>Ga0160444_100065_pt1 | contig 142214 bp, 128 predicted proteins | sample HID1972K_E1MG_FD_108232 | JGI IMG/M metagenome (GOLD analysis project Ga0160444, IMG submission 108232) | Enriched pill bug-associated microbial communities from UW Madison campus, WI, USA - HID1972K_E1 MG | ecosystem: Host-associated > Arthropoda: Insects > Digestive system > Unclassified ... | reverse complement strand
TTGCCACTTGCAGTCAGAACCCGATCACCTGCTTTTAAGGTTTCCACTTTGACTTCGCCGTCAGGCGTAGCAATGTGAGTACCTTTGAGGTAACACGCGTAGGTCATTGTGCCGCCTTCAAAAGTCACTTTCGACAAGTCCTGTCCCTCTGCATTAAAACTGCCGACGACCCGACCGTTATCGTCCCGGAAAACCAGATTGCCACCTTCTACCGCGCCTTGCGTAGCGCCATTCACCTGGATCTGATCGCCAGCGGAAAGCCCGGCAATTTTGGGCGAGCTGGACAAATCCAGTTGCAGGCCGCCTGGGTTGTAGATCAAGGTAGATGTGCCACCGCTACCCAAATCAAATGTAGTCGAATTTCCAGCGCCAGCGCCAATAGATGGTGGCGAATATTCGAGTGTTGAACCTTCGCCCAGATTGTAGTTGCTGGTTTGCCCTGCGCTGACGTCAAAAAATTCAGAGATCTTTACATGCGCGTTCTCGCCCAGGTTCAGCGTTGACGTACCGCCAATGGGGATGAGGCGAGTTTGTGTCAGGTCCAGAACGTCATCGGAATTCGTTACGTTATTAATTGTCAATGTGGTGTTGCCTGCCACGCTATCGACGGTAAGTTTTTGATCGCCAGGATAGGAATTCTGGTCGATAGTTTTAGTCGAAGAGGTAAAACCGCCAAGTGTGATCGTTGCCATGTGCTTACTCATCCATATAAGTAAAAAGCGTTAAATTGAATTTATTGGCTTTAATAATCTTTACAATTGACATCAAGTTAATGTATTCAATTGTAATATTCGTTAAGGCATCGCCAGTCTACCCAGCCAGGATGAGGGCTACAACGACACAATTATAAGAAATGTCATGGCGTGACATTCCTTGACGATGTACCCATAGGGAGTAATATTTTTAACTGTGGGTTATCTGCACATTAGCTGATAATATCGCTTTTAAAGCAATAAATAAATTTCAGCAGTTTTATGTTTTCTCATCCTGATTGGATGATTCGGCCTTCTGGCCGGTTGTGTAATATCGACGTAGCGACTTTTCCCAATCAATGGCCAACGGATCTCCATAAGCGACAAATTGGAATTTAAATTGTTTGAAAATGTACCAAAGTCGGCTATTGGTCTGAGGCTTGGTTTCCCAGGCAAATATTTTTCCGTCCTTATTCATGGTCAGAAATTTAGTCCATTGTGGGACGATGATGAGTGTGTCGTAGTAATTTACGATTTTGACCGATTGCTTGATCAGCATTGCTGGTTACCCACTGTTCTGGGCCGTTTTTGATTGTTTCGGGAGAGGGCCGGGATTTACATTGAAAGGCATAATGTAACGCTTTGTGTGTAATTCGACTGTCAATAAGTGAAAAGCAGGATTGCCATGATGCGTAAATTAACAGGTAAAAAAAGTCTTTTGGGAACAAAAAAGTAGAATACATTCATGGAAAAAATTTGATGTCCAAACCTCAAGTTTGAGTGGGTATTTTTCACTGTAGCAATCGCAATTGGTGATACCTATGGCTGGATGGGAGCTCGCATTGAACGCCGCTACGTGTCCGGAATGATGTGTTCATGCCAACCCAAAGAGTGGTGAACATGGTGAAGAATCCTATTAAGGTTTGCTTCAATTTCAATTGAATTTTTATAAAAAAAACCTCACACAAGAATTTGGCGAGGTTATTTTTGAAAATATCACTGGGTGCATTGTTAGAATTTCTTTGCCCAGAACGAACAGCGCTTATTTTTAAAGTATTGTCGTCTGTTCGCGATTCGAATATTACACCTGTATCCAAAAATTTCAACATAACGTTTTCCCGAATGCATGTGCAGCAAGCTTGCGATGCACGCGGTCGTATTCGGGCCCAGAGCGAGCGCCGGATAGCATACAAGTAAATCGGGGGAACGGACTGTGAGTGAAAAATTGCCCTTGGATATTTCCGACCCACGCTTTCAGGCATCTTCGATGTTGACCTCGGCTCAAATTATCGATGTCTTAATTTATTCAAGTGATGATTATCAACTTGCCAGCGTTATTTTGAGATTCGATATGATACGAATTAGCAACAGCTTCGCATGGTATGTCGCGAACATAAAAATAGCTATTTCATTTTCGTGCTCAAGACAATCAGTTTTTCTATTGCGAATGCAAAAAATGAGAACAAAAAATCAAGGGCCAAATGAAACGCATGGTTATTATGTTTATGGATTGGCAGCGCGAATTATGTGACGTTCCCGAGTCTTTGGTTTTACATGTAATTGCAACCATATTGCTGCGGTAGCGTATGAAAATCACATTCTTTTTTCTGTATCAATATTATTAATATTTTATATTAAGTTACAACTAGCAATATTATTTTTTAAAATATATTGCATATGTAAAATAAAACGAGCACACTTTGCATCGTAGTTCAATTAATAATTATTATGAAATATAAAAATTGAGACTTACCAGCAACAGCACTCAGAATGAATTGTTTAAAAAATAAATATTTATATCTTATTGATATTTAATAATAAATTAAATAATACGCTTTGCTAATCTATTATCTCGCGATCCAATATTTCCGATAATGCAAAGAGTGCGCTCGGCTTATCAAACAGCCTTGCGTCAATAAAACAATTAAAACCAGGTAACTAATTAATTCTTATATATTACCAAAATTAATTATCGTAAATAAATATATGTAACATCATTGGTTGTCTGGTCACCGATTTCGGGCCGGATAAATCAGCGGTCTCTATCAATCTTCAATACGCTTACAGCGCGGATCAACAGAGAAATTGCTGCTTTATTTGATCTGAAAAACCGGACATGAGGTCCGGGACTTTTAACGCTATCTATCCTTCTAGGAGCAGCAAAATGAAAAAACTACTATTAATCTCTGCATCTGCTTTGGTAATGGCTTCAAGCGGCGTATACGCTGCGACTCTGACCGGTGGTTTTTATGGTGTGGGTGGTACGGCAGGCAGTACCGCCGGCGGTGGTTCCAGTGCCACTGGCAGTCAGGGTTCAATTCTCGCAGGCGCAGCGACCAACGCGTCGGCAGCTCAGAACCAGACTATGTCAGGTGCACAGGTAACGGGCGGTTTTGGTGGTGTCACGACAATTACAGAAGGCAATTCGCTGTCAACACAAACCAATACCGGCGGTGCGTTGGGCCTGGCAGGTCAGACATCTAATGCGGGAGCGGGGGGCACATTCGGATCAGGAGCCACGGGTAATTTTGGCACCATTGGCGGTTTCCTTAGCTTCGTACCGTAATCTCTCTTGATTCGGCTATAACTCTCAGTAACCGGGTCTTGTTCAGATTAATGCCAACGCGTCGAATGTTTTCAGCGAGTTGGAGAAGACATTGACCTGGTTACCCAACAAAAAATATGCCAGTTAAGACCTCAACTCAAGGAGTTGAAAATGAAAAAACTATTATTGTTATCAGCACTGGTGATTGCATCGACAGCCGTTTCGGCACAAACCATTACGATTGGTGCATTTGCCACCAGTGGTGGCGCTGGTAGTACAGCCAGTGGTGGCTCATCAGTAGCCGGCAGCCAGGGCTCGCTTGGCACGTCGGCCGCAGGCAACACCTCTGCGGCATCCAATCAAACGGCCTCTGGTGCGCAGGTAATGGGCGGGCCCGGTGGCGTGACAACGCAAACTGCCGGACAATCTGTTTCTTCGCAAACCAATTCCGGGTTTTCGCTCGGGTTTGCCGGGCAGACATCCAATGCGACTGCCGGTGGCGCCTTTACATCCGGAGCGGGTGGTAACTTTGGAACGATCGGCTCCTTTGTTCACTGGACGCCTTAACGCGGGTGCCGATTGCACAAGCACGTAGTAAACGAAACCATCTTCTCGGGGAGAGCGTGCTCTCTCCGTAAGGGAATTGCCATGAAAATGATACTTGTCGTTACCCTTGGGTTGCTGTTGTCACCGCCGGTGTTTGCTCAATCAGCAGGTGCAATCTCGGGTTCAAACTCCAATGCCAATAGCGGATCAAATGCCAACTCAAATCAGTCCGCCGATTCCGGCGCAGCAGCAGTCGTTGACCTGACCTTTGGCGGCTCCGAACAAAGACGTACACAGACAGTCCATACCACCCCAAATGTATATGCACCGCCGAGTATGTTTGGCGGCGTGAACAACTGCGGTCAGTCGAGCACATTTGGTATTGGTGCGACCGGTTTTGGTATCGGTGGTTCGCTGGCCGGTGAGTCCGAAGCGTGTAATGCACGTGAAGATACCAGTATTGCGTACAAGCTGGGATACAAAGATGTGGCGGACATGCGTTTTTTCTGTTTCGGTGAAGACGTGAACCGCAAAGCTTATGAATCCACCGGTCGTAGTTGTCCGAATTATGCCACCGCTAAAGGGCTTCCGGAGCGTCCTGTGGCCGCTGTTAATAACAGCAGGATCAATAACAGCCAGAGCCAGCGCAATACCAACCGTGTAGTTGCGACGACGCCGGTCAGAAGTCCGGAAGTTTATGTGGACAGGCCAACGGTACAGCCCCAGGCTACACAGGATTTTCGTGCATTTTACGGCTCGAATTGACAGTGCTGCCTGGCATTGTCAAAAAAATGTCGGATCAACTGCTAAAGAGGCTGGAATATGTTCGTTATCCCAAGGCCAGGTTGCATTGAGCTGTGGTGGGGCAGCCAGGGGAAAAAACAAGGCGCCGTCGCCGTTGATAATGGCATATGACGGCGCCCTGTAGACTACCGGGCTGGCATTTTTTTATTTTGAGGGTCGGGAGTAGCCACAGCGTGTAATGACCCAGTGAAAAACTGCTCATGTGATAACAGGAAAAATCACAAATGAGTATGATCATGGAAGACGAAATCAAACGCTGGACAGCTAAGCGTAAAAGTGCGCTGGTGCTGGACATTATTCAAGGTAAATCGACGGTTTCTGAAGCCTGTCGCACTTATAACCTACCTGCGTCCGGGGTGGAGAACTGGGTAGTTGATGGCAAGCGTGGCATGGAAAATGCTTTGCGGGCAAATCCGCTGGACATCAAAGAGCAGTATGAGCGTCAGCTCAAGCAGCGACAAGAGGCATACAGAGAAGCGATGCTGGAGTTGAGCGCCAAAAAAACTACTGCCCCTCTTGGACGAGGACAACAAATGAATGGGTAGATCCGCCAGGGATTGAAGGCGGATGACATTATCGTTTCAGTTCCCACGCTCTGTTATTGGTTTCGGGTGTCAGGACGTCCGCATTTTATTTGACTGCTGCAGTTGCGCAGGCCGCCCGTGTTGTTATTTACTTTGTCATTACACATACTGCTAGCAGGTTTTCCGCAGCATGGAAAATGGTATTTGCGATGGCCGCCGCAGTGCCGACAATACCGAATTCTCCCGTGCTCTTGATGCTTAGCGTGGTCACGTGCCGATCGTCTTCGGAGCGAATATCATCACGATATCGCCGGTGTCTGCTTGGCCGGCGTGGTGTACTTGGCCAGATTATGACTCATGAGTCGCCCCGCGCTATGCTCCAGCATGCCCTGCCTGTACACTGCCTTGCCGTTACCCCGGACGATGCCGCCCGTGATCTGATTTGCCGCGGTCCTGGGGGTTGAAGGTTAGTTCCGAAAGCCCCGAAAGCTAAAAATAATAATTTGACACAGAAGCCGTAAAAGGTAAAGCATGTACACGTCTCGTAACAGAGTGCGGGTTCCTGTCACGCAAGTCTCTCGCGCGAGCGTAAGTTGCAGGTAGAATAGCGTGTAGGCTTGTGGTGCTGACCGGAATAGGGCGAACTCATCACAATTGAACTACAAAAATTAACGATAACGGAGTTGCCATGGATCATCTATTTGCAAAGTTTGCGACAGTCATTTCGCATGCAACGGGCAGTCCCATCACGTTCATCATTTGCGTAGCCGCAGTCCTGCTCTGGGCGATTTCAGGGCCCTTCTTCGGCTTTTCAGAGACCTGGCAACTAGTGATCAACACCGGTACCACCATCATTACGTTTCTGATGGTGTTTCTGATCCAGAATACTCAGAATCGTGACAGCGCTGCTCTGCAGACAAAGCTGGACGAAATTATTCGCTCATCGGATGCGAAAGACCAGTTTATGGGAATTGAAACAATGACCGACAGTGAGCTGGAAGCGTTGCACGAAAAATGCGAGAAGGAGGCCAGGCGCTCGCAGATGATGCTGGAAAAAACTCATGCTGAACGGCGCACACGCAAGAGCCGAAAGAACTAGCGGAGTGCTGCTTGTCATGTCCTTGGCACCGCTGCGGTGTTCCAGGCTGCTACAAAGCAGAAAAAAACGGAACGATTGACTGCTTGCTGATGGCCGATGATTCCAGGTGTTGTCCATATGCAGCCAGATCGTGCGGGCGCCGGCGGTTCACGCATTGCATATGTATTGAAATCGGCGGCTGGCAGCCATCAATTGCTGTTTTAATCGGGTAACAATACTGTCCACGGATTCGACCGAGCGTGCAAAACCTACTGCCGGTCCCATTGACAGCATGCCTTCTTCGTGTTCTCCCTGTTCGTACGCCAGCGCTCTTGTGCGCGCACCACTTATTAATTCCCCGAATTCAGCATACTCACGTGCTCCCGCCTGTTCTCTGGCTGCGACCTTGCGGGCATTGTTATTGTTAATGACTCGCCAGGCGTCGCCCAGGGATCCAAGAACCGTACATGTGCCGTGCTGGTCGGTGGCGACCACGCGTTGCTTATATGCGTGGTGTGCCGGTGTTTCGTGCGCGAGCGTAAAAATACTGCCCATGACCACGGCATCGGCGCCCAAGGCAAGTGCAGCTGCAATTTGGCGTCCGTGGCCAATACCCCCGGCCAACGCTAGTGGAATGTGCAATTGCTCAAGCGCATACGCACCATTCAAAAACGTTGGCAACTGGTTACTGCCGGGATGGCCGCCTTCTTCCATGCCAACGAGGGTTACTGCGTCCACCCCAAGATTCTGCGCGGCAACAGCGTGGCGTACATGGGCGCATTTATGAATGACGATCGAATTGGTTTGTTGCAATTGTGGCAATAGCGATGTTGGCGGCAGCCCTGCTGTCTCGAATATGCGCACGCCTTCTTCAAGAGCGATGCTTAAACGTTCAAGCACGACGTCATTGTTCTGCATACGACGCGATAGCGTCAGATTGACGCCGAAGGGCAGGCCGCCAGTCAGGTGACGACATGTCCGCAGTTCCTGACGGAATCGCGCATTAGAATTTGAACTGCGCGCCGTGATGAAACCCATGCCACCGGCTCTGACCATTGCGGCGACCAGGTGTGCATCGGAAAGCCACATCATGCCGCCTACAAGCAAAGGCCATTTGATGCCGAGCAATCTGGTCATGCGCGTCGGATATTGATCCGGGATAGCGGCATCGCAACGACCAATGGCAATATCTGTTGCGCTATCAGCTCCTGCGTCCATGTTCATATATCTTTTCCCAATAGCAGAACAGGGTGCAACTCACGGACTAGCTGGCTGATCAGAGGGCCGACTTCATCGAGCATGAGTGGGGTGGGTAGCAGGGAACTGGGTCCACCGCAACTGACCACAAGTTGTTCGCCATCGGGAAGCTTGATCCCCGACGCTACTGTATTGATCTGGTATTTGGGCCGTTCGTGAAAGACAAAACCACACTCAGGATAACGTGCCAGCGCCTGTTTCATTGCCTTGAGCTCGGCGGCATCTGCCAGCTTGCCACTGCTCTGGGCTTGTGCCAGCAGCTGGTCGCGTACCTCGGGATTGCAGTTCGCCAGATATGCCCAGCCAATCGCGCTGTGAAACAACGGGATGCGTGAACCGACACGCAGATTCATCAACAGCGGTGAATTGCCCTGGCAGCGCAGCAGATAGACAATACTACTGCCTTCCCGTCGGCCCAGGGCAACGGCTACCTGATAACGGTCGGCGATCGCCTGAAGCATGGGACGCACCACCTCCAGGGCATCCTGGCCCGCCAATGCTGCTGCACCTAACGCGATTGCAGCTGTTCCCAATTGCAACTTGTCCTTGCCTGGGACGTTTGCCAGAAAGCCGGTTTTTTGCAAGGTATAGCAGAGTCGCCATACGGTGGGCTGCGCTAAACCGGTCATTTGGGCGATGTCCGTTGTGCCCAGCATCCTTTGTTCAGCGTCAAAGCATTGCAATATTTCCAGGCCTCGTGCCAGCGCAGTGACGAACTGCCTGTCCGTTGCGTCGGATGTCATCGCGTTTTCATCGTCTTTTGGATTGGGGCGTCTTGACATGAATATCCTCTTTCATTATGATAATTCAAATAGCAAATTAATAATTCGCACTGCAAATTATAATGGAAATGAAGAAAGACATCAATACCTCAACTGCGGTGATGCAAATCAACGGTGCCGTATCGTGGCCGGGCAATTGTTATTGGGGGCCGTCTGCGGTGGAGCAGATAATTGAGGCTGCCGGGTCCCGCCTGTGCCGTCCGCTAGTCATTACCGACGCGGGTGCATGGCGCGCCAGTAGCGCTGTTGTGCAAGCGGCGCTTGGGGCAAGGTCCCTACAAGATTGGCAGGTGTTCGACGGGGTGGTGGCCAATCCATCACTGGCCGAGGTACGAGAAGCATTACGGATGGCGCGACATGCCGACTGTGTCAGTATTATCGCCGTGGGTGGGGGTAGCGTTATTGACGTGGCCAAAGTCGTGTTCGGATGTCTTTGCAGCGGCCTGGAGCCTGAAGAGCTGGCCGCACCTCACGGCCGGGCATGGCTTGATAGCCCTGTCCGGCCTGATGCGCCGTTGTTGCTTGCCATACCCACCACATCGGGCACAGGTAGCGAGAGCAGCTCAGCAGCGCTGATTCAGGGCGATGACGGGCGCAAGCATATGTACCGTTCTTTGAGAACCCGTCCAGCATTGGTCGCGTTACAACCGGACCTTACCTTGAACCTGCCGATGCGTCCGACTGCGCAGGGTGGATTTGACGCAGTACTGCATGCACTAGGTGCGCTGGTTAATACCGATTGCAACCCGATTGGTAAAGCCATCGCCTTGCAGGCCCTGCGTGCCTGTATGCAAGCGCTGCCGTTGGTGCTTGGCGAACCGGATAATCTGGCTGCCCGTACCCAGATGCAGATGGGGGCATATCTTGCCGGTGTGGCAATCGGTATCAGCAAAGTAGACGCCGTCCATGCCATGTGTACACCGCTGGAGTCGGTGGTAGACATGGCGCACGCTGAAGCGCTAGCCCCGGTCTTTGGCGTTGTATCGCGTTACACCATACAGACGCATGCCAGCGTTTATGCCAATACTGCCCGGCATTTGAATATTGCCAGTACGGGCGATGATCATCGGGATGCGCTAGCGCTGATCAAGCAGGTCGAAGCGTTGGCCAGGCAGGCGAATATCTCTCTGTATTTGACCAATTTGCAATTGACCGAACAGCAAGCCGGTCAACTGGCTACTCAGGCTCTGCAAAGCGCTTCCATGCCGCTTAACCCGCGCACGCTCACACACGAAGAAATCAGCTCACTGTACCTGCAAATGGTCAATTAAGGATCCAGTCATGAATGTTATTGATTCCAAACCATACGAAATGCTCATCGACGGGCGCTGGCAAGCCGGCCGGGAGGGGCTGGTCTTTGACACACTCAACCCGTCTACAGCAAAACTACTTGCCCAGGTACATCAGGCCGATGCGGCTGACGTGAATGCTGCGGTACAGGCAGCCCACAGCGCATTCGAAAATGGCTGGCGCAGGACTACGCCGGCCGAACGCGGACGATTGCTAAGACGCCTGGCGGTGCTTTTTGAACGTGATCGGGAAAAACTCGCGTGGATAGAGACACTGAATGTTGGCAAGCCCATTACGCATTCGCTCGAATCGCTCAAGGCCATGTCGTCTTCGCTGGAGTATTTTGCCGGCATGATTCCTGCCGTGCGAGGGGAAACGATTGCCGTGGGAAACAGCGATGTTCTCAATTACACCATTCGGGAGCCGCTGGGTGTTTGTGCGCTGATTATGCCGTGGAACTACCCGATGACGCTGACGATCAACAAACTGGGGCCTGCGCTGGCGGCCGGCAATACGATCGTGCTCAAGCCGTCCGAAGTCACGCCGCTGTCGACCCTCGCGCTGGCGCGGCTGTTTGAGGAAGCGGGCTTTCCGCCTGGGGTTGTCAATGTGGTCAATGGCCCGGGCGCGACCGTAGGCGAGCAATTGGCCACGCATCCGCTCGTGTCCCGGGTGTCATTCACGGGTGGAACGGTAACCGGTGCCCGCATTCTGGCTTCCACCGCGAACGATTTGAAGCGGGTCACGCTGGAACTCGGCGGCAAGTCGCCGCTGATCGTGTTTGACGATGCCGCACTGGACAAGGCTGTTGCTGTCGCTGCGGGAGACATCATAAAAAATTCCGGTCAGGTATGTATCGCCTGCACACGCATACTTGTACAGGAAACGATACTTGATGATTTTCTTGATCGCCTGCAACAGCGTCTGCGAGCAGTGCGGGTTGGCACGCCTGAAGCTACCGATACCGAAATGGGACCGCTGGTCAGCGCAGTGCAAAAGCAGCGTGTCGAACACTATATCGGGCTTGCGACAGAAGAGGGGGCCAAGCCCGTTTCCTTAGGTGACGTTGCTCTGGACGACAACACGGCATCCGGTTTTTTTGTGCCGCCCACATTGCTGCTGCAATCGAGCGCAAAAATGCAATCGGCACAGGATGAAATCTTCGGACCGGTGCAATCGATCATCAAATTCAGCGGCGAAGACGACGCCTTGCGCATTGCCAATGACTCGCGCTATGGGCTGGCCGCAGTAGTGTTTACGCGAGATGGGGGGCGCGCCTTGAGAATGGCCAGGGGCCTGCAATCGGGAAGCGTTGCCATCAATACCGGCGTGCGCACGTCCTTTGATGCGCCCTTTGGCGGCTACAAGCTTTCTGGCATCGGCAAGGAGCGGGGACTGGAAGCCATTTATGAAAACACGCAGTTAAAGAACGTCAAATATGACATGAGTGTTTGAGTAGTTAATAATCCAAGGAGGAAGTGATGAAAATTTTTATGAAAGTGGCACTGGGAGTGGCAGCATGTTTGCTGGCAACCGGCGCGATGGCAGAGTGGCCGGAAAGACCCGTTCGCATGGTCATCGGTTTTGCCCCGGGGGGCGCCTCGGATATTGCATTCAAAATGGTGCAGGACGTGCTGGCAGAAAAGCTGGGTCAGCCTGTGGTGCCCGACTATAAGGCAGGTGCCAACGGCAATATCGCCAACAACGCAGTCGCGACAGCTGCACCCGATGGATACACCGCGCTGTGGGCCAATGTGGGGCCGCTTGCTGTCAATACCTATTTGTACAAAAACGTCAAAACCGATCCGGGCGAAGTTTTTGCGCCTGTAACACAATTGACAGACTCGCCGCTGATTGTTGTGGTTCCCAAAAATTCGCCCTATAAAACCATGCCGGATTTGATTGCCGGCATCAGGAAGGATCAGGAAAAGCTGACATTCGGTTCAGCCGGCCAGGGTAGTTCCATGCACATCGCAGGAACTTCACTCGCGCTTGCGTTGGATGCGAAACTGACTCACGTTCCGTACAAGGGTAGTGCACCTGCGCTTCAGGATTTAATCGCAGGTCGGCTGACGTTTATGGTCGACAGTCGCTCAACCACCGCTCCCTTTATCGAGAATGGATCCTTGCGTGCACTGGCCATCAGCAGTAGCAAGCGTGCGCCGGATGTGCCTGATATACCGACCGTGGCAGAGTCCGGCGTACCTGGTTTTAACGTGACAACGTGGCAAGCCGTAGTGATGCCCAAAGGTACGCCGCAGCCCATTATCGACAAATTTTCCAAGGCACTGCGCGACGCGTTGCAAACTCCCGTGGTGCGCGAGCGGTTTGCCCGCGTGTATACACCGTTAGTCGGCAGTACGCCGCAGGAATTTGACCGATTCTGGGCCAGCGAACGGGCCGAGGCCAAAGCGTTGGTTGAGAAAGCCAAGCTTCAAATTGAATGAGAGTGACATGACCGAAATTGAAATCAGAATTTGCATGGGAAACTGAATATGGATCTGGGATTGAAAGACAGCACCGCTTTGATAACAGGCGGCGCCGGCACACTGGGCCTGGCAATGGCAACGCGTTTTCTTCAGGAGGGTTGCAATGTCGTGCTATGCGATGCCAGTCAGACGTCAATTGACAACGCCTGCCAGCAGCTTGCTGCCTTTGAGGGACGTGTGCTTGGCGTACTTGCTGATGTGACGGACAAGAATACGGTTGCACAGGCCGTGCAACAGGCTACCGATAAGTGGAAGAAAATTGATGTACTGGTCAATAACGCCGGCTTTGCGCGTGATCGCTATTTGACCAAAATGTCTGAAGAGGACTGGCATGCGGTTCTGGATGTGACGTTGCAAGGCGCTTTCCATTGCACCCGTGCCGTATTGCCGATGATGATGGAAAACCGATACGGCCGGGTCATCAACATCGCATCGCGTGCGCATCTTGGCAATCCCGGGCAGACCAATTATTCAGCTGCAAAAGCCGGCTTGATCGGTTTCACCCGTTCGCTGGCGCTGGAATCCGGTAAATTCGGCATTACGGCCAATGCCGTGGCGCCAGGGGTTATCTCTACGCCACGCATGCAACAACGCCCTGATTATCAGGAACTGACCGAGCGCGCCAAAGGCAATACGCCGGTCGCTCGTCTGGGCGATCCGGCCGATGTGGCCGCAACTGTCGCTTTCCTGGCTTCTCGTCTTGCCGGATTTACCACCGGCGAAACCGTCCATGTGACAGGAGGACGTTACGCATGAGCACGCCATTCGATCTGAACGAGCATTTGAGTCGTCGCCTGTATTTTGATGATATTGATGAGGGGCAGAGCTGGATCAGTCCGCGTCGCACCGTGACCGAGGCGGATGTGATTCAGTTCGCTGGTCTCTCGGGTGATTTCAACTCTTTGCACACGGATGCGGTTTATGCGCAAGAACATCCTTTCGGTCAGCGCGCTGCCCACGGCATGCTGACGCTGGCCATCGCCTCTGGGCTGACCACACGCATGCCGGTTTATCGGCTGATGGATGGCGCCCGGTACGCGTTGGTTGAATTGCGATGTCAATGGCGCAAACCGGTGTTTATCGGCGATACGATTCATGTGGAGCTGCGCATCGGCAAAAAAAACAAATCGCAGAAGCGACCGGGAACGGGCCGGGTCTTGATGCATCGCATTATCAAAAATCAGCATGGTGAGGTTGTGGCCGACACGGAATGGACGACACTGATGACATGCAGAAAGGAGGGCGCATGAACGCAGGAGTGTCACAGACCAAAGCCGGCCAGTTGAAATCGAAAACCGCTTTTGACAGCCTGGCCAGGTTGATACAGCCCCGTTCCGTGATGATTGTCGGTGCATCTACGACCGCAGGGACGCTGGGCTACACAACAGTGCAGAATCTGATTGAGCACTCGGACTTCGACGGCGACGTGTTCCTGGTGAATCCTCGAGGTGGACAGTGGCAGGACAAGCTCTTGTACCCATCAATTGGCGACGTACCGGCGCAGCAAATTGATGTGGCGCTGTTGCTGGTCCCGGCAGATTCTGCTCTGGCAGCATTGGAGGCGTGCGCTGCCAAACAGGTGCGCTATGCCATTGTGTTTACAGGCGGTTTTGCAGAACTGGGCGAAACGGGACGTCAGGCGGAACAGCAGATGCTGGCGCTTGCTGCGCGTACCGGGATGCGGCTGTATGGTCCCAATTGCGCCGGCATGACTATATTGTCTCCACGCCTTGGGTTGACCTTTTCAACCGAATTCCGCAATGACGGTCGCAATAATACACTCTCGAGGATCGGCCTTGTCACGCAGGGCGGCGGTCTTGGACGATCATTGATGCAGGGTAATGAGCGTGGGGTGTGCTTTTCCCGCTGGTTCTCTACCGGTAACGAGCTTGACCTGGATAATGCCGACTTTATCCAATGGCTGGCCCAGGACCCAGGGACGGATATCATTTGCACTGTCATCGAAGGCATCAAGGACGGAGAACGCTTTGTTGCTGCGGCGCAGGCAGCGAGCCGGGCGGGAAAACCGCTAATCGCCCTGAAAGTTGGCCGGTCTGATTTTGGCAAGAAGGCGGCGCAATCACATACGGCCTCGCTGGCGGGCGATGATGTCGTTAATGATGCGGTGTTCTCCCAATATGGCGTCATCCGGGTCGATGATCTGGATGAAATGCTTGATGTGGCAAGCCTGCTCTCGCGCGTGGGAGTTCGGCGTCTGAAGCGTCTTTGTGTGTATTCTTCTTCAGGTGGAGCCGGCGTACTATCCGCAGACAAAGTGGGCGAAGCCGGATTAACCATGGCGTCTCTGGACGAATCGACAGTGGCGGAAATGGCAAAACACGCGCCATCATATGCCGCCTTGACTAATCCGGTTGATTTGACGACCAAGGCGCTAGTCGATCCGCAGCTTGCCAGCAAATGTCTGTTGCCGCTTTTCAATGATCCTGGCGTGGATGCGGTGCTGTACCCGATCACCTCCAACTATGCTGCCAGCACGGCAGGCATGGTACGCAATATGCTTGAGGTGGCAAAACAGGGAAGCAAAGCGTTCGTGCCCGTCTGGATGAGCAGCCGTCGCGGCCAGGCTCACGATTTATTAGTTGTCGAAGGCTTTGCGCCCGTCTATAGCCTGCGCAATGCCATGCAGGCGCTCAAGCGCATCAGTTGGTATGCCGAATGGACAGAGCGTTACGACGACCGGGCCGGCGCATCGGCGGATGTGCACGAAAAGGCTTACGCCGGACCATTGCCGTGCAACGAGACCCAGACCAAAGCGCTGATAATGCAATCCGGAGTGCGTTCTCCGAAAGAGTCGCAGGTCCAGACTGCCGAGCGGGCGGCCATGCGGGCCCAAGCCATTGGTTTTCCGGTAGCGCTGAAATTAGTAGCCGATGGCGTACTGCACAAAAGCGAAATTGGCGGTGTGCAGTTGAACCTGCGGGATGAGGCGCAGGTGCACCGGGCTTTTGATCAGATTATGGCCGCAGCGCGCGCGCATAACGTACCAGAGAGCAATATTGGCGGAGTACTTGTTTCCGAGATGATCACCGATGGCGTGGAAATGCTGGTTGGCATACACCGCGATCCGGTATTCGGGGCAATCCTGAGCATTGGCGCGGGCGGTGTATGGGTGGAGGTAGAGGCCGATGTTGCGCGATGTCGTCTGCCGGCGGATCCTGCTCTGCTGGAAAATATCCTGGATTCTACTCGGGTAGCCAGACGTCTGGCCAGTTACCGTGGTCTGCCTGCGCGTGATCGATCAGCGCTGCTCGAGGCCATGCAGCGCCTTGCCGCGTTGTTTCTAAGTCTGGGAGACCAGGTGCAGTCGCTTGAAGTCAATCCATTGGTGGTATTGAACAACGGTCACGGCGTTGTCGCGCTGGATGCGGTCATTGAATAATATTCTGCCTGCCTGTCCATGGTTTCGCTTGGTGCGGAACATTCAGATGCGGGAACACAATTGCTTAACGAGGGAACTTCTTGATGTTTAACAGTCAAATTGGCGGCGGCGACGCCCATTCTATTTCGGTACGTGGTCATGATCTGGTCAATGATCTTTTCAATCGTGATTTTATTGATGTCCTGGCGCTGGAGTTGCTGGGGCAGTTTCCATCACCTGAACTCAAACGCATGCTCAACCTGTTTCTGGTAAGTGCGACGGATCACGGCCTGACCCCCAGCGCACTGTCTGCACGCCTGACCTTGCACGGTGCTCCCGAATCCATGCAGGGGGCGCTGGCAGCCGGGCTTCTGGGGGCCGGTTCACGCTTTCTGGGCGTAATCGAATATTCAGCACGCTTTTTGCGCGATGCGCTGCCGCAGCAAGACAGTTACACCGACGACGAACTGCGGCATTTTGCAGAGGAATGTGTAAAGGTCAATAAGGCAGCCAAACGCAAAATTCCTGGCGTGGGACATCCCATCCACGTAGACGGCGACCCCAGGTGCGAGAGAATGTTTGAGATTGCCAGGGACTGCGGCTTTTACGGCAACTATTCGCGCTTTGCTGTAGCGTTGGCCGCTGCCGCCGCGCGTCAGTCGGGACGTAAAATTCCCCTGAACGCCACGGGTGCAAAAGGCGCGATTGTGCTTGACATGGGGTTGACACCCGAGTTGGGCAAGGCGCTTACGATGATCGGGCGCTCGGTTGGCTTGATGGCTCACATTATCGAAGAGCAGCAAAATCCTATCGGACAAAAGGTTTGGGACATGGCTGCTGGCACATAGGGCCGGGAAATTCAGGGCGGGATCGCCCTGTACCGTGTTATGTTGAGAGCAGCGCTGGCTCAGCTTTTCTTGACGCGCGGGCACGCGCTGTCAGCCAGGGATACAAACGCTTCATCTCCTGGTATCGTGGAGAGTACTTTATAGTAGTCATAGGGGGCCTTTGACTCTTGTGGCGTTTTGACTTGTACCAGCGCCAGATCCATGATGACACGTCCGTCTTCGGGTCGCACCCTGGCGTTCTTGATCAGCTTTGAGCCAATCGGCAAGTCACTCATCGCTTTGGTTGCCTTGTCGCCGTCGAACGTGCCTGCCACCTTGACGGCATGCAGATAGTGACTCACGCTCACATAGGTTAATGCCTGCACAACCGAGGGAGCACGTTTGAAGCCACTTTTCTGTTGCCAGCGGCGGGTCCAGGCGCGCGTATCTTCATCGGTATCCCAGTAAAAGGCCGTCGGGAAGACCAAACCTTTGGCCACCTCCAACCCCATGCCATCGACATCGTTGATAAAAGTGAGAAAGGTGGCCAGTTTTTGTTTTCCCGTTGTCAGGCCAAACTCCTGCGACTGCTTGGCCAGATTCACCAGGTCTCCTCCTGCGCTGGCAAGGCCGATCATATCTGCACCGGACGATTGCGCTTGCAGCAAAAAGGAAGAAAAATCCAGTGCCCCTAATGGATGACGGACACTGCCCAGAACCTTGCCACCTTCCTGGCTGATAAACTCGCTGGCGTTTTTCTCCAGCGTTTTACCAAAAATATAGTCGGTGGTGACGAAATACCATGATTTTGCGCCCGCCTGGGCATTGCTGCGAACCACTGCTTTGGCCAGTGCATAGGTGTCGGGTGCCCATTGCGTAGTGGTTTCAGCGCATTGTGCGCCGGCGAAGTCTGCAGCAAAGCCACCGCTGATGAGTGCAGCTTTATTCTTTTCCCGGGCAATGGCGGCCGCGGCCAACCCGGTAGAGCTGGCGCCACCATCGACCACCGCAACCAGATTCCTGGTATCAAACCAACTGCGCACGAGTTGTCCGGCAATGTCGACCTTGTTCTGGGTATCGCCACCGATCACTTCGATCTTCTTGCCCAATACTTCACCGCCGAAATCCTCGACGGCCATCCTGGCGGCCACTTCGGAACCCAGACCGCCCAGATCTGCATAAATGCCTGAACGGTCGTTGGAGACGCCAATCCGCACAACGGAATTGTCTGCTGCTGTGGCATTCATGGCATATGTACTGAGTAGAGCTGTAAATAGAAGTTTGAATTTCACTGCCGTCTCCGTCACCAGGGTTGTTATATTTGAATCGGCCATTATTCCCGGTGGCTTTCGTGAGTGTCAATCGGGGTTTGTCACGGCTACCGTGCGTTGGATAGCCTGACGCGCGCAGGTTTAATTCATTTTAAACGCGATGCCCGCCAGGTCTAATGCATTGTCTGTCAATGGCTGATCCGGCAGATGGATCGCGCCGCCTTCAAGCGACAGTGCATGCTTTAGCGGGCTGGCCGTCAGGCCGAGATAGAAGGTCTGTTCGGCAGGGAAAGCATCCAGTCCGGCGGGACAGCTGGCGGCCCATTGCAGGTTGATCAGGGTGCCCAGCGCGCTTTCTGCATAAATGCCGACTGTGGTTTTTGCATCGTGTTGGGCTACCCGCTGGCGGATGCGTTGTGCTTCGCCCATGCCGATTCGGCCAGGCTTGGTGCTCAACGCCCGAGCGCCTGCCTGTAAATACCGTTCCGCATCCTGTTCAGTGGTGCAGGCGCGATCAATCAATATCGGCAGTGGCGACTGTCGTTGCAGCGATTCAAACAGGGATAGCGATTCGAGCGGGCAGGGGTCTTCGGCGTATTCAACGCCGCAAACAGCCAATTGTTCCAGATAGTGTGGCGCTTCGGCAGGTGTGTAATGGCTGTTGGCGTCCACCACATACCGGCAATGGGAAGGCAGGGCATCGTGCAAGGCGCGAAGTACCGCAAGATCGGTTTTGATACCCTGTCCGCCTTTGACTTTAAAGCTGCGGATACCATGGCGTGTGTATTGCTCCAGGGCCTGCGCCACCATTTGTGCAGGGGGTTGCCGGGTCAGTGTCCAGGCAACGTCAACCTGGGCTTGCCCCTGCACAAAGCGCCAGCAAGGTTGTTGATGGGCCGCCGCGCGCAACAGCTGGGCGGCGGTTTCGATCATGCCCTTGCCCAGACGGTTTTCGGGAATGGGTGCAAGCGCTGCGGCCACGGCCTGAGCATCATTCAGGTCAATGCTGGTCAATTGCGGTATCAGAATATCGTCAAATGCGGCCTGCAGCATGGCGGGCGACACCCCAGACCAGGTTGCCTTGAGCGTGCCTTCAGCATAACCGGCCTGGCCGTGTTCGTTGCGCAATGTCAGCAAGGCGTAAACGCCTTTATTTTCCACCGCATTGGCCCAATGGATGGTATGAACGTACGGGATACGATAGAAGCGCAGCGACCAATCGGCTAACTTCATCAGTTGGTCCGGATTTGAGCAGATTTAACGAGTTTTCCCCACACCTGCATTTCCTGCTCGACATGAGACCTGAAGGCGTCCCCGGTCGTGCCAAGCATTTGGACGCCTTCGGAAGTGAACGTGTCGGCAAATGCTTTGTTGCGAATGATTTTATTGATCGCGGTGTTCAGTTTCTGGATAATCGGCTTTGGTGTTCCTGCGGGCGCCAGATACCCCCACCAGCCTTGTGCATCATAGCCGGGCACGGTTTCCTGGACCGTGGGCACTTCGGGCAGCGATGACATGCGGCTCTTGCCAGTGGTGGCAAGCGCCTTGACGCGGCCGGGTTGCAGGTAAGCCATCGTGCCAGGATAGGTGCCGAAGGTTACATGAACCTGTCCGCTGGCAACATCGTTCAAGCCCTGCGCCAGGCCCTTGTATGGGATATGCATAATGTCAGCGCCGGTGAGTTCTTTGAGCATTTCACCCATCAGGTGCGCCGAGCTGCCGTTGCCAGTGGATGCATAGACGTACTTGCCTGGCTCTTTTTTGGCAAGGGCAATAAATTCGGCCACGTTATTTGCAGGCAGTTTTGGCGTGGCAATCATCACATAGGGAGACGTGGCAGCCAATGTGATGAACTCAAAGCTCTTGAGGGGATCAAACGGGAGCTTCTTGACTAATGACGGAAGAATCGAGTGAGCCGCTGCGGCTTGCAGCAATGTGTAGCCATCCGGATTAGCCCGCGCGACGAACTCGGTGCCAATCGCTGTGCCCGCTCCGGGCTTGTTTTCCACAATGACGGTCTGCTTGAGTTCTTCGCCAAGGTACTGCGCCATGCGCCGGGCCAGAATGTCATTGATGGCGCCGGGCGTATACGGCACGATAATGCGAATGGTGCGATTCGGGTAAGTGTCGGCAGTTTGCGCCTGGGCTGAGAAAACTGCGCCAATGGTCAGGGCGAGCAAGGCAAATGGACGAATTCTTTTCATATTTTGTCTCCTCTTCAGAGGTTTTTGTGGTTCTTGTGAACCGGTTGGTTTGGTTTCTATAAGAAACTATATATTTTGCTTTTTAAATTATATAGTTTCTTTTTTCAACTATAATTCAGTTGTTATTAACTTTCAACTGGTATTTATATAGTTTCATATAGAAACTATAGATAGATGTATAAAGAAACTAAAAATTGAGAATACTCGATCTTAATCACAAGTGAATATTTATGAATGTTTCAAATGCCTGTACCTACCCGCTCGTCCATAAAACCGTGACGCGTTATGAAGAAAATAATGGTCTGCGACAATCGATCTCCATTGCCTATTGGGTACAGGGAGAAGGGCCGCTAATTGTTATGTTGCCGTCGCTGGGGCGTGATGTGGAAGACTTCGAGTCTGTTTCAGTCCTGCTGGCTGAGGCCGGTTATCGTGTAGCTTGCCCCAGCCCGCGAGGCATTGGAGCAAGCTGTGGATCCCTGGATAAACTGACTCTGCATGATTTCGGTCGTGATGTCGTGTCGGTAATCGACGCCGAAGGCGGGGAGCCGGCCTTTGTAGCGGGACATGCTTTCGGCAATTGGACGGCCCGCATGGTCGCTGTTGACCGTCCGGATCTTGTCCGCGCCGTGATTATTCTGGCCGCCGGGCCGAGCGTGGTAGCGCAAGGGCCTGGTGCCGGCCTGTCGCACTGCATGGATAAAAGCCTGGATGTCTCTGTTCGATTGGACTGGATTAAAAAAGTGTTTTTTGCTCAAGCGAGCGATGCGTCGGTTTGGCTGGAAGGATGGCATCCTGAAGTGGCCAACGCACAGCGTGCCGCCAAGGCGGCTACACCTATCGACAAGTGGTGGGGAGCAGGTCATGCCAGGATCCTGGACGTCCGGGCGCTGGAAGATGCTTTCGCGCCGCAGGAAGCCGGCTGGCAATTAAGCCAGGATCTGGGGGAACAACGCGTCACCACAGTAGCGATCGCCCATGCGGGCCATGCCTTGCTGCCGGAGCAGCCGACTGCGGTCGCCGAAGCGATTAAAACCTATCTCAAGGATTTCCAGGATTAACTAACAGACGCGTCGGACATCGATGGTGGTTCTGAACATATATTGTCCACGTTCCTGGCAAAGCGTAGCCATCAACATCGACGTCCGACATGCAAGCTTCGGCCGCTGGTGCTCAATGCTGTAGATTGTCCGCGTTATTGATCGTTTCTACGTATGCTATATCAGTTTATGGGTTGTGCTACCATAAAGTGATATAGCCGGGAACGCGTGTCATTTTAAGTGAATCGCTGGCGAGGATGAGCTACGGTTCTATGCGGTCTGACTTTGGGCTATAGACAACGGTCCTTAGGAGTGAATAATGTGCATGGCCTGTAATGCAGGGATGAGCGCTATCCTGCGATACAACGGCTCACGACGTGAGTTTCTGAAGCATGTGGGCATGTTTTCGGCGTCAGTTCTGGCCGGTTCCATGGCCGGCATGTCAAAAACGTTGGCTCAATCGACAGCGGCTGGTCATACGAGTGATATTGTGTTTCGTGGTGGCCCAATTCTTACCATGAACAGTGATCAGCCCGGCGCCCAAGCCATTGCCGTACGCGGCAGCAGAATTCTTGCTGTCGGCTCACTTGAATCCGTCGCGGCGCAAGCCGATGCCCGAGCGCGGGTGATCGATCTTCAGGGCAGAACCTTGATGCCAGGATTGATTGATCCACACATGCACAACACTTTCGTTTTATTCGAGGACTGGATCGACGTCAGCCCGATCGTCGCTCCCCGCTTCGAGGATGTCCAGCGCAAAATTCGCGAATCTGCGGACAATACGGCGGACAGTGCCTGGATTCGGGCCCAGCAATTTGACCCGAGTATTACTCAGGGAGCGCGGATTCCCGATCTGGCCCTGCTGGATGAGTGGGTGCCTGATCGTCCTTTTTTTATGATCGAGAGCAATGGCCATGTTGCCTATGTTAATTCTTATGCCCTGAAACTTGCCGGCATTACCCGACATACACCCGATCCGCCTCTGGCCCGCTTTGTTCGTGACGCAAATGGAAACCTCACCGGTCGGCTGGAGGAATCGAACGCGATGATGCCGTTCATCGAAAAAATGCCGGTGCTTTCTGCGTTCGAGACGCAGGCGCGGATAAAGCGTCTGCTGAGTCATGCAGCTTCGGTCGGCTGCACGACACTTCATGACTGTGGCATTGGCATGCAAGGCGGGATCGCCGAGCTTGATCTGCTTGATGCGATAATGGCGGACGATCCGCCTGTACGCTATCGTGGCATGCTGGTGTCGACCTTAATGGACGATTGGGAAAAAAGCGGCATCAAGCCTGGGCGCGGCAATGACCAGTTCCGGATCGATGGTATAAAGGCCTGGTCGGATGGATCGAACCAGGCCTATACCGGTTATCAGCGCGAAAACTATCTGGGCAGAAATAGTCGCGGTTCGCTCAACTATACGCTCGCCCAATTGACGGAGGTCATTCGTCGCGCCCATGCTGGCGGGTGGCAGATCGGCGTTCACGCTAACGGCGACGCCGGTATCGACACAACGCTGCAGGCGTATGAGGCCGTGCTCACATCCGCGCCTCGTGCCGACCACCGCCATCGAATCGAGCATTGCAGTATTTTGCATCCGGAGCAAATTGAGAAAATGCATGCGCTTGGTCTCTCACCATCGTTTTTAATCGGACATATCCGATGGTGGGGCAAGGCGTTTCGCGATCGCATCCTGGGGCCGGATCGAGCACGTTTCTATGATCCCTGCGCCTCGGCTTTAGCGGGAAAATTGCGGATTTCTCTTCATTCTGACTGGAACGTCACGCCGATTGAACCCCTGCGCTATATCGAAGATGCCGTCGCACGCATTATGAACGAAGGCGGTGGTGTTTTCTACGGCCAGGAGCGTATTTCAGTTCAAGCTGCATTGCGAGCCGTCACCATTGACGCTGCATGGCAATGTCGGATGGATGATCTTGTCGGCAGCCTGGAAGAAGGAAAATATGCTGATTTTACAATAACGGAAGAGAACCCGATGCAGGCAGAACCCACTAAGATCAGTAAAATTAAAGTCAGCGAAACGTGGATGGCCGGTCGACAACGCTACCAGGCTTAGGTCTGTTGTTTGCTCTTCAGTTGATCCTGAATTTGGAAATGACGCCATACTTGCCTTACCGAAAAATATCGGCCCAGATCGCATCCGCCCAGGCAAAGGCCAGCGGGACCTCATCCCGGCTGGGCGCCGCAGAAACCCCGCCCGCGCCTTTGACTGGTTCCATGGTTTTATTCGCTTCTGAATAGTGGTGCACCGAAGCGACATGCATTGCGTGAGTTTGTGCGACAAAACTAAAACAGGTGTTGGCGTATACCGGCGCAATAGCTGCTTTCATATTGAGCAGGTTATGACAAATCGCATATGCGCAGGTGCGCCCATGTTGGGCTGCCATATGGCCGGATTTGGGCATAAGCGGAGCAATTTGTATGGAATCGCCCAGGATATGTATGTTTTTTGTCGCTACAGATTCGAAATTGAGAAAGTCTACTTCGCACCATTTTCCATTCGCCGTTGCCAGACCTGCGTCGATGGCAATTCGGCCGGCGCGCATGGGGGGAATAATGTTAAGAACGTCTGCGACGGCGTCTTCAAATTCAAAATGCATTTTTTTCTGCTCTATATCAACCCCCATCAGGGCATTTTGCGGGTGATAGAACAAAACGTCCTTGTAGTGTTGCTGCCAAAAGCGCTGGTATAGTTTCTTTTCTGTTGTGATTTCCTGGTTGGCGTCATAAACGTGCACGGTTGCGCCAGGCTTATATTTTTGAAGATACCACGCAATTAAGCTGGCTCGTTCATAGGGCGCGGAGGGGCAACGATAGGGCGCCAGCGGAATGCAAATGGCAACAACACCGCCTGGTCGCAGGGCCTGTATCTGATCGCGCAAGCGGGCGCTATCGGCGCCATTTTGCCAGGCGTCGATCACGACATCATGAGCGTCAGGATGATCCATGCCTTCTATCAGGTTCCATTGCAGGTCTACGCCTGGCGACACAATAAGCCGGTCATAGCTGATCTCTGAAGTGTCGGCAAGCGTAACGCGCGAAGAAGCTGCCTGAATTTTGATCGCATGCTGATTGAGTATCCGTACGCCCCATCGCCTGGCAAGTTGGTCATACTGCTGTGTGCAGTACGATAATGGTTTTAATCCGACCAGGACAAGATTGGACATGGGGCACGATACAAATGCTTTATGCTGTTCGATGAGCGTAACGTCAATCTGGCCCTGGCTGTAAATCCGCAGATACTTCGCTGCCATGGCACCGCCAAAACCGCCGCCAATGACAACGACATGCGGCCTGCGTTTGGCGTCAACAGCGGGTACGCCGAGCATGGCGGTGGAGGTAAAAAGCGCGTGTTTGAGAAAATGCCGGCGTTTCAAAATGCGTCCAGCGAAGAAAAATAGTTTGCAATCATCTCCATTTGCTCACGGGTATAGCCTTTTGCTATCTGTGGCATCAAGAGCCCGTCACGCTGGTCATTTGCATAGTCGAGCATGTCTGACAGGATAGATGCTGCAGGCATACCGACCAGGCTTGGTATGACAGATGTCTGCATTTTATCCAAAGCGTGACAGCTGATACAGGCACCCGCCAGGAACTGAGCTGAGTCTATCGGTGTCGATTGACTCCAGCCAGTGTTGATTTGAAAGAAAAATGTCAGGCTGATTCCGAGTTTTTGCCATTGTCGCATTGCCTTTCCTTTGTCCTGTAATCGTGCCTGTGCTGTTGCCAGGCGAGCCGTTAAACTATTACTGATCCCTGGCCTGCCAGCCATGTTGGGTCGGCGGTGAGGCGATCCTGTGCTTGTAGGCCAGGGAACCACGAACGCACTCTGCCATTTTCATGGCGCAGGTGATATGGACGATGATGCGCCAAAGCGTTGCGGCTCCCGGCGATTGTGCTGTACCAGATTTTTGGCCAACTTCATATAGGGAATTCCATTCTTGCTTCAAGTCCGGGCCCGGCGCGCTTTAGCAGTTCGAACGTGCCATGATGCCGTCGCGCAATTGCATCTACGATCGATAGGCCCAGGCCGCTGCCCGGCACGCTGCGATCCCGGCGCCAAAACCGGTTTACCGCGTGCGCCCGATCATGGGCATTGAGCCCGGGCCCTTCGTCCAGTACGCTGATACGGATCCGTCCGGTGCCTGCCTGGGTTATCTGAACGATAATCGGCTTATCTCCAGGCGTATAGCGCAAGGCATTATCAATCAGGTTTTGCGTAGCCGACAGCAGCAACGGCCGGGCAACATTGACACAGGCGATCACGCCTTGCTCTTTGATGAGGACTCTGTTGCTGAGATCTGGATATGACGCTTGCAATTGTTCCGTTGCGGTATGAACCACCTCAAGCGGATCACTGGTTTCCACGGGGACCGCATCGTCGTCCAGTCTGGCCAGGCTCAGTAGGCGGTCCAGAATGCCCTGCAATTGCAGCACGCCGTAATCGGCTTTATCCAATGCTGCTTTCAGTGTTTTGTTCTCATCCGGCAGATCGGCGGCCAGCCCCGCTACCTGAATGTGCGTTTTTATGCCAGTAAGCGGTGTTCGCAACTCGTGTGCGGCATTATCGGTAAAGCGTCGCTCGCGCAGAATGGCGCCCTGTAGCCGCTCAAGCAATTGCTCGATTGTGTTCAGCAGCGGTTGCAGTTCAAGCGGCGCCTTGATCGGAGCCAGCGGGCTATCATCACCGGGTTTACGTTTTGCCAGAATATCCCGAACGCGCTCCAGCGGCGCGATTCCGTGAGTGATGCAAAACCAGAGCATGATCAGGCTGCCAAACAAGGCCACCAAAAAGGGGACGCCCGCTGATAAGGCCAGCTCTTTGATCAGTGCCTCCCGGGTATCCATGCTATCTGCAGTGGCGATCTGGATATTGCCTTGCCGGAGCATATAAGTACGCCATCTTTTTTTGCCATACATATGCGTGCCAAAACCGGAGATGGCTTCAGTCAGATCGGGACCACCTGCCGTGCGCACAATCGCCTGGGCCGTTATCTGGCTGCGTAATAGACTGACTTCACATGCCACGCCGTCGCGGGCAATCACGTCAAAGGGTTTTCTGCTGTCGCTCGCCGACAGATAGGCAGGTTCAGGAAGCTGCGCAACCATGCCCGCCACCATTCTTGCAGAGGCTGCCAGGCGATTGTCCAGCGCGTCACGCAACGATTGGCGTGCATCCAGGAACATCCACCCGGCGACTGCAGTCCATAGAATGGACAGACCGAGCCCAATAATTAGAAGCAAACGTACGCGCAAGCTCATAGTTCGTCCATTTTCTCCGGTAATCCAAGCCGGTAACCGAGGCCTCTGACCGTCTCGACGATATTATTGCCGAGCTTGCGGCGCAGGTGATACACATGAACATTGATCGCATTGCTCTCCAGACTCTGTTCATAGCCATAAACGCTATCGCACAGTTGTTCGGTGCTCAGGATGGCTTTCGGATTTTGTAATAATGCGCGCAGCAATGCCAGTTCGCGTCTGGCCAACGAAACCGGACGGCCATGCAGCCGGACCTCGCCCGTTGAGGCACAGAAGACCAGGCCACCGTGCTCGACGAAGTCCTTGATGCGACCAGCGCGGCGTCGCGTCAGCACATGCAGCCGGGCCTGCAATTCCAGCAAATCGAAGGGCTTGACCATATAATCATCGGCGCCGCCGAGCAATCCTGTGATCCGATGGGAGAGGGCGTCGCGCGCAGTCAGCACCAGGATGGGAAGTTGTTGACCCTGATCGCGCCAGCGATGTAGCAGGCTAATGCCGTCCTCGTCCGGCAGGCCAAGATCGAGAATGCACACATCGAAATACGAAGACTTCAAAGCCGTATCGGCCAGGCTGGCGCAATTGACATGGTCAATAGTCAGCCCATGTAGTTTTAATCCGGTGACAATGCCGCTAGCCACCAGCGCATCATCTTCGACAAGCAGTACGTGCATAATGGCCACCTATTTCCTGGTTGGCGTTGATCATCAAATCAAAATTATTAGGATATCCCTGCATTAACAAGCGGCTCATCTTAACAGGTTTTTCGGTATCCGCAGTTTTCGTGTTTTCTTAATACTGTCTTAATTCTGGCACGTTACCGTAAGCAATATTTCGCGGCATCAGCCCGCCTGTCCGATGATTACCGGGAGACGTTTTGCGTTAATCAGTGCCAGCGGCGGGACTATAAAAAACGATTTGATCATGTGGAGCCAAAAGGATGAGAGACAAGCGCAGTCAATCGCAAAAGTTTGCGCGTTTGCGCAGTGCACCAGAGAACTTTATTTCAGATGAATTTGTATCTGAGGTTCGCCAATACGGCTGGGACGACACGCGACGAAGTTTTATACGTAAGAGCTTGATGGCGGCAGGCGCGGCGCTTGCCGGTGGAGGAGTAGCGCGTGCTGCAACGCAAAACCTACCCGACCAGATGATTACGGAACCGCGTCCGTGGAGCACGTCGCTGGGTAATCCAGTGGCTTTTCATCCCTATGGACAGCCGTCAAAATTTGAGGTGAACCTGCAAAGACGGCAATCTCCCGGGTTAACGGCAGTCTCGCAGGCATCTGTTGCATTTTCGCCGCTGCAGGGCATGTTTGGAATAATCACCGCGAATGGGCTTCATTTCGAACGTCATCATCAGGGGTGGGTGGACGTAGACCCGACAGAGCATCGCTTCATGATCAACGGCATGGTCAAAAATCCCAAAGTGTATACGATGGATGACCTGATGCGATTGCCCTCGGTTTCCCGGATGCACTTCATAGAGTGCGGCGCCAACACAGCCATGGAGTGGGGCAATGTTGCTGTTCCCACGGTCCAGTACACCCACGGCATGTTGTCCTGTTGCGAGTTTACTGGCGTACCCCTGAAGTACCTGCTGCAAGATTGTGGCGCGGATTTCAAGAACGCGCAGTTTATCCTGGCTGAAGGCAATGACGGCTCAAGCGAGACACGCACCATAGCCATGGCACGTGCCATGGATGACGTTATTGTTGCCTGGGGTATGAACGGCGAAATGTTGCGTCCCGAGAACGGCTACCCGCTACGCCTGGTTGTGCCAGGCGTACAAGGGGTGTCGTGGGTAAAGTGGCTACGCAGGATCGAAGTGGGCGACAAGCCATGGAACGCCAAAGACGAGACCCTGGGCTATGTTGATCACATGCCTGACGGCACGCTGCGTCAATATACTTCCATTCAGGAATGCAAATCCGTGATTACCAGTCCGTCGGGCGGACAGGCATTGCTTTCTACCGGCTTTTACAACATTACCGGTCTTGCCTGGTCTGGCCGCGGAAAAATCAAAAAAGTAGATATCTCGGTTGACGGGGGCAAGAACTGGAAAACGGCGACGCTCAATACGCCCGTTCTGGACAAGTGCCTGACGCGGTTCAATTTTGCATGGAACTGGGATGGATCGCCCGCCATATTGCAAAGCAGGGCAGTGGACGAAACCGGTTATGTGCAGCCGACGAAATCCCAATTGGTCGCCGTGCGCGGCACCCGCTCCATTTATCACAACAATGCTATCCAGTCATGGAAAGTGGCCGAATCAGGGGAGGTGTTCAATGTTCACGTTGAATAATGTCCGGGCACTATCGGTGGTGCTCTCGTTGTTTGTCGCACAATCGTCAATTGCCCAGCCGATTGATATCTCTGCATTGACATCCACGCCCGATGAGCAGGCGCAGATCGAGGCCACAATCAAGAAAATGGTCGAACAAAACCTTACTTTTCAAAATGTCGGTCGTGATGCCCTGAAGGTGGAAGTGCAGGCCTGGGATATAGACGTTCGTCCCGATTTCCAGGGCCTGATTCCGGGCAAAGGCAGCGTGGCGGATGGGGAAGAGGTCTGGGCCTCGAAGTGCGCTTCCTGTCATGGCGACTTTGGCGAGAGCAATAAGTTTTTTGCCCCGCTGCTGGGTGGTACCACCGAGGACGATGTCAAAGCCGGGCGGGTAAGCAACTTGCGGGCTGAAGCCAATGTGCCGTCGACCACAATAATGAAAATCAGTACCGTATCGACATTATGGGATTTCATATACAGAGCCATGCCCTGGAATGCGCCAAAATCGCTTACGCCTGACGAAACCTATGCGGTGGTCGCTTATTTGCTGAGTGAAGCCAGTGTTGTTGACGCTGACTTTGAGCTGACCGATAGCAATATCGCAGATGTACAAAAGCGGATGCCCAACCGCGATGGAATGGTTGTTTATCCGGGGCTTTGGCATACGAAGGGTAAACCGGATACGCAAAACACGGCTTGCATGCAAGATTGTGCCGGGCAAGCTAAAGTGGTCTCCACGTTGCCCGAGCACGCGAGAAATATGAACGGCAATTATGCCGCGCAAATGCGTATTGTCGGCGCGGCAATTGGTGTCAATTCCGATAAGCCGAAACTGACCGGTAAACCAGACGACAATGCTGCGGCGGTGCGCGCTTATGCCAAGCAGACCATCAAGGGCAACGCCAACCACGTGGCTGCCAAGTCGGGCGGCGAGGCCAGCAAGGATGATGCAAAGACCTCTGGTGCGTCAGTGGACGCGGCAACCGAGGAAAAAGTCAAGGCAATTCTGACAACCAATGCCTGCACCAGTTGTCATGCTGCGAGCACCAAACTGGTCGGGCCGTCATTTAAAGAGATTAGTGAAAAGTACTCGGAAAACGACGCTGCCAGGCTGGGTGAAAAAATAAGGAAAGGCGGCTCTGGTGTTTGGGGCGCCATACCAATGCCGCCGCAGCCAGGGATTGTCGATGGCGATATTTCCCTAGTGACCAAATGGATACTTTCTGCTGAACATAATTGAGTACCTCAATTGATTTTTATTGGAGACAACGATGGATACAAGAAGACGTAATTTTCTACAGGCCAGCGCCGTATTAAGCTTTGCGGTCATGAGCGGCGTGCTGACGCTTGAAGAGGCGCGCGCCGCGGAAACGCAATGGAATAAGGAATTGTTTGAGGCCACGGACAATGAGGGTGTATTCAAGGCCTTGGGCGCAAGTAACCCGGAAAAAAGCGACAAGGTAAAGCTGGTGGCGCCGGATATTGCGGAAAATGGCGCGGTTGTTCCCATAGCCTTGAGCGCCGAAATGGCAAACGTCACGATGATGGCCTTTCTGATTCCCGAAAATCCTAACACCATGACCGGCATGTTCAATATTCCGGAAGGCACAGAAGCCAACATCGCCACCAGGGTGAAGATGGCCAAGACGTCGGATATTTTCGGTCTGGTCAAGGCGGGCGACAAATACTATTTGGCGCAGAAAGAAGTCAAGGTGACGCTGGGTGGTTGCGGCGGCTGATTACTGTTGGTTTTCAAATTTTTCGAACATTAAATGGGAGTGGTAAATGGCAACAAGACCAATGCGCATTCGCGCGAAAGAAACGGACGGGGTAGTCAACGTTAAGGTACTGATGGCCCACGTGATGGAAACCGGACAGCGCAAGGACCAGGAAGGAAAGATAGTGCCCGCATGGCATATTACCAATGTGACGGCGAAATGCAATGACAAGGACGTATTTTCTGCCCAATGGGGCCCGGCGATTTCCCGGGATCCGTATCTGGCTTTCAGTTTCAAGGGCGCCAAGAAAGGGGACAAAATAGAGATAACGTGGATCGACACCAAGAAAGAAACCAGAACGGATACGGCCGAGATCAAATAAAAACGTTCTGGTGGAGGCTTGGGAAAGTACCCATCATTAAGGAGAAGACAATGTTAAGACAATTAAAAAAAAAATTACCCGGCGCGATTGCATTTTTGCTGATCGCGTCGGCCACAGGCTCCGGGTCTGCAAGCGCCCAATCGATCGATAGCACACAAGAGGGGATTGATGATTATCGGCAGATGCTGTCGGATGGGGGCAATCCCGGTGATTTGCTAGTGGATACCGGCAAGGAACTGTGGCTGGAAAAAAAAGGACCGAAGAATGTGTCGCTCCAGGCCTGTGATTTAGGATTGGGTCCCGGCGTGGTCAAGGGCGCCTATGCCCGGATGCCGCGTTTTTTCAAAGATGCCGACAAGGTCATGGATGCCGAGACGCGGATAATGTATTGCATGCAGACCTTGCAGGGCATCAATCCAAAGGACATCACGCCAACGGTGTTTTCCAAATCGGGCGATATCTCTACCGACTGGGAGGCGATTGTTGCCTATGTAGCCAATGAGTCTGCCGGGATTGCAATGGCAGCCCCGCAGAGCCATGCGGCAGAAAAAGCCGCCTATGAGCGCGGGCAGAAGATATTTTTTCATCGCAGCGGCCCCTATGATTTTTCCTGCGCTACCTGCCATGGCGCTGTCGACAAGCGTATCCGCCTGCAGAACTTGCCGGATCTGTTAAATGCAAAAGATGCGCAACAGGCATATACCACCTGGCCGGGGTATCGAGTTTCTCAGGGCGTTGTAAGAACCATGCAATGGCGTTTGCAGGATTGCTTCAGACAGCAAAGGCTGCCAAAGCTCAAATTTGCCTCTCAGGCATCCATTGATCTGTTGACCTTCCTGGCTGTGCGGGCCAAAGAAGGAAAAATGGCGGCTCCTGGAATCAAACGTTAGGAAAAAAAATGAAAAAATTACATTACGCGGCCATGATTGCATGCATGACTTTGACTGGGGCTTCTGCCTTTGCGCAGCCTTTGACAGGCGCGAGCGATCAGGACGTCATGACGGTGTTGAAAGATTCCTTTGCGCCAGTGGGCGAAGTCTCGCTTGATCGTCTGGAGCAGTCACCAGAGCAAAAAGCCTGTTCTGACATGGCGGCAACAGGGCAGGCAATTCCTAAAGATGTCATGGAAAAATTGTTGAAGCAGGCGATGGCATCAGTCAAGCCACCGACCGATAAACAGTTCCTTGGCGATTGGAAAGTGGGCGAAAAAATTGCGCAATCTGGCGTCGGACTCCAGTTTAGCGATAAGCCTGGGGTGGTTTCCGGCGGCAATTGCTATGCCTGTCATCAGATGACCAAATCGGAAATCGCATTCGGCAATATCGGGCCATCGTTGCTCCATTATGGCAAGAACCGGGGCAACTCAGTGCAGATGCTTGAATACACCTGGAACAAAATCTATAACTCGCATGCCTATACGGCTTGCTCCAATATGCCGCGTTTTGGTTCGGCCGGTATTCTGACAGAGCAGCAAATCAAAGACGTCATGGCATTGCTCTTTGACCCGGCTTCACCGGTGAATAACGAATAAGCATGTTGCCAGGTAAACGGCGGTGCACGCAACGACAGGAAGCATATCCATGACCCATCTTCAAGCGCCTTTGATAAGGCTTTTTCTTGTGCTTGCGATATGCCTGGGCGTATCGGTACAAGCCCAGGCCGGTGTTACGGCATTAAAAAAGGGTGCCCGCATTGCCTTGCCTGCGTTTACGCTGCTCGGTGGCAGCGTGATTGACAGTGAATCATTGAAGAACAAACCTGTGTTGCTGTCGTTCTGGGCATCCTGGTGTCCTTACTGCGCCAGACAGAATCCATATATCCAAAAACTGCATGAGCAGGTGAAGGATTCAGAAATGCAGGTCATTACGGTGTCTATCGACAAAGACCTGAAAGCGGCGTCAGATTATATGGCAAAGCATAACTATACGTTCACGGCTGCGAAACTTACCCCGGAGCTCAAGGCCGTCTTTGGTGAGATAAAAATCATTCCCTTGGTATATGTCATTGATAAAAACAGCATTATCCAGGAAGTCATACCCGGAGAAATGTTTGAAGAAGATGTCCTGGATATGCGTAAGTACGCGAAATAAACACTGATAAAAGGAGATAAATATGGTGAACAGAAGAGAATTTCTCCAGATTCTGGCGATCGCTTCTGCGGGAGGTTATGCCTTTCCGAAAGATGTGCTGGCAGCTGACAATGACATGCAGACGTTCTATGATATGCCGACATTTGGCAATGTCAGCTTTTTGCATTTCACCGATTCTCACGCTCAGCTTCTGCCTATCTACTACCGGGAGCCATCGGTCAATATTGGCCTGGGCGCGTCCCTAAATAGAGCGCCACATCTGGTCGGGGATGCATTTCTTAAAGAGTTTGGCATGAAGGAAAACTCCATGCAGGCATACGCATTTACCGCCCTGGACTATACCGAGAGTGCGAACAGATTTGGCAAGGTAGGCGGGTTTTCTCATATGGCCACATTGATCAAACGACTGAAGGCGGATCGTCCGCATGCATTGGTTCTGGACGGCGGAGACACCTGGCAGGGCTCTGCGACATCTCTTTGGACTAAGGGTCAGGATATGATCGATGCCTCGCTGTTGCTGGGCGTGGACATGATGACGGCGCACTGGGAATTTACCTATGGCATGGACCGTGTGCAGGAAGCAGTAGCGGGCCTTAAGGGCAAGATCAATTTCCTGGCACAGAATGTCGAAACGTCAGATTTCGGCGACCCGGTATTTGAGCCATATTCCATTCGGCAAATTAATGGTGTACAGGTGGCGGTTATTGGCCAGGCATTTCCATATACACCTATTGCCAACCCGCGCTATATGGTCAGCGACTGGACTTTCGGCATCCAGGACCAGAAATTACAGGAAACCGTTGACGAGGTCCGCGGCAAAGGCGCGGCTGCGGTTATTGTTCTGTCTCATAATGGGATGGACGTGGATCTCAAGCTTGCAAGCAAGGTTACCGGTATTGATGCCATACTGGGGGGACACACGCACGATGGCGTACCTGAACCGGTGATTGTTTCCAATGCCAAAGGAAAAACGCTGGTAACCAATGCCGGCAGCAATGGCAAATACCTGGCGGTGTTGGATCTGGATGTGGATAAGGGTGGCGTCAAGGGCTTTCAGTATAAATTGCTGCCGGTTTTCTCCAACTTCCTGGATCCGGATCCGCAGATGGAAAAAATGATTCAGTCTGTACGCGCACCGTATCTGGATAAGCTGAATGAAAAGCTCGCGGTCACAAACGAATTGCTTTATCGCAGAGGCAACTTTAACGGCTCTTTTGATCAACTCATTGTTGATGCGTTACTGCAGGAAAAAGGCGCACAGATTGCTTTTTCACCAGGGTTTCGCTGGGGAACCACCTTGTTGCCCGGGCAGCCAATTACGATGGATGATGTGATGAATCAAACAGCCATAACCTATCCAGGCACAACACTCAATGAAATGAGCGGAGAAACGATTAAAACCGTACTGGAGGACGTCGCTGACAATCTGTTCAATACCGATCCTTACTATCAGCAAGGCGGCGATATGGTTCGTGTCGGTGGCTTGAACTATACAATCGATCCGAGCCAGTCCATGGGCAATCGCATCAGCAATATGACATTAAACGACACGCCGCTGGAAGCGGGCAAAGTCTATAAGGTTGCCGGCTGGGCTTCAGTACAGGAGTCGAGTGAGCAGGGCGAGCCCATCTGGGAACTGGTCAGTCGCTATCTGAAAGACAAAAAAGAGGTCGGAGATATTCAACTGAATACTCCGCAAATCAAAGGTATTGAAAACAATCAGGGCTTTATGTAAGCATAGCCCTGATTTTGCAATTGCGTGAGGCGCACTACGCCGGACGGGGTAAAGTCGGCTTCCAGCATGAATTTATCCTTGTCCAGCTTTCTGCGTTTCATTGTAATTTCACACACTTCAAATGTGACGTTTCTTGCTGATAGCGCGGCAATGAGGGGAGCTGTAGAGGCTGCATCTTTATAATCTGTCATCATCATGTCTACGCCTTCCGAATGCATGACCACTTTCATATCCGTGTCGGGATTGTAATCAAGTTGGTTGCGAATATTGCGCAAGGCCTTGAGCGCCTGATGCTCGGCATCGTCTATATGGTAGACAACCTTGTCTTTGGCAAGCGCTACGCTGGAAGCCAAAACAAAAGAGGCGCCGATTATTAAAAGTGAAAGTTTCCTAAACATATCCATCATCCAATTTAAAAAAACCTGTTATTAATTTAATTGCTGCAACATTAGAATGCGATTTTTCCTACAGCAGCGAAATGGGGAAAACCCCTAGGGCGTGGATTTTACTTCGATTTATATTTCAAATGAAATAATCCGGATTGATGGATGCGGCCAGGAATGAATGAAAGCAGGCATCTTGCCTGAAACGCTTCGTTCAGATAATCAAATATTGAATATGTTGCAACTGTTGCTGTTGATGTTTATATACGTCGGCTTAATGTTTCATTAATCTTGAGGGCGGATAATGTACACGACCTTTGCGTCGGGGAGATGGGTTTGTCTTGCTATCGGATAATTCGCGCAATTGTATTTGCCTGCATTCTTGTCGCAGCCGGCGCCTGCTGGCACAACGTTGACTTTGCGGACCCGTCAAAAGTCGATCCACTGGATCGGATGCAGCCGATAGGCGAGGCGGGTGTTGTGCAGGGACATATTGTCGATGCCTATTATATTTACCGCTATTCGCTCAGGCGGCTTAACGAGCAGGGTAAGCGAAAATGACCAGGGCGATAAACAATGCGGTACCTGTTTCATTCTTTATAGGTAGACCACCGTTCACCGCGTGATTTCTGAAATAATCGTATTACGTCCAATACTTACGCTTCGAGAGACGCCCAACACCCGGGTTGAATTGATTGCAAGGGTCAAGAGCACGATAGAAACTGCGAAGTTCCGGTTTGGCATGATACAAGTGACCTACGTTGTGTTCGGCCGGGTACTGCGCCCCACGCGTGTCCAATAATTTGCACATTTGGTGTTCCAACGCCAGGCAGTTTTCTCCCTTTTTGACAATGTAGTCCTGGTGAAAAACATGGCAAAGAAAATGTCCGTAATAGAGCTTGGCCGCAATGGTCGCGTCCATATCCGCAGGGAGCACCTCCAGCCAATCGCGGTCATTACGCCTTAGGGCGATATCCAATGCGACAATATCTTCAACCTCATTCGAATGCATTGCACGGTATCTGACCGCTGCCCCAGCCGCTGCGAATCGCAATAGAAAAGCGGCCGTTCCTTCATCGGGAGTGCACAAGAAGTACCCACCCGTGGCGCTCTTGAAGTACGAATGCAAGTATGATTCAAGTTGCTCTTTCAGCTTTCTTGATACCTTGATTACCAGATAATGTTCGTACTGTGCCCGGAAGCTTCGCAGGCGCGCGGGAAGATGGTCAGGAAAGCGCTGGCTAAAAAATTGCAGCACCCGGTCGCTCATGTTTTTGGGTAGAAACGAAATTTTTGCACAAAAATTATCCAGACGTGCCTTCAATGTGAAGAAACCGGGAAGACGTGCAGTACCCAGCTTGCGGATAGCCAGAAAAGTGTCTTTGCCATAGACGTCAGCAATATCGAACGCATCTCTGTGCATGTATTCGCCTGCGATGGGCAGCGTCGGCAAAGCAGTCAGCAGGTATCGCCTGATATCCGTCAATTCATCAGATGCATTCGTGCCAATATAAAATACTTCCGTTTGCGTTTCTGCAGGGAAAGTGTCCAGGCGGACCGCGAAGAGAATTAGTTTTCCTGCGCTGCCTGAAGCCTCAAAAAGTCGCTTTGTATCCGCATTGTAGCGGGATGGCGAATCTGCATCGACCTTACGAACGTGTTGCGCGTAGTCGCGGTCGGATCCGCGGCCGCCTTCGTGGATATCGCCATATTTATAGCTTCCGTCATCCAGGCGCTGAAGGATTTCTTCCGGCGATTTCCCTAAAGAGATACCCAGGTGATTGACCAGGATTAGTTGTCCGTCCTTTCCCAATTGCGCGTACACTGCCATTTCGGTGAATGCAGGGCCTCGCTGCACCAGCGATCCCCCGGAGTTGTTGCAGATTCCCCCGAACACTGATGCTCCAATACATGAAGAGCCGATGACAGAGTGTGGTTCGCGACCGTATGGCTTAAGCGTTTTTTCAAGTTGATCCAATGTTGCACCGGGAAAGCAAATAACCTGGTGCCCGTCTCGGATTAACTGGACCTTCTTCATACGCAGCGTGTTGATGATCACGATCTCTCGATCATAGGCATCGCCATCAGGGGTCGAGCCACCAGTCAGGCCGGTATTTGCAGCCTGCATGATCACAATTTTGTCGTGGGCAACGCAGGCCTGAACCACGCGCCATTGCTCTACCAGGCTGCCTGGCCGCACAACTGCAATTGCCGACCCGAATCCAAAGCGAAAACCGGTACGGAAGCGTTGCGTATGCTGTTGGTCGGTCAAAACATGGGCCTTGCCTACATGTCCACGCAATTCATCAAGCAGGTTTTGGTTATTAGCATTCATATGGATTCCTCGGCGAAATGGAAGGCTCGGACCAGTCTATGCAACGTTGCGATAATGCTGGCGCTGGTGGCGTTTGAGCTCATTCGTCAATGGTTCCCGCTTTTTCACGTACTGTTTGATAGCGATTCCGTTCTTCCTTCAGGAACGGTATGAATGCGTTTTGCTTCAGTACGCGAGGACGCCAACCGGACTTTTCCAATTTTTGTCGGACAACGTCGTCCTGGGCTGCTGTTTCGAATGCCGAGCCTAGTTTCTGTACGATGTCCCGAGGCAGTTGGTCAGGGCCGAAAATGCCCAGCCAGTTGGTAAACTGGTAACCAGCCATCGACGGTAACTCCGAAATAGCGGGAATGTCGGCAAATAGGGGAGAACGGTTGGCAGATGTGACGGCCAGCAGTGTCAGCTTGCCAGCTTTGACATGCTCTACCAACGGAGGTAACCCCGTGATGGCGAATGCAATTTGTCCACCGAGCACGTCGTTGACTGCCGGCGCGGCACCTTTATAAGGTACGTGCTGCCAATTCACGCCTGCAATCGCTTGCATAGCAGCACCTGCAAAGTGCATGGTGCTGCCGGTGCCAGGCGTGCCGTAGTTGAATTTGACGCCTTTATTTTTTGAATTAATGACCAACTCGGCGAGTGATTTTGGGGCATTTTCGGGGTACGCCACAATTGCTAAGGGCGTGTCTCCGACAAATGCGATCGGCGTCAAATCGTTTTCCGGATTATAGGGTAAGCGTTTTCCGCTGATGGGGGTGACCAGGACTTCCGCTGGCGATGATAGTAAAAAAGTATAACCGTCAGGCGCTGCCCGTACAACAGCCTGAGCTCCTATTGCTCCCGATGCACCAGCGCGATTTTCAACCACCACCGGTTGTCCCAAGATTTTGGATACGGCTACACTGTAGATCCGGGCAGCGGTATCGACACCGCCTCCGGCAGGATAAGATACGACCAGGGTGATAGGGCGATCCGGCCAGGGTTCGGCGTGGGCAGCCCCACCGAAAAGCACAAGGCAGTACGGCAGGATGAGTTTCCAATGCATGATATCTCCAGATTAGGCCGCTGTGCGCGAACGTTATATAAAAGTGCGAGCGGACGAAACCAGCAGGGCAACACCCGAGAACGTCAGCAATGTCAGAACAAGCCGACGAAACGTTGCATCGCACAGACCGGTATACAGGCGGGCGCCCAACCACGTTGACGCCACGATGATCGGCAGTAGCGCCGCGAACCAAGGCAGCATGGCCACTGTGATGGCCGACGACACGATATAGCACGCCATCGTAAACGCCAGGATTAGTAGATTGAACGCTTGGATCAAATTGCGCTGCTCGTTACGCGGATAACCGCGTAATGTGCACCACAGGGCTGGTGCCAGTCCTGTGAGTCCAGCCAGACTACCTAATACTCCTCCGCAAAGACCAGCAAAACCGTCCAGCAAGCGTCCGCCGCCGTTCAACTCGATTGTTTTGCGGGACAACTGCATGAAAGAGCACCAGACCACGAGTACGATACCCAACAGCAGCTTGAAAACGGCGGGATCCAGCAGAGGTAGTAATGCGAGACCGACAGGTACGCCCAATGCTCCACCCACCAGGAAAGGCAGCAGCAACTTCCAAGGGAAAGCCTCGCGTACCGACAATGCACCGGTTACCTGGCCAACCAGTGCGCCGAAAACGGTCAAGGTGGCGGCCATACCCGGCTCCAGCACCCACGCCCACACAGCCAGCGAAACCATGCTGAATGCGAAACCCGACAGGCCCTGCACGAAGCCAGCAATGGCCGCGCCACCCAAGGTGAACCACAATACCGTTCCGGAAAGCATAGACGATACCGTGTTAGTCGAACACGGTGGCAGACCCGGGCACTGGCGTGAAGCCGAGATCCCCGCGAGCGATTACGGCTTCACGACCGCCGTTCTCTTGTAGCAATTCGCGCTGCCGCGCTTTGGCCTGGCGATCGACCTCTTCCGGGTCGCAGATAAGGTACAGACGTTGGCGGCAGGCCTCTAATGCGTCTGCGTGGCGTGGATCAGCTGCCAAGTCGTGAAGTTCCTCAGGGTCTTGTTCCAGATCAAAGAGTTGGGCAGGATAACCAGCGTAGTTGATGTACTTATATTTGCCGTGTCGGATCATGAATGCGCCGGTCGTTGACCCCATGCCGTGGTACTCAACCAGCACATTACGATCCGGCACCTCTCCCTGCGCTATATTGAACAGCGAATAGCCAGGATAGCCGTCGCGCAAATCGGTTTCGCCATTTCCCATCGCATCAAGTACGGTTGGATACGCATCGATGTGGCTGACGGGAGTCGTGACCACTTGCGCCTTGGGAATGTCTGGGCCAGCCATGATCAGCGGTACCCCGGCGGTCTCTTCGAACATGGTAGATTTGCCCCACAGGCCACGAGTCCCCAGATTATCGCCGTGGTCCGAGGTGTACATAACGCGTGTGTCGTCAGCCAGGCCTGCATCTTCCAGCGACCGCAGAATTTTGCCGATGTTTTCGTCCAGGAATGAACATAGCCCATAGTAGCCTGCCACGGCGCGCTTGACCGCATCACCCTCGAAATAATCGTCGTAGTTGAAACTATTGCGGTAGTCGACCAGGTAGGGGTGGTTTGGGCGATCGCGCTTATCATAAAGCTTGGGCAGCGGCAGGTTTTGGTTGAAGTAGTGGTAATAATGTTCCGGCGGTGCAGTCAGCGGGAAGTGTGGTGCCACCAGCGACACAAATAATACCCAGGGTTTGTCAGATTCGCGTTTTGCGGCCTCGCGCAGCCAGACTTGCGCGCGCGAGGTGATCTCGCGATCATAGAACGTGTAGGAACTTTCGCCAGGGCCTGCATAGTGCGCCATCTTGTAGGCGCCCTTGCGAACAGGGAGCTCGCTGCGCACCAGGCCCATCAGATCACCTTTGCCTTCGATGATATGCATGGGTATGATTTCTTCCGAGAAACCGTGGTCTTCGTCGGGGGCGCGAAAATGCAGTTTGCCAATGGAAACCACATCGTGACCGCGTTCGCGCAGTCGATGATGCCAGCTGGGTATGCGGCCGTCATAGGCATCGGCGTTGTCCCAATAGCCGATTTGATGAATGTACTTACCGGCGGCAAAAGCCGCACGAGCAGGAATGCACACCGGACTGGCGCAATAGGCCGATTTGAACAGGGTGCCCCGAGCTGCCAGCCCATCAAGGTTTGGCGTTTTGACGATCTCGCTTCCGTAGCACCCGAGGGCTTTGGGAGAGTGTTCGTCGGACATGATGATCAGGAGGTTTTTAGGTTTAGTCATGGTTCTACCGAAGTTGTTTGGCTGACGAGTCAGCCGCTAGATAAGTTTGCTTCTGGAAATTGAAGTGAACGGGAGGTTGGGCCAAGAAAAAATTCCTGGTAGTACACGCAACGCTCTCGCCCTGCGCGTGCGATAGCTTGCATATAGACGCCATGATACGGATGCGTTACGCCGACGCGCTCGCAGCTTTCGGCGTCGAAATCGGCCAATTGCACTAAATGGGTAATATTGGTAATGGGCAATTTGAACTGCTGTGTAATGACATTCTTAAAGTTGGCACCATTGAGTTTTTCCATGGGCATTTCCCAGAGTTGCTTGAGCAACTGCCGATCGGCATAGAAGCGACTGGATATTTTGAATTCGTCATTTATCGTGATAATGCGATCCAGCCGCATGATATTGTCCGATGCCCCCAAATACCGATTCCATGGTCCATTTCCATGCACTGGTGTGCGTAGAATGGCTTGGGAAAATATTGGCAATACTGTTACGCCATCGTCATCAAGAAAGCGGCAATGCCACGGGTCTTGCAGTTGCCGGGGTGCTTCGGCAATGAAACTGCCGAGACCGTGCATGCGTACCACCAGACCTTGTTCAGCCAGGTCGCGCAACGCTCGCTGCACTGTGCCCAAGCTAAACGGCGTGATCTGGGCAAGCTCTTCCTCGGCGGGCAATTGATCGCCCGGCTGCCAGATACCACGTCGAATGCCGTCCACCAACGCATCCACAAGCCGTTGATACTTGGGACGTTTGGTAAAGTCTGGTATTTGAAGCGATTCAAATACCTCTAAACGGCGTGCTTGTGTATTCATGATATGTTCTCCCTGTCTGCGATGATCATGTCGGCGCCTTTTTCGCCGATAACTATGCTACCAGCATTTGTATTGCCGGAAAGCAGCAGGGGCATGATAGAGGCATCGACTACGCGCAGGCGATCCATACCGCGCACTCGCAGGCGAGTGTCGACGACGGATTCGGTGTCGGCGCCCATACGGCAGGTGCCGACTGGATGAAAAATAGTCGTGGCGTAGCTGCGGATAAACTCAAGAACCTCTTCATCGGACTCCACGTCGAATCCGGGCCGGTACTCGTCGGCCACATAGGGAGAAAGAGATCGTGACCTGACTAACTGGCGTGCCATCCGCACGCCCTCTATCATGGTTTGCCTGTCAAAGTCGGTGTTTAGATAGTTAAATCGCGCACGGGCTGCGATCATGGGGTCGGGAGAAGCCAGTTCGACGCAGCCTCGGCTGGTTGGCCGAAGTTGACATACCGACAGTGTGAATCCGGAAAAATCGTGTGTCTTGCCGGCGGTCATGTCCGCGCTGATGGTACCGAAATGAAATTGCACGTTAGGCGTTGCCTCGGCATCGTTCGTTCTGGCAAACATGCCGCCCAGTTGAATCCCGGCGGCAACCGGTCCGGACCGGCGAAAGATCCACTGCAGGCCCATGCGTGCCATGCCCCATCGGGACTTGAGCGAATCGTTGGTCGTAATGGGTTGGGTGCAGCGATATATTAACCTTGACTGCAGATGGTCCTGCAGATTTTTACCTACAGCTGGCAGGTTATGGGTCGGCGTAATGCCCATCGCCTGCAAGGACTCGGTATCGCCGATCCCCGATAGCATTAACAATTGCGGCGACTGGATCGCGCCCGCACTGAGCACGACTTCGCAGCGCGCCCGCGCCTGGTACCTACGTCCACTCCTCAAGTAAGAGACGCCGATTGCACGTTTGCCTTCAAGAATCAGGCCGGTAGCGTGCGCATCGGTCTCTATGCATAGGTTCTCACCAGCAATGCCAGAGCGCAAATAGGCTTTCGCGCTCGAGCAGCGCAGTCCATTACGTGTCGTGAGTTGAAAATAGCCGGCGCCTTCCTGGCATGCGCCGTTGAAATCGTCAGTACGCGGCACGCCCAGCTCGCTGGCGCCTCGGATGATGGCTTCGATGAGCGGATGTTTGCCGCGAATATTGGAAACAGCAAGCGGCCCCTTTCCACCGTGATAGGCGTCTGCGCCACGCTCGTTTGCTTCCGAACGCTTGAAATAGGGCAACACATCATCCCAACCCCAGCCAACATTACCCGCTGCCTTCCACCGCTCGAAATCCTCGTGTTGGCCACGAATATAAACCAGACCATTGATCGAGCTTGAGCCACCGAGTGTGCGCCCGCGCGGAAGATATATTTTTCGGTTATGCAGATTGGGCTCGGGTGCAGATTCAAACTGCCAGTTCAATTGCGGATTGAACATTGTTTTGCCATATCCTATGGGGATATGGATCCACATGTTACGATCCTTCGGTCCAGCCTCTAGCAGTAGCACTGTCGTCTTGCGATCTTGCGCCAGTCTGGCAGCAACAGCACAGCCTGCAGATCCTGCGCCCACAACAATGTAATCGAACTCTCTAGTCTCCACGTTCTCTTCCTTTTAAATATCCAAGACGACGGTGCCCTCGCGCACGCGCGCGCAGCAGATCAGTACGCTGTTGGCTCGTTCGTCGTCGCTCAACAGGTAATCATTGTGTTCGATCTCGCCCGATAGATGGCGGAGCCGGCATTCGCCGCAAAGCCCGGCCTCGCAAGAGGAGTTGCAGGATACGCCGGCGTTGCGCAGTGCCTGCAGGATCGTCTGTTCAGCGTCGATTGGCACGACGCGATCACTGCGGTTAAGCCTGATGGTGGCAGGAGCAGAGTTGGCGGCGGCCGGTGACGGTGCCTGAAGGTCTGCACCGAAATGTTCGAAATGGACCACATCAGTAGGCCAATGCGCGCACGCGGCCTGTACTGCCCGCATGAATCCGGGTGGCCCGCAGAAATAGAGATGGCTGCCTGCGGGGCACGGTTCCAGTAAGTGTCGAAGATTCAACCCATTGGCCGGGTTTCCACCATCGTGATGCAAGTACACATGTTCTCGCCATTGCTCCGACGACAGGATAGAGCGGAAAGCCGTTCGCATGGGCGATTGCGTACAGTAATGCAGCGTATATGGGCGGCCCAGCGCTTGCAGCCGCTGGGCCATCGCCAGTAACGGTGTGATTCCGATACCACCGGCCAGAAGCAAAGAATGATTTGCATCTTCCTGCAGTGGAAAGAAATTATGCATGCCAGCAACTTCGAGCATGTCGCCGGGGCGTAGCTGCTCATGCATGGCGCGCGAGCCGCCGCGGCTGTCCGGGACATTCAGCACAGCAATGCGGTAACAATCCGTGTTGCCCGGCTCATTGCACAGGGAATAGCGGCGCTTAACCCCGTTGGGCGTGAGAATGTCCAGGTGAGCGCCCGCCTCGAACGCAGGTAGGGGTGCACCGTCAGGGTCAACGAGGTCGAAGGCGTAAATACCTTCAGCTTCGTACCGGATTGCATTGACTCGCAGCTTTAACATGACATTCTCCGTGCGTCAGACCGTAGTGCTTTCCGTAGCTGGGCTGATCGTGGCCTGTCCTGCCCGATCAATAGAGTCCAGTTGCATTCTCACGTGGGCATCGCGTTGTTCGGCCGGCAGGTTGTCGGCCGAACGCATGATTTCCAATATTTTTTTGCCAGTTGAAGCCAGTTGTTGTCGATCGGCCTGTTTGTCGGATATCTCGGGGATATCCAGCACGGAATCCTGGGCATAGATCGGCAGTGTCTTCTCTTGCTGATGCAACTGTTCGTACAGTGCATAGGGCGCGGTCTTGTCATGCAGGGTATCGCGCAGCAGCTTGCGACACATATAGACACCCACGTCGGAAACGCCTGGATGTTCAGCGTCGTGCGAGGCGATTTTACCCTGGCTGACAATGGCTTCCCAATCACCCGGCGCGCGCTGTCCTTCGTCGTAGCTGCGATTGCCGGTCTGGCCTTCCAGGAAGTCGATTTTGTCGACGCCGCAGTCCGCTTCGCTGCCCATGCCATCCGGGTCTACTGTGCTGTTGAAATGCCGAAAGCCAAAGATGATCATGTTTTCATCATCCACCGGTACATTCCAGCGTGTGCACCCGGCAGTGCCATGACGCTCGCGTGCGGCCGTTGGCAACAGTGAGCCAATCTGCAAGTAATTTGGGAAAATCATCTCGGTGATGCGCACCCACACTTTATCACCCGGTAGACGCCGCGTCGCAATAAACACGCAGCCGTTGCCCTCACGTGTTGGTTCCCATTGCATCACCGGCATGTCGCCGAATCCTTCCAGCGATACGCCCGCCGACGTTTCTGAATCGACGCCCTCGACGACCATATGATTGTGCAGCACTGCGGTGTGCATATGGTCCATGATGTTTTCGTAGACCTGTAGCCAGTTGCATGGATAGACGTTGGAGAACGGCACCAGCTTTGTATCGGAGGGCAAACTGTAGGTATCAAATTCAGGAAACGGTGGCTGTTGCCCGGGTGGCCCCATATAGGCGAAGACGAGGCCATCGCGCTCGAACGCCGGGTACGCCCCTTGACAGACTGTCTTTTTCAAACGTGACGCATCAGGTTCGCATGGCGCATCCAGCAGCGTGCCGTCCACGTTGTAATGCCAGCCGTGGTAACAGCAGCGAATGCCGTGCTCCGCGATGATGCCGTATTCCAGAGAGGCGCCGCGGTGTGCGCACTGCCGATGCATGACGCCGATGTCGCCACTTTTGTCGCGAAACACGACCAAGTTCTCGCCCATGATCCGGATTGCCTTGGGCACGTCAGTCAACTCTTCCGACAAGCACACTGGCTGCCAGAATCGGCGCATTTGTTCGCCCATCGGCGTGCCGGGATTGGTGCTGGTCAGTTCCAGGTCCGGCCCCGGACGATTGCGCTGCTGGTATCCCGAGAATCGCAGCGGGTGCTCCAGGCCAGTAGATGTAGTATTTGAAAGCTGGGTCATGCTCTGTCTCCTAGAAAGTTCAATGGTCAAACACGCGTGTTCGATTGGCTAATGAAGCGGATCTGTTGGTAAGCGTCCAGGCCTTCCGGTCCGCCCTCATATCCAAGTCCGCTGTCCTTGACACCGCCGACCGGCGCATCAGCCAGCGACGGAGTAAAGTTATTCACTCCGATCCAGGCGGACTCGATACGATCCGTAAATGTGGCCGCTCGCTCCAGACAGTTGGTAAATGCATAGGCGGCCAGTCCATACTCAACTGCGTTTGCTCGGTCAATTGCCTCGTCCAGGGTGCGGAAGGATAGAATAGGTGCCACCGGGCAGAAGGGTTCATCGTGCAGGATGCGGGCGTCGGCCGCAAGGTCGGTCAGCACGGTTGGCGGGAAAAAGTATCCGTCGCATCCCAGGCGCTGGCCGCCCAGCCGCACTGCAGCACCGCGGCGCTGGGCGTCTTCGACTAATTCGGCTGCCGCCGCCAGGCGCCGTGGGTTGTTCAGTGGCCCCATCTGTACACCAGCCTCCAGCCCGTCTCCGACTTTCAAGTTACGTGCATGCTCGATGAAGTGTTCGATGAAGGTGTCGTAGATGCCTTCCTGGACGAAGAAGCGGCTTGGCGACAAGCAAACCTGCCCGCTGTTGCGGTACTTGAAGGCTACGCATGCTTGCGCGACCTGGGCTGCATCGACATCATCACAGACTATCACCGGGGCATGTCCGCCCAATTCCATGGTGGACGGCTTGAGGTACTGCGACGCCTGTGTGGCCAGTAACCTTCCCACTGGCACTGAACCGGTGAAAGAAATTTTGCGGATGACCGGCGAGGCGATCAGGCGTTCCGAAATGTGCGCGGGCTGGCCATACAACAGGCTGATCGCTCCCGGCGGCACGCCTGCGTCCAGGAAGGCCTGGATCAGCAACATGCCGATGGCGGGCGTTTCCTCCGGCCCTTTGAGCACTACGGTGCAACCAGTCGCCAGCGCAGCAGCGACTTTGCGTGCTGCCAGGAAGGCGGGGAAATTCCACGGCACGAAAGCTGCCACTGGTCCAATAGGTCGCTTCACAGTGGTCTGCGTCAGCAGTGGTGAGCGCGGCGGTAATTGACGCCCATATGCGCGCTTGCATTCTTCCGCGCAATATACAATGGCCTCTATTACACGGCTGATCTCGCCATCCGCATCGGCCAGCGGCTTGCCATTTTCCAATGTCAGTACAACAGCGAGTTCTCGCCGACGTGCATCGATCAATTGTGCTGCACGCACCAGGATTTCGGCGCGGTCCCAGGCACTCGTGCGTGACCAAGTGGCAAATGTGATTTCGGCCTGGGACAATGCATTGTCGATATCCTCGTTCGTGGCCACTGGAAGCATGCCCAGAACCGCTCCGGTCGACGGATTACGCACGGCCAGTGTTTCGCGACCCTGCACGCCGCACCACTGTTCGCCAACATACAGCGCCAACGCCTGCGGATACGCTGCCGCGGTGCTGCCGCACGCCGTTTCGGCGGGATTGTCATTTGTGTTTCTCATAACTTATAACCTATATAGATATTGGGAATGGTCCGAGACAGCTACTGTTTCTCTCTACGTCACGATGGCCGGCAGCCTGCTGGCGGACAAATCGACCCGTTTCTGCATGCGTCGACGGCTTGCCGCAGGATTGATGAATAGAACGCCTATGACGCTGACGCAGATTGCCAACACGGCCGAAATCAGAAAGCCTTTCTCATATCCAGCCGCCAGCGTGTTGCCATTACTAATGAAGTGGCCCATTAGTGCAGGGGCCACCAATCCACCGGTCGTGGCCAGCGCGCTGCTGATTGACATGGCAGCTGAACGCTGCGAATCGAAGGAAATCTCGGCCACTATGGCTGAACTCAGGACAAACGTCAGTTGGGGCAGGTTGCAGCCGAGCGCTAACAGCAGGACCTTGGCCGTGGGATGTTCGACCACGTATAGCGACAGCAGGATGCAGACGCCGCCTAGCAGAACGAAAGCACAACTGAGCCATCCCCTTGCATAGACTGAGGCAATGCCGCGCTTGAGCAGGCGTTGCGATAGCCAGGAGCCGATGAACACCAGCGGGATATTGATACCGGTGAAGGCCATGAACATCCACCCCGTTTCCTGGCTGGAATAGCCCATTACTTTGCTCATGTATGCAGGTATCCAGGTGAACATCACAGAGAATATCCAATAGGTCGTCCAGTACAGCAGCATGTTGACAAGGAAAGTACGGTCCATCAGCAATACCCAATACGGGACGCGCTCTCCAGTGTTTCCGGTGGCCGTGCTGTTATTTTTGACGTTACCGTCGCCGCCGAAAAGTAACCACAGCACCATCCAGACAATGCTGGCTATCCCAAGCAGCATGAATGCAGCATGCCAGCTGTGGTTAAGCATGATGTAGGTGAGCACCGGGCCAGAGATCAGCAGGCCAACCGTTACTCCCTGGAAAATCATCGATGACGGTACGTTGCGCCGATCATCGCTGAACCAGGTATAGCAAGAGTGCAGCGCCAGCGGATAGGCAGGTCCTTCCCCGATGCCCAACAGGATGCGTGAAAAGTACAGTAAGGGCACCGATGCGAAGAATGCCAGCGGCAGTTGTGACAGACCCCATATACCTGCCAGAATGACCAACACGACTTTCGAAGGCACTCGATTCGCCATGAAGCCGAAGCCTATTGCAGATACTGAAAAGAACAGAAAGAAGCTGCTGGCGATCATGCCGAATTGGGCTGGATCGATACTCAGTTCTTGCATTAAAGGCACTGCAACGATTCCGAGAATCGCCTTGTCCATAAAGTTGATAACCATAAACAGCGCCAATAGGACGGTGACGACCCACCCCCGCATATTGGTTTTAACCGGCTCTGTAGCTGACATGTCTCACTCCGTTATTTTGAGTTTTGGTGCACAACTTTTTTTTCAATGTAGAAACTATACACCTATATAGTTCTATAGTTCAATCCCTTGTTATATTGGGAATAACCCTAGGATTATGGATAATCTATGCCGCCCCGCTGATGGGCCGAAAATCTGCCTTTCGCTCTCTCCTTTGATGTTGATGGATTGCGGGAAACCAGCTTAGAAGCGTTATCAGGCCCCTTCGACGAACGAGGGGCAAAGTAGCGGGGGTGTAAGTTGGATCTATGACTACAGCTCGATGAGAGTGCTTTGAGGCCTGCGGCTTGGAACGATTCTGGATCCTGAATACCTGTCCGGGCAGTATTTTGTTTAGACTTGCAATTAGCTGCTCACGAATCCATGCTGTCCTGCAACTGCAAACTAGCGGTGCCGTTCTGGATCTATTCCAGCGTGCCGTTCTGGATGTGGGCTTTTTGCTGATTCGCCCGGACAGCTGTTGCCGGGCTGGTCTCGCGGGCAAGAAACTCACGCGTTTCACTTATTCCGTACTCGCACCCAAAGGCAAGGTCAAAAGTGCAAGGCACACGCTGGGCCTTGCGAGGCACTGGTGCCTACGGCACGGTTCATGAGTTCCTTACTCACCATTAAAGTGATAACTGGTTTTGGGATACTAATTAACCTTGATTCCAAGTTGACGGATCAATGGTGCCCATCTATCCATCTCACTGCGTATGAACGCGTCCAGCTCTTGAGGCGTGGAACTGACCAGTTCCATGGCTGAAAGTCGATCGCCCAACCCAGGAAGCGCCACAATCCGGCGAATTTCTGCGTTCAGTTTGGCAACAATGCCCGGTGGCGTGCCTGCCGGCGCCAACAGGCCAAGCCATTCGGTCGTGACCACATCTACTCCCTGTTCCTTAAAGGTGGGGATGTCGGGCATTGAGCGATAGCGTTTCTCAGAGGAAATACCCAAAGGCTTGACCTTCTTGCCTTTATATTGCTCCCAGGCCTGGCCTACTGTTGCGAAAGTCATGGGTATATGGCCTGCGATGGTGTCCATGAGGGCCGGCGTCCCGCCTTTATATACGACATGCTGCATGTCTATACCTGCCTTCTGTTTTAACAGTTCGGCAGTTAAATGTGTCATAGAGCCGGTTCCTGCAGATCCGAAGCTGATAACGTTCGGCTGGCGTTTGGCTAGCGCAACCAGTTCAGTCAGATTGTTGGCTTCAAAGCCTGGGTTGGCGTACGCTACGATTGGCGTGCGAGCCATCAGGCCGACAGGCTGAAAATCTTTTAGCGTGTCATAAGGCATTGTCGAATGCATGGCCGGGTTGGTCGTGTGGTTGCTGACCGAAATGATAAGCGTATAACCGTCTGCCTGCGATCGGGCCAGGGCGGTCGTGCCGATCAGAGTGGAGGCGCCGGGGCGCAATTCTATTAGTACTGGTTGTCCCCAATGCTCCTGCATTTTCTGGCCAATCACTCGCGCAAGCGTGTCTACCGGTCCTCCCGCCGCAAAGGGCACGATGATCTTGATCGGCTTTTCCGGGTACTTGTCGGCAGCCGTTTGTGCGAATGAGACGCCGGGCATACACAAGCCCATCGTCGTGACGATCGACATGAAGAATGCCCGTCGTTTCAGATTTACAGCCATCTCCGTATCCTTTGAAGGTTGTTGTGTTTCGTGTCGTAAAAGCCGTTGCATCCGCCATCGTTATTGGTCGCATTATATCGACGTATTTTTCGCAATATAACGCTTCAGTATTTCGATATTCGAAACACTGTTTTTCCTGCTGTTTGTTAAGTTCACTATGCCGGCTATGCATATCCAAGCCCATTCATTGGCCTGATTGTGCATTTGGAAGGCATCAGACAAAAGTAAATATTTTCCAGGCGCTGCATCCAAAGACGGCGCCGGCGTGTATTCAGTAAAGCAGGGCAGAACACTGCCTCTGTCCAACAGTGTTTCCCTTGGAGAATATTTATGACTTTGCAATCGATCGTCCGCCTGTCTCACCCTGTCTGCCTCGCGCTATTGCTGGCTGCAGGTAGCACGATGACCTACGCCGCCAGCAGCTTTACACAGGACAGCCTGCCCAGCTCCATCAAGGTGCCAGAGGGTAACAAGGTGGCCTGGGAAACCGTAGGTACTGGGGAAATTACCTATGAGTGCCGCGAAAAGGTCAAAGCCGCCGGCCAGACTGAATGGGTGTTTGCCGGTCCCAAAGCTCAGCTTAAGGATCGCACAGGCAAGCATGTTGGTAATTATTACGGTCCTCCAGCCACCTGGGAAGCGATGGACGGTTCCAAAGTGACTGCAACTCAGTTGGCGGTGGCGCCTGCCGGCGATGGCAATCTGCCTTATCAACTGGTGAAGGCCAATCCAGCGATGGGGGATGGTAGTATGACTGGCGTTACCTATATCCAGCGTGTGGCGCTCAAGGGTGGTGTGGCTCCCAAAACGGGGTGCACTGCTGCCAGCAAGGGTGAGAAGATCACGGTAGCCTACCAGGCCGACTATATCTTCTGGAAAGCGCAATAAGCCAGTGCGGACGGGGCCACTTTGTGAGCCTGTCCGCAAAACAGAAATCAACCCGGGAATCGAGCGACTGTGACGCCTTCTTCTGACAGCTTTGATTACGAGGCCGCGCTGGCTGCATGTGCTGCAGATAACCGCGACGCCTTGCTACAGATATACAACCACGAGGGTGGACGTCTTCTGGGCGTGGTATTACGGATTGTCCGCGACAAGGCCATGGCCGAAGATATCGTGCATGACACTTGCATAAAAATATGGACCGGTGCATCGGGCTTCGATCCAGCAAAAGGAACGGCCCGTGGCTGGATCTACAGCATAGCGCGCCATCTGGCGCTCAATGCCGTGCGCGACGGCCGTCGCAATGTTGATCTGGATGATGATGCGGTGAGCGCACTGGATGACCAGGCCTCGCTCGAGGCCTGGAATGACATGACAGACAGCTTCGCCTGGGAAACCAGCCATGGCCGTATTACCTTCTGCCTGGAACAGCTTGAGCCGGCGCGACGCAACTGTATCCTGCATGCATATGTGGATGGTTTCTCTCATCGGGAAATCGCTGAACGCCTGAATGCGCCGCTGGGCACCATCAAGGCCTGGATCAAACGCAGCCTGGCCGCCCTAAGGGAGTGTTTGACTTGAGCCCTGTATCTTCGAGCGCACCAGCCGCTGATTTATCCGAGTTGGCAGGAGAATATGTGCTGGGCACCTTGTCTGGCCGGCAGCGCCGCGATGTGCAGCAACGCCTGGCGCAGGAGCCTGCGTTGCGGGCAGCGGTAGCGGAATGGGAAGACCGTCTTTTGCCATTGACAGCACTTGTGCCGGCGGTGCCTCCGTCGCCACGGCTCTGGCCGCGGGTTATCCGCAGTCTGGATGCAATGGAACCTGTCGCCACCTCAGCACCGCTCGCCAGCCGCCACGGAGTACGGGATTCGTTGTGTCGCTCACTGGCATTCTGGCGGGGACTGACTGTCGCCGGCTTTACTGCTGCGGCAATCGCCATGATGATACTGCCAGTCAAGTTCGGGACGCCGGAGACGCGATTTATGGTGGTGCTGGTCGCACCGGGCGACAAATCGCCCGGCTGGGTCGTGCAGGCGCGTGCCGACCAGAGGGTCGAGTTAATTCCGCTGGGCATGCTGCAAGTGCCTGCCGACAAGTCTTTGCAGTTCTGGACCAAAGCCGATGACTGGAAGACGCCGGTGTCGCTGGGTATTATTCAACCGGGTGAGCGTGTAACCGTACCGCTCGATAATTTGCCCAGCTTGCAAATAAACCAACTGTTCGAGCTGACGCTGGAGCCACGCACAGGTTCGCCGACTGGGCGGCCCACCGGACCGATCCAATTTATCGGACGGGCGGTGCAAGTGTACTGACGACCGCTGTTTATTTTCTACTTTCAACCTAATTCAATGAAATGGTTCTGGCTCTTTTTAATGTTATGTTATAACATAACAATATTCTGTAAATGCAATAACAACTCACGAGGCTGCAAGTGAGTTAGCAAACGAAATGCAAACCGGATATGGTATGAGTGAAAGAAGTAGAGCGGTGTCGAGCCTGATTGTGCTGGCAGTCTGGAGCATTGGAGCACAGGCTCAAATCCAGTCTACGGGAGAAGGACAACAAAGAACGGGACAATTAGTCGCATTGCCGCAGGATGGTTATGTGACAACCTTGCCAAGCGTTGTTGTCACGGCGACTGCCAGCGAGCGAGCTTCCAGCGATGTGCCTGCCAGTATTACGGTTGTGTCGGGCGAAGACATCCGCCGGCGTCCCGTGAATGATCTGGCAGATGCACTGAAAGGTACGGTCGGGGTCAGCCTGGAGGACGTCGGCCAGGGGCGCAGAGGTGTTTCGATTCGCGGCATGAGCGCGGAGCATACCCTGATGCTGGTCGATGGACAGCGTGTCAGCTCGTCTGCCTCGGCGATCGCGCACTCGGATATGGAACTGGGCTGGGTGCCGGCAGAGGCCATCGAGCGACTGGAAGTCGTACGTGGGCCCATGTCTTCTCTGTATGGGTCGGAGGCCCTTGGCGGCGTTGTGAACGTCATTACCCGTTCGGCTACCGACCGTTGGATGGGCTCTTTGAGCAGCTATGCATTGGTCACCGATCACGGCCTGGGCGGTAATCAGTATAAAAACGGATTCTATATTGCCGGTCCCCTCATCGCAGGACGCCTGGGCCTGACAGCCTGGGGGGAGTTCAAGCAGCGTCACATGTTGCGCGATGCTGCCAATACGGCGTTAAGTGCACTGGACCGACAGCGTGCAGCGACTGGGCATCTTGGCTTGAGTTGGACGCCGGACGCGCGTCAGCGTATCGACCTGTCTGTCGATGCAGTCAACGAAAACCAGGCTGGTGTGTACGGCGGGGCTCGCGGTATTGCCTATCGTGCTGAAAATGAGATTCAGCGTCGCCGTTATGCTTTGTCCCACACCGGGGAGTGGAGCTGGGGGAGCACCCGGGCCAGATTGTATCGCAGCACACTTGATCGGCAGATTTGGCGCAGCGATGGCGATAAGGCCAGTGGCCCGAATCGTTTTGTCGATACTGTCTTCGATACACAGGCAAGTTTTCCGTTCAACTCCATTCATCGACTGACCATAGGTGGTCAGCTCAGGCGAGAGAGCCTGGAAGACCCGAATGTGAATCGTGCCGGAAAAAAAGCTCAAAATCATTATGCGCTTTTCCTGCAGGACGAGATGACGCTTGGCGATCGCTGGGAGCTGGTTCTGGGCGGTCGTTTTGATCGGCACGAGCAATTCGGCTGGGAGATCAGCCCTCGTGCGTATGTGCTTTTTCATCCCGTGGAAGGCCTGACCTTGAAGGCCGGAGTAGGGCGCGGCTTCAAAGCGCCTACGCTCAAGCAGTTGTCAGCAGAGTTCGAATCATGGGCAGCGATGGGCGGGCGGGGTATTATCAGGGGCAATTCCGATTTGCAGCCGGAAACCAACCTTGCCTATGAAATGGGTGCCGCCTATGAGTCGGAAGCATGGTCGGCCGGTGCAACCTTTTTTCACAACAAAGTACGTAATCTGATTGATACCGTCAGACAGCCCACCTGTTTTGCTCTCGGACGCGTTTGTCTGGCCTACGAAAATGTTGCCAGGGTTCGCCTGCAAGGGTTGGAATTGACGGCTGGCGCGGATCTTTCTGCTCGCTGGCGACTGGATGCCAACTATACCTACCTGGACGCTCGCGATCAAATCACAGGGGAACCGATGATCGATCGTTCCCGACATCGCGCCAATGCTACATTGGCCTGGAAACCGCTGGCGTCTTTGTCCACACGCATGCAACTCGAGTATATCGGGGCGCAATTTCGTTCAGACAACCAAGGCAAGCGTCCCGGCTATACGCTGTTGCACTGGTATATGGATTACGCCTTGAGCCGCAACCTCACTGTGCAGGTTGGTGTGGAGAACCTGACTGATAAGCGCCTGGCCAACGATGATATCGACCTTTTTAGTCGGGCGGACGAGGGGCGGCGCTACTTTGTCGGAATGCGGGTGCAGTTCTGATGCGATTGTCACGATTGATTTGGCGCATTTGCTATTACCTGCTTAGTGGCCTGGCTGGCATGGCGCCTGTCTGCGTGTCCGCCGATCCTGTGGTGCAAGTGCTGCACAATGGTTTTGTTTCGGCAGAAAAGTTTCGGCATTTGCAGACTGTCGCCGAACGGCAAGCAATGGGAGTGCTGCATCTGAATGTTGAGACCGCATCTCCGCAGGCGATAAGTGCGGCCGTTGCGGCTGCGGTACTTACCGTGCTGGACGTGCCCAGGCCGGGTGACCGGTCGATGGTCGAGCAGCGGCTGGAACAAGCACTACAGAAACAAAAGGGCCGTAGTGCTATTCGCTTGACCATTGGTGGCGGCCAATCCGCCTGGCAAGGCCTGGGGGCACCCGTGGGCGGCCTATTGGCCGAGCTCTATGCTGCAGGTGGTGAAGCGAATTACGGACGTTTTTTCGCCCTGGCCAGGTCAATTCATGAAGGCCTTGCGCCGACCCCTGACTTGCTGGCTCCGCCTGAAAAGCTTCCTGCTGCAGGCTTTTATCATCCGCAAGCTTCTCGCGTCTTCGACAATGTACAGTCCTATCTGAATTGGCATGCGTCTGTAGGTTCTTCCTCGAGGCCTGAATCCATTGGCCGGGTGGCGTTTTTGATATCCCGACATATAGTGACAGATTTTGTGACCGGAGAAGTAGATGAATTGATTCGTCGCAGTGAGACCGCCGGCTTATTGCCTATTGTTTTCTGGGCCGATACAGATGATCCGGAAGGATTGCAGGGGGCGCTGCAAAGCGCTGCAGTGGATGTGCTGGTCAACCTGACGCATATGCGAGGCGGTGCTCAGCGCACGAGCGATTTCAAAGCGTTGAATGTTCCCGTAATCCAGACGCTGAGTTTTCGGGAAGGCGAGGCACGCGACTGGCCTGGCGCGCTGAGTGGTGTCAACGCACGTACCGCCGCTGTTTTCCTTGCCGGGCCGGAAGGATGGGGTGTTAGTGACCCGCATGTGTTGTCTGCTGCGACAGCAGGGGTAGACAAGCTCCTGCCGGAACAAGCGGAGGCATTGATCGGTAAACTGCTAAGCCTGGTCGCCCTGCGACATACCCGTGCCGCAGACAAGCGGCTCGCCTTGATGTTCTGGAATTACCCGGCGGGTGAGAAAAACCTGGGCGCATCCAATCTAAATCTGCCGCGCAGTATTGTTTCCATTCAGGGCGCATTGGCGGGGCAGGGTTATGATGTGGGAGAGCCCGCGAGCGAAAAAGAGGTCATCGAAAAAGGCCAGCGCATGCTGGGTGCCCTTTACGGTAGCGTATCGCTGGACGAACTACTGGCAGAGGATCTGGCAGCGTTGTATCCGCTGTCTGCTTATGAAAGCTGGCTCGCTGGTCTGTCGGATGAGCGGCAGAGACAATTACGTCGTGACGGCTCGCCTGGCGAGCACCACGCGATACGAGAGATCAACGGTCAGCGTTACTTCGTCATTCCCCGGTGGAAGATCGGACATTTGCTGGTAATGCCGCAGATGCCGCGCCATGCCGACGCGGCTAAGCACTATCATGACACCGCCAGTGTGCCGGATCATCTTTATATGGCGGCCTATCTGTATTTGCAGAACCAATACGCTGCCCATGCACTCATTCATTTGGGCACACATGGTTCCCAGGAATGGCTGCCTGGCAAGGATCGCGGACTGGCTGCCAGCGATTATCCCTGGCTGGCATTGGGTAGCATGCCGGTGTTCTATCCGTATATTCAGGATAACGTAGGCGAAGCCATCCAGGCCAAGCGGCGCGGGCGGGCCGTGATCATCAGTCACCAGACGCCTCCCTTTGCGCCTGCCGGACTATACGACCAGTTGCGCGATCTGCACCATCTGATTCATGAATATCAGCAGCTTGACGAGGGACTAGTCCGTAAGCAAGTGGCATTGCGCATCCGGGAGGCAGCATTCGCGGCGAATCTGGATCGGGACCTGGGTTGGAGTGATCTGCAGGCCGAACGTGATTTTCCCGGCTTTTTTCAGGCCGTACATAACCAGCTGCATGAACTGGCGCGTACGGCTACGCCACTGGGATTGCATACTTTTGGGCAGCCCGCGAGCGACGAGCACCGGGCCGGCACCATCGTGCAGCAGCTCGGAGAGCCATTCTATGCAGCTCTGGGGATCGACAGGGAAGAGCTGTTTGTCGACGATCACAAGCAGCTGAAAAATAATCCAGCCTATCTCGCCTTACATGAACTACTGAAGCCAACCATTAAAAGTGCGCTGCCTGATCGTGTGGCCGGTTTTGCCGATCGCGCCAGGGAGAATAATCTGCGTTTACGTGATACGCAGGAAAATGAGGCGTTACTTGTCGGACTGGCGGGTGGTTTCATTGCGCCGGGCGCCGGTGGCGACCCTATCCGCAACCCGGATGTAATGAGTGGTCGCAATTTATACGCCTTTGAGGCCGACAAGATTCCCACCAAAGCAGCATATGACTCAGCTGCGATGGCTTACGAACAGCTTGTTCAGGCATTCAGGTCCGCGCATGATGGCCAGTTGCCTCGCAAGCTTGCGTTCAGCTTATGGTCATCTGAGGCGATTCGCCACTTGGGGATGACTGAGGCGCAGATCCTGCATGCGCTTGGCCTGCGTCCGGTCTGGGATGCAGGCGGACGGATCACTGCGCTGGATATTATCCCGACCACGGAACTGGGGCGGCCACGCACGGATGTCGTGGTTCAGGTTACGGGTGTGTATCGCGACCAGTTTGACAGTTTCATGCGATTACTTGATGACGCTTTGGTCCGCTTGGCCGCACTGGAAGAAGCGGATAATCCGATTGTGGCCAACAACCAACGTATCGCCACTCTATTGCATCAACAGGGAATGCCATCGGATCAGGCCGAGGCCGCAGCCCGATATCGTATTTTCGGCAATGCTCCCGGGCAGTATGGTACGGGTGTGCCCGATCTGGCCTTACGTTCTACCGAATGGTACGATGATGGTGAACTGGCCCAGCGTTTTCTTGCGAGCAGCAGGCACGTATACGGCAGGAGGCAATGGGGTGCCCGCTTATCAAAAACGAATCTGCTTGCCGAGCAACTGCGCGGTACACAGGCGGCGATTATGTCTCGGTCTTCGAATCTTCATGGTGTGCTCTCAACAGACCACCCATTTGAGTTTCTGGGAGGTTTATCGGCGGCGGTACGACACCTTGATGGCCAGGCTCCGCAATTGCTGATTTCCGATTTGCGTGACGGCCGGGTAAGCACCACTGGGCTGGCGCGCTTTCTAGCCAATGAGCTGCGTGGTCGTTATCTAAACCCGCAATGGATTGATTCCATGCAGCAGGAAGGATATGCCGGCACGCTGCAGGTGCTCACTGTCACTAACAATTTGTTCGGCTGGCAGGTCATGGACCCGGCATCCGTGCGTGACGACCAATGGCAGGCCATGTTTGACACCTATGTGAACGACACGCGAGAACTGGGTACGCGAGAGTGGTTCGAGCAGCACAATCCTACGGCGCAGGCGCAGATACTCGAACGGATGGCCGAAGCCATGCGCAAGGGCTACTGGAACGCATCGCAGCAGACACGGCGCGACCTGGCCGAGCGTTGGCAGCAACTGGCTGAACAGTTCGATATACACACTGGCGCCGAGGCGACGCGCCGTTACATCGCTGATATTGCTCAGGGTTTTGGTTTGACTTCGGGCAAGGCGCCCGACATGGACGCAGGATCCGCCCATGATCAAAGGGCGGATACTCAAGGTTCAACAGAGCAGGAACTACAAGCCGTGCATGGGCAGATTCTGGAGCGCGTGGAGGTTCCCGCCGAACCGTCGCCGGAAACACCACTGGTTTTACTCCTGTTGCTGTTTGTCGCGGCCACTGGCGGAGTGCGCCAGTGGTGGGTCGACCGCCATATGACACATCGCACAGATTTGACCTGAACCCATTTTCTTTTTTCCGATTGATCCCTGTAACCCGAGACAACCTGATGGATTTTTTTGCCGATATTGAACACCTCCTTTACGCAGTCTCCCGCGTTTTTCTTCTGCCGGTCCTGCTTCTCATTGTCTTGTCTCTGCTGTATGCGGTAGGGATGCTGGGAGCGTTTTTGGTTGAAGCCTGGCAACGGCGTCGGCAGGCAAGCGCCGAAAGGCTGCTGGGACAGGCCAGAGATTATTTACAGCGCCAGGTAATATCTTCTGGTGATCTGGAACTGTATATCCTGAAACAGCTGGAATGGCTGCGAATTGTGTCACGCACTGCACCGATGCTGGGCCTTATCGCCACCATGATTCCGATGGGACCCGCCTTGCTGGCGCTGGGCAATGGTGACGCGACAGAAGTAGGTAAAAACATGGTGGCCGCGTTCTCGGCTGTTATTCTCGCACTGCTGGCTGCCAGCCTTTGTTTTTTCATCCTTACCATACGCCGCCGTTGGCTGCTGCAGGATTTGCATCGGGCTGAACGTACCCTGTTATTGCAAGAGGAGTCGGCGTAATGCGTTTCCTTGACGACGATGACACCGATCCCATGTTGTCGGTCGTCAATCTCATCGACCTGTTTTTGGTCATCATTGGGTTGTTGATGGTTGTGATCGCACAGAATCCGCTAGGTCCATTAGCCCGGGAGGACGTTGTAGTGGTAGAAAATCCAGGCCAGGCCGACATGCGCATTACGGTCAAAGAGGGTAAAGAACTGACACGCTACGAATCCAGTGGCAAGGTTGGTGAAGGACAGGGCGCACGCGCGGGCGTGACGTATCGATTGGATGATGGCCGGATGATTTACGTGCCGGAAAGTGCGCTAAAGAACTAATTCAGTAGTATCCAAATGGTCAAAGAAATAAGGGTATACCCCTATTTGCATACCTATGCAAGAAATTGAACATAGCACAACTTCAATTTTATCCACAGCTGACGCCTGAGACTAAACCACTATGATCCACTATCTGAAACGAGGCCGCTCGGCCCAAGTCAAAACCGACGATGACGCCAAAGTGCGCGCCACGGTTGAAGAAATTATCCGCCGTATTGAACAGGACGGTGATGAAGCTGTCCGTGAGTACAGCCGTAAGTTCGACAACTGGGATCCGACTGACTTTCGTTTGTCGCGTGACCAGATCACAGCAGCGCGCAAGCAACTGTCTGCACGCGAAATCGAAGATATTGCGTTCGCCCAGAAACAGGTCCGCAATTTCGCGCAGATCCAGCGCGATTCCATGAAAGATGTGGAAGTAGAGACCTATCCGGGTGTCGTTTTAGGCCACAAGCACATTCCGATGAATGCGGTGGGCTGTTATATTCCCGGTGGCAAGTACCCGTTGCTGGCATCCGCCCACATGAGCGTGCTGACCGCAAAGGTGGCAGGCGTCAAGCGTATCGTGTCCACCGCACCGCCTTATCAGGGTGCGCCGCATCCTGCCATTGTTACGGCGATGGATATGGCCGGCGCCGACGAAATTCTGGTGCTCGGCGGCGTACAGGCCGTTGTTGCGATGGCTGTTGGTACGCCCAGTGTCGCTCCTGTGGATATGCTGGTCGGTCCTGGCAACATGTTTGTTGCCGAGGCCAAGCGCCAATTGTATGGTCGCGTTGGCATTGATCTTTTTGCCGGGCCTACCGAGACATTGGTGATCGCCGACGACACTGTGGACGGCCAATTGTGTGCCGTCGATCTGTTGGGGCAGGCTGAACATGGTCCCACATCGCCCGCTATATTGTTGACAACCAGCGAAAAACTGGCTCGCGACACGATGGCCGAGATCGAGCGCCAATTGAAGATATTGCCCACCGCGGCCATTGCCAAGAAAAGCTGGGAGGATTGCGGGGAAGTCATTGTCTGCGATACTGATGAAGAAATGTTGCGCGTTGCCGATGAGCTGGCTTTTGAGCATGTGCAGGTCATGACGCACGATGTCGATTATTTCTTGAATAACATGACAAATTACGGGGCACTGTTTTTGGGCCCGCGTACAAATGTGAGTTTCGGCGACAAGGTGATCGGCACCAACCATACCTTGCCGACCAACCGCAACGCACGCTATACCGGTGGATTGTGGGTTGGTAAGTTTTTGAAGACCTGCACGTATCAACGCGTGCTCACTGATGAAGCCAGCGCCCTCATGGGCGAATACTGCTCCAGGTTATGCCATATGGAAAACTTCGCAGGTCATGGCGAGCAGGCCAATATTCGCGTACGTCGTTATGGCAATCGTCCAGATTTGCCCTGGTATGAACCGGTAAAGGATCGGACATGATTGAATTGCCTCAAAGCCCGAGTTTTCGGCTGGACGGCAAACGTGCGCTTATCACAGGCGGCAGCAGCGGCATCGGGTTGGCAGCGGCCACCGCATTAGGCCACGCCGGGGCTCATGTAACATTGGCGGCGCGCCGGGCAGCCGAACTCGAAAGCGCGTGTGCAGCCTTGCGTGACAGCCAAATCTCATGTGATTTCTTAGTGCTGGACGTGACTCGATCGGCAGATGTTGACGCTGCCATTGCGGATGCATCGCCGTACGACATTCTGGTTAACAACGCCGGGATGAACCGTCCCGTGCCACTGGTCGAACAGAGCGATAACGACATCGATGAGGTATTTGATCTGAACGTAAAGGCTGCGTTCTATACCAGCAGGGCAGTGGCACGGAAACTGCTGGCAGCCAAGCACCCCGGTTCCATTATCAACATTTCATCGCAGATGGGCCATGTGGGAAGTGCGCGACGGGTGTTGTATTGCGCGAGCAAGCATGCCATCGAAGGCATGACCAAGGCCCTGGCATGGGAATTGGGCGCAAATGACATTCGGGTAAATTCGATCTGCCCCACCTTTATTGAAACGCCTATGACGGCAGCGATGTTTGACAAACCTGGCTTTAAGCAGTGGGTTTGCGAACGCATTGCGTTAGGACGCCTGGGTCGGGCCGATGAAGTGATGGGGGCAGTGGTCTTTCTGGCCAGCGGTGCGTCCAGCCTGATGACAGGCAGCGCCCTGATGCTGGATGGAGGGTGGACCGCAGCATGAAAACCGTACCACGCGCGCAAGATGTGGCTGATCTGGCACAAGTATCGCAATCGGCAGTCAGCCGAACGTTCACTCCGGGTGCCAGCGTATCTGAAAGTACGCGTAACAAAGTGCTGGCAGCCGCGCAGCGTCTGGGCTACCGGCCAAATGCCCTGGCCCGCAGCCTGATCACGCGGCAAAGCCGCATCGTGGCGCTGGTGATGAGCTATCTGGAAAACCAGTTTTATCCCTTGGTGATTGAAAAGCTGTCCCAGAAGCTGCAAAAACAGGGCTATCACGTACTGATGTTCATCGCGGATATAGACGAAGGCGCAGACGGGGTGTTGGCCGATATCCTGCAATACCAGGTCGAGGGCATCGTCATGGCGTCAACCATGTTGTCACCGACATTGGCCAAAAGCTGCTCTGACTTGGGGGTGCCGGTGGTGCAGTTTAACCGCATCTCGGATTTGGGTGGGCTGACACGCTACGCGACCAGTTCGGTGACGTCCGACAATGCAGCTGGCGGACGTCTGGCTGCTGAACTGTTCGTGGCCAGGGATTACAAGCGAATCGCGTTTCTGGCAGGACTGGAGGATTCCTCAACCAGTCTGGAGCGTGAGCGCGGCTTTAAGGAGGCGCTGGCCGACTTGGGGACAAGCGTGTTTTATCGCGATACGGGCCACTACAGTTTTGACGGGGCGAAAGATGCGGTGCGACGTCTGTTTGCGCATGCCGACCCTCCTGATGCGGTGTTTGTAGCGAACGATCACATGGCGATCGCAGCCATGGACGTGTTGCGCCTGGAATTTGGCTTGCGCGTACCCGAAGACGTGGGCGTGATCGGCTTTGATGATGTGTCCCAGGCGTCCTGGGGCGCATACCAGTTGACCACCATCTGTCAGCAGGTGGAGCCCATGGTAGACGCCACGGTTGAACTTTTGCTCGAACAGATGCGTGGTGAAGTGCGCGCACGTGAGATCGTGGTTCCTTGTATGTTGGTGGAAAGAAAAACAGTCAGGCCCGCGGCATAGCGGGCACCGAACTAAATTTTAAGTCACGGGGGACTGAGCCCGTGGCCAGTAAAAATGGAGATTGTAATATGAAAAAACGGAACCTGTTATCAGGTACATTCTGCGCAGCAGCGTTATTGGCTATCGCTCCACTCGTGCACGCGCAAAGCGCCACCAAATGGCCTGAGAAACCCGTGAGATACATCGTGCCTTTTTCACCCGGTGGTGTATCCGATGGTGTGGCGCGATTGCTGGCTGAGCAATTGTCCAAACAACTCGGACAGAGCATGATCATTGAGAATAAGCCCGGTGTATCGGGCATCCTGGGCACGCAGACTGTGGCGCGGTCTGCGCCGGACGGCTACACGATCATGGGAGGCACAATTACCACCCACGCAGTCAATCCGTTTTTCGTGAAATCCTTAAGTTACGACCCGGTCAAGGACTTTACCCCCGTGGCTCTTGTCGGCATGGTCAGCAACGCGTTGGTTGTACGTGCGGACAGCCCCTTCAATAGTGTGCAGGATGTGATCGATGCTGCGCGCAAAAAACCCGGCGCATTAAACTATGGGACGGCAGGACCGGGAACGTCGCAACACCTTTCGGGCCAGTTATTCCAGTCCATCACCAAGACCACGTTGCAACAGATTTCTTACAAGGGCGGATCGCAAGCCATGGTGGATCTGATCGGCGGCCAGATTGACCTGATTTTCGAAACAGTGGCGGCGGCGCGGCCGATGATAGATTCCAAGCGCGTTAAGGTGCTGGGTGTGACTTCGGCCAAGGCACTGGCCGATCTGCCCGGCGTCAAACCACTCGCCGAGCTAGGCGTGCCCGGTTTTGAAATGCAGTCGTGGCAGGGTGTTTTTGCTCCTGCGGGCACGCCGCAAGCGATCGTTGACAAGTTGGCACATGAAATCGCGATCGCCGTCAAGATGCCGGAATTTGGCGCGAAGCTGCGGCAGTTGGGTGTCGAGCCCGATTGTCGCGGCAGCAGGGAATTTGGCGCTTTTCAGGCTGCTGAAGTTCAGAAGTGGCATAAGGTCGTGCAAGAAGCAGGTATAAAGGCCAACTGATAAGACATAGAAAGGGAAACAGCTATGACAGAATCTCATTATCCGCTGGACGGCCGATTGCCGGCATTGTTGCGCGGCCAGCAGCGTGTGCGTGGTTTATTTAACGGGCTGCCCAGCCCTGCAATCGTCGAAATGTGCGGTTACGCAGGATTTGATTTTATTATCATCGACAACGAACATGGCAGCGCCGACCTGGGCGTTACCGAGAATATGCTGCGGGCTGCACGCGCCAGCGGCATTATCCCGGTTGTGCGGTGTTTCGCTCATGACCTGCCACGAGTATTGGACATGGGCGCCAGCGCGGTGCAAATCCCCATGGTGGAATCGGTCGAGCAGGCGCGGGAGTTGGCCGCGCGCGTGTTTTACCCGCCCAAGGGCATACGGGGCAGTGCATTCAGTACACGAGCGGCAGGATATGGGGCGTTTAGCGGTGCCGGTCACACGCAGCGCAGTAACGAGGGCATCTGTCTGATCGTGATGTTAGAAACGCCACAGGCGATCGCGCAGGCGTACGATATTGCAAGTGTGGAAGGCGTCGATGCCGTGTTCATTGGTCCGAATGATCTGGCACATGCCATGGGGCATGGCAGCGACTGGAATGCGCCGCCCGTGCAGCAGGCAATCGGGCAAGGGCTGGCGGCCATCACGAGTGCCGGCAAGTGTCCGGGCATCATTGCGCTGACACCTGAAGATGAAGAGAAGTATGCGGCACTGGGCGCCAGGTATTTCGCCAATGTAAGTACTGCCCTGATCACCCGCGCGTTCAAGCAGGCGGCCAGCAGGGGAGACGAAGCGGTACTGCGCTATTGAATCGTACAGTCCCGCTCTGCCCACGAGCCAGTATTGTCCTAGGCGACACCGGGACCCAATAAAAGAGTGCTGCGTAGAAGGGTATCGCGGGTTGCTCACACCCGGACGTGTGCCTGCACATGTCGTGTCGCTTCTATGATGTCAATGCGGGTTGACTGAGCAATGGCGCCGTCGCTGCGCTAAAGCACCGCATGTGACGGAACCACATATGCCGAGTCGTCATTGAATTGCCTTTCAGTCGGGTTTTATTTCACCGATCGGCGGTTCGCCGTCCAGGGCGTCTGCAAATTTTCGCATGGATTTGACGAACGCATCAAGCTCGTCTTTGCTCCAGTCCTTGAAGATGGCATTGGCCATCCGTTCGCGCGCAGCATCAATGCGGTCTGTCATTGCCTTGCCCTTTGGCGATATGACTGCCTCGCGCACACGGCGATCTATCGGGTTTGCCCGGCGTTTGACGAGCTCAAGGCTTTCGAGCCTGGCGACCTGGCGGCTGATCGTCGTGTAATCCCGCCCTGAGCGGTCGGCCAGCTCCACCACCCCAATCGGCCCCAGCCGCTCGATCATCACGAGCGCGGAGAACAGTGCCCGATCAAGCCGGATCCCGGCGTCCTGGATCATCTTCTCGTCGTTCCGTGGGCGGTTTAATGCACTGAGGATGCTGATCAATGATCCATGAAGGGACTTCATTTGCGCTGATATATGTGTATCTTGCACATTTTTCTTAAATGACATAATATAACTCCTATTGAGTGCATATTACACATATTGGGGCAATCATGACAAGTCAATTGGCTACAGATGTATTAATTTGCGGTGCGGGCACGGCAGGCCTGACATTGGCTATCGACCTTGCACGCCGCGGCGTGTCGTTCCGGCTGATCGAAAAGGGGGCCACGCCGTTTGCCGGTTCACGCGGCAAAGGCATACAGCCCAGAACCCAGGAGGTGTTCGAGGATCTGGGTATTCTGGACAAGGTCGTGGCCCGTGGCGGCAACTATCCGCGGCAGCGCCTTCATCGTGAGGATGGCAGTTATGTTGAATCCGATCTGTCAGGACCAGATGAAGCGTCGCCGGCCGAGCCATACCAGCAGCCGCTTATGCTCCCGCAGTTTCTGACCGAGCAAATCATGCGCGAGCGCCTGAACGAGCTTGGTTATCAGGTGCAATTCGGTTGCGAGCTGCTTGGCTTCGAGCAAGACGCCAGCGGCGTCACGGCAACGCTGTCCGGGCCAAGGGGCCCGCAGATTGTGCGCGCTCGCTACCTTGTGGGTGCAGACGGTGGGCGCAGCTTCGTGAGGAAAACGCTTGGCGTTGGTTTTCCGGGCAAGACGCTGGACGTGCGAGCAATCGTGGCCGATGTGACGCTGACCGGCCTGGATCGAGATGCCTGGCACCAGTTTAACGACGGAGATATGCAGCGGATGGTCGCCATCTGCCCGTTGGCCGGTACCGATCTATTCCAGATCCAGGCGCCGATCCAGCCAGATGAGCAGGCCGACCTGTCGGCGCAAGGGTTGACCACATTGGTCTCCAGGCGAACGGGACGGTCGGATATCATCGTACATGCGGTCTCCTGGGCCTCGGATTACCAAATGAGCGCACGGCTGGCTGAACGCTATCGTGTGGACCGGGTATGTCTGGTCGGCGATGCCGCTCATGTACATCCGCCCACCGGCGGGCAAGGGCTTAACACCAGTGTGCAGGATGCCTACAACCTTGGCTGGAAACTGGCGGCCGTGTTGCGGGGCGCGCCAGACAGCCTGCTCGATAGCTACGAGGCAGAACGCCGTCCGGTGGCTGAATCCGTGCTTGGCCTGTCGACGCGGCTCCTGAAGGATCAGAAGCCGGGTGGCATGCGCCGCGGACGCGAGACGCGCCAACTGGATATCGGTTACATGGAGTCGCCCCTGGCCATCGAGCCGCCGCAGCGCAATACCGGTATCCGGGCGGGGCAGCGTGCGCCTGATGGCCCGCTTCGTGGCGCTGCAGGCCAGCCATCGCGACTGTTTCAACTGTTCAAAGGCGGCCATTGGACGCTGCTGGTCCACGCAGAGCAACAGGATAGGCCAAGGCCAAGAGCCGGGCTGCATGTTCACGCTATCGGCCCGAAGGGTGATGTGATCGACGCCTGGGGGCACATCCAGGATGCTTATGGGCTGGCGTCAGGCGAGTGTGCGCTTATCCGTCCGGACGGGTATGTAGGTGCGATTGGTAATACAGACAGCGTCGCGGAGCTTGAGGTCTATCTGGACCGTATGGGCGTGGGACAACTAGAGGCAACGACGACATGACCGTTGCCTTTGCCACCATTGTGACCGGGGCGACGAGTGATAACTAACGCTTTACCTGAAGAGGCGCTTAGTGGGGCGAAGACGTTGGATTGGAGGTTGATCCTGCCGGTTTTCGTGGTCGTTTCCATGTATGCCGCGGGTATGGCTGCTGTTATGCCGGTACTGCCGTTCTATGTCAGGGAAATGGGCGGATCGCCGTTGGTCGTCGGCATGGTCATTGCCGCTGAAGCCTTGAGCCAGTTCGTCTCTGCCCCCGTCCTGGGTCAACTGTCCGACCGCTTCGGTCGCAAGCGGATTCTTCTTGCGAGCCAGGCCGTTGCTGCAGTCAGTTTACTGCTGCTTGCCGGCGCACCGACCATTTTTGTTATCCTGCTTGCACGTGCGCTTTTCGGAATGACAGCAGGTAACCTTTCGGCGGCGGCTGCCTATGTAGCAGATCATTCGGATGCCCGGAACCGACGGCAAGCCTTTGGAATTCTGACCGGCGGGGTGGGTGTAGGCGGCATGGTCGGCGCAGGGCTTTCGGGCCTTTTGTCCGACATGTCATTGACCGTGCCAATATACGCGGGTGTCGCGTTAATGCTTTTTTCCATGGTCGTGACTTACTGCTGGATGGACGGCGGGCAGACGATAGCTCGCCTTGAAGCGCAGACTGATCACGAAAAAATGTCGTTTCGCGTAATCCTGGAATCACCTGTGATCCGAATTCTGGTCATCGTGATGCTATGCCATTTTTTTGCCTATGGCATGTACACCTCACAAATGCCTGTCTTTCTTGCTGATACATTCGTCTGGAACGGCCATGCTTTCGGACACCGGGAACTGAGCTATATTATGATGGCCGACGGTGCGATCAATGTCCTGGTTCAACTTTTTCTGTTGGGCTGGCTGGGAAAATATTTCACCGAGCGCACCTTGATCGTTGTGATTTTTGCCCTGGCAGGAGCAGGCTTTCTGACAGCCGGCCTTGCTACTACGATACCTTTTCTGGTTATTGCAATCGTCTGCGTAAGTGTCGGCGACGCCTTAGCAAAACCCACTTATCTTGCGGCGATGTCCGTTCATGTTCCTGCCCGGCGGCAAGGTGTGGTCTTTGGCGCCTCACAGGCTCTGCTGGCGCTTATGGATGTTGTCTCACCCGTTCTGGGCGGTTTCATACTGGGGTATGCGCTGTACGGTGTTTGGATTGGTATTGCCGTGGCTGTCGCTCTGGTTGGAACTGTATTGACGATTACCCGCCTGCCGACGGGCGCTCCGTCGACAATGGCGCAATGTGCGGCGATACGAGAGTAACAATACGAGGAACGTAAATATAAGAGATTAGTAAAGACAATCGCTTTTATCGTCGGGCTATACAGTTGCTGAATTATTGGAATTTAGTGAATGGGATAGCGGTAAAACCGAAATATAATCAAACTTCGTTTGGCGCGAAAGCGCAATACAACGAATTATTGTATTGCGGCATCAGGATCGCTATGAAAACTCTTAAAACAAGGAGTAATGCACAGAACGTACAGAATCGGCCAAATATCCTGGAATATGCAAGTTCCGAACCTGTTCACATTTAAAACTGTAGCAATTTAATATCCGACGCGACAATTTTTTATCGATTCAATGATCACATGGAAGTCTGAAATGACATTGCAAAAATCTGGAAAAATGACCTTAAGGCCGATGGAAAGAAACGACTTGCGTTTTGTACACAGCGTTAATAATGATGCAAAAATAATGCGCTATTGGTTCGAAGAGCCCTTTGAGACATTCACCGAGTTAACACAGTTGTATGATCAGCACGTGCATGACCAGCGCGAGAGGCGGTTCATATGTGAAAATCCAGAGGGTGAGGCTATCGGTTTAGTCGAGCTGGTGGAAATCAATCATATTCACCGTCGCGGCGAGTTTCAAATCATCGTGGCGCCCGAGTGGCAAGGCCGTGGCTACGCTACGGAAGCGACCAGGCTTGCCGTCAATTATGCGTTCAAAGTACTGAATTTGCACAAACTCTATTTGATTGTTGACGTAGATAATAAAAGCGCTGTGCACGTTTACAAGAAATGCGGATTTAAAACAGAAGGCGTTATGCCTGAAGAGTTTTTCAGCAACGGCTCTTATCATGATGCCCTGCGCATGAGCATTTTTCAGCGCGATATACTCGATGGCGAACCGTGACCTGCCGGTGTGCCTCGATTCAATAACGATTGGTTATCGAAATTAAGTATTCAATTATTGGATAAATTGGCCAGCGTCGATTAAATTGTCAGCCATAGTGCGGCAACGAAGACTCGAATGCCGCGATTCGCTCTCTTTACCGTCCGCAAGGGTCATGCACATGCTCAATTCACTTCATCGCCGCCGTTTGTTGCAAGGTATGGCCGCTGCTTTTTGTCTGCCTGGTGTACAGGCTTTGGCGCAAAAATCCGCTTGGCCTAGTCGAAACATCCGCTTTGTGACGCAATCCGCGCCGGGTGACGCAGTGGATGTGCGATTGCGCGAGTTGCTGCTCGACCTCTCACCACTTCTGAACGGTGCGACTCTTATTCCGGACAACAAACCCGGTGCCGGTGGGGTGTTGGCCCACCAATCGGTACTCAATGCTGCCGCCGACGGCTATAGCGTCTTGCTGGCCAATGCAACCATGACGATTCTTCCCGCATTCAACCGCAAGCTGCCTTACAACCCCCTCGAAGCGTTCACGCCGGTGGCAGTACAAGGTTTGTCGCCTATCGGCTTGGCGATTCCGGCATCGCGACCTGAGAAAACCTTGGAAGATTGGGTACAGTGGGCTCGTGGGCAGGGCGATCAGATCAATTACGGCTCAGTCGGAAATGGGTCGGTTTCACATCTGTATGGTTTTCAGCTGGCAGAAGACATGGGTTTACGCGCGACGCATATTCCCTTCAAGGGAAGTACGCCGGGATTGCTTGCCATGCTTGCGGGCGATGTGCATTACGGCATGTACGATACGTTTTCGCTGCGGCCGCTGCTTACCAAAGGCGACCTGCGTGTGCTTGCCATCGCCGGCGAGCAGCGCAGCAAATTTTTACCTGATGTACCTACGTTCAAGGAGCTGGGACATCCTGGCTATGACCGAGCGGGCTGGACGGGTTACTTTGTCAAGAAGGAAACGCCTTTAGAAATCGTCGCCCGCCTGGCGCAGTCCATCAATCAAGTTAACGCCAAACCGGAGTGGGCCGGCAAGCGCGAGCAATTGTGGTCTGAGTGGCACAGCATGACGCCTGCGCAATTAGCGACGCGGGTACAGATGGATGCACAAGCCTGGGCTTTGATTGTCAAAAGGACTGGTGTATATGCTGACTGATATCGAGCGTGTCTCGAACGTAATACGCTGGCAGCTCTTGCCAGCAGTCAGCCATGACGAATCCGATCTGTCTTTCGAAAAATGGGATCAACGTTCCCGCCACTTGGGTAACGCCTTACTGGGTCTGCAAACATGAATACTTTCTCCACTCATTCCCCCATCGCTGTCATGGAAGGCTTTCCGCCTTCGTCGGAAAGCCGCATCACGCCACACAACTGGCATGAACCTGCCTTTTTGCGCTGGAGCCTGATGCATCGTTCGGTGCAGGTGCCTAGCGTATCGATCTGGCGCGGGGATGGCCCCGCTAGTGCATTGCCGGAAGCGCCGCAAGATCTGGACGCATTGCCTGTGCCTGCGCTGGATGGTTCTCCGACGTCGCTGCGCTCGATGCTCAAACAACTAGAGGTCGATGCCTTTCTCGTTATGCACCGCGGCCGCATTGTTTACGAGCGCTACTTTCACGGCATGCAGCCTCATACGCTACATGGTACCGCTTCGATCAGTAAGTCGTTCATGGCTATGCTCATTGGTATCCTGCAGGGGCAGGGCGTGCTTGATCTTGAACGTGAGGCACAGCACTATGTGCCCGAAATGCGCGGTTCAGCCATGGGCGATGCTACGTTGCAGCAGTTGTTGGACATGCAGGCGGGGATTCAGCGCCCGGTAATGACTGGCCGGGACGGCACGATAGGTCAGCAGGACGGGGGCGTTTACGAGATCCTGGGCCTGTTGCCGAGCAACCCAGATGCACCTGCCGATTTCTACGACTTCGTTTTGCGCAAGCTGCGCTCGGGCCAGCATGGTCGTCGGTTCTATTATGATAACGGCACTGTGGAGGCGTTGGCCTGGATTGTGCGCCGGGCGACCGGCCGCACAATTGCTGACCTTTACTCGGAGTTAATGTTCATGCCATTAGGAGCGCAACGCGACGCTTATATCACGGTGGACAGATTGGGGGCGGAGTTCACCTCCGGAGGGTTGGCCACGACATTGCGCGACATGGCGCGTTTTGGGGAAATGTTGCGCAACGATGGTTATTGGAATGATCGTCAAATTGTCCCGGAAGCGTTTGTTGCCGCTACTCGGCGCGGTGGCGATCGTGAGATGTTCGCCGCTACGGCACGTCACGCCGTGATGCCTACCGGCTCTTATCGTAATTGTTTCTTTCATATGCATGACGATATGGAAGGCTTTGCGGCTTCAGGTCGTTATGGCCAGCGCATTTATGTGTCGCCACGTGCTCAATTGGTAATCGCGCAGTTCAGTTCGGCTGGTGGTGCGCCACCGCCACATCCATTCGATGGCCCGACAGCAACCCTGCAGCATGCGCTGGCGACTTCTTTCGCCAACGAGCTGGCGGTCGTTTCCGGGTGACGGGTGCCATCGTGGCGTTGAGGGTGATCGATCAGTTCATAATCGGGATTGATCCCTCGTTGTCCCATGCGATCGGTCCTGGGGTGAACTGCAAATGAGGCGATGTTTGACCATGCTGCGCGCCGGGTAATCGGTCACAAGAGGCGCTGAACAAAGCGTTCAGCGCCTCAAGCGCTCGTTCATGTCAGGATTGGCCTGACGCTGAAACCTTGTAACGTCAGGACAGGATGGCTTTTGCGATGGTATTTCGCTGAATTTCGCTCGTTCCTGTTACGATGCGATAGAGGCGTAGTCGCCGGAAAATGAATTCGACTGGGTGATTGCGCGTTACGCCCACGTTGCCATGGATTTGCATTGCCTTATCGGCAATATCAAAACATTTTTCAGATACAAACAATTTGCACATCGAGGCCTCCTTACGGATGTCTTGACCCGCGTCAGCTTTGCGTGCTGTAGCAAGAATCATGTTATCGCAAGCGTAAAGTCCCGTAGCCATGTCGGCAAGCATATGTTGAATGGCCTGGAAGCGGCTGATGGGTCCACCAAATTGATGTCTGTGGTGCGCATAGTCCAATGCCATTCGATAGGCTTGTCGTGCCAGTCCCGTCATAGTCGGACAATGCAGAAGCCGATTCGTACTGATTCGACCCATCGCTGTCTTGAAGCCTTTGCCTTCCTCTCCCAGCAGATTGCCGCGTGGTACTCGTACATTGTCAAAATGGATGTCCGCATCGACATGCTGGCCGGTCATAGGAAGATAGTCATAGGTCAGGCGCACGCCCGGGCGATCCAATTCAACGAGAATGGCCGAGATACCGTCGGCCCCTTTATCGGGATCTGTTACACACATGGTAATAGCGTAATCTGCGAAGGCCGATGCACTGATGTAGTGCTTGCAGCCATTGATAATATAGTCGTCGCCATCAATGACGGCCCGGGTTCGTATGCTTGTTGCATCAGATCCGGATTGGGGCTCGGTCATGGCAAAGCAGGTTCCCATCTCACCACGGACCACAGGTTCAATGAATCGCGCCATCTGATCTTGTGTCGCATATTTGACAAGGTTACCGATGCGCGCCGGGCCACCCCAGTCTCCCAATACGTGAGGAAATAAGATAGCGCCCGATGCTGCAACGTCATCCTTCAGGATACACAAATCATGAATGCTAATTCCCTTACCGCCCAGGGCAGTGGGTACCTGTAGGCCGTAGAAGCCCAATTGACGTGATCTTTGCCAAATTTTTCTTACGACCGACTTGGAAAAGCGATCCTCGTATCCGTAGCCTTGAGCCTGTTCATAAGGTATCAGTTCATCAAATAGATACGAGCGAAGTCGCGCGCGCAAATCTTGTAATTCAGATGAAATAGACGTGGATATTTCCATAGTGTTGTGTCCTCAAGACTTTTTAATATCGGAAGGCCATATTGGCACTATTTGTCATATACTTGAATAATCGTTAATGCATTTTCAATAACAATCGGGAATGAAGTGAGAATCGAAGACTTGAATTATTTTCTTGCCGTGGCCGAATCCAGGCACGTTGGCCGGGCTGCAGAAACACTGGGTCAGACACAGCCTGCGCTTACCAAAGGTATACAGCGGCTGGAAAAAGAGCTTGGTCTGCATTTATTTGAGCGAACGCCCAAAGGTATGCTGCTCACGGTGGTGGGACAGGCATTTTTTGATCGGGCGCAAACGGTCAGGCTGAGTATGGATCATGCGATCAGAGAGGCGCGCGATCTTCATTTGGGAACCATTGGCACGTTGCGCGTGGGGGTTCCGCCAAATTATGCCGATTATTTTGCAGCGGTTTGCGAATTATTATTAAGGCAGCGACCTGCAGCACGTGTACAGGTCACATTGGGCATGAACGACCAATTGTTCTCAGCGCTGCGCGTTGGCGATATCGATATGTGCATCAGTGGGCAGCACAATGCGACAAACAGTGAATTTGACCAGTTGCCGCTCTTTACCGATAACCTGCTCATTGTGGCGCGGGAAGGGCATCCGCTTTTCTATCGCACACGGCTGACATTTCCTGACCTGGCACAGGCCTCGTGGATTATGCCACGTGACCGTATCGTGGCCCGCCAGTGGGTGGACGCGCGCTTTGCCGAGCATGGGCTTGCTGCCCCCAATGTTGTTGTTGAAACCAACTCGTCGAGCATCGCACTTATTCGGATGGTGCGCAATTCGGATCTGCTGACTATAGCTACGGAGTCTGCACTGATTCATCCGGAACATAGCAACCTGCGACCCATTCCCTTGAAAGAAGCACGGTGGTCACGGGTGGTTGGTGTCACCACCCGTCACGATGCCTATCTGTCACCACTGGTTCAGCGTTTTATCGAATTGTTGCAATCGCATAAACCGGCAGATTTCACGGCTGATATCCAGGCTTGAGTTTCAACAGTATGGAGTCAACCGACCTGGCGTTCCAAACCTGCCCAGTAGGGGTCCTTGAGTAGTTTTCTGGCGATCTTGCCATTCGAGTTTTTTGGAAGCTCGGATAGAAACTCTATTGAGCGTGGTTTTTTGAAGTCTGCCAGCAACATTTTGCAATGCTCTGAAACCGCCTCTGGGGTCACATTGAAACCCGGCTTCAGGACGACAGCCGCCTTGACCGCTTCGCCCCAAATATCGTCCGGTACGCCGAAAACACATGCTTCATAAATGGCAGGGTGCTGATATAGTACCTGTTCCACTTCAGTCGGGTAGACATTAAAGCCTCCGGAGATGATCATGTCTTTTTTACGGTCGACAATATACAAATAACCTTCGTTATCCATGCGCGCCAGATCGCCCGTATAACACCATCCATTTCGCATAGACTGTGCTGTCAGCTCGGGTTCGCGCCAGAAGCCAGCGAATACGTCCGGTCCCCGAACGACGATTTCTCCAATTTCTCCAGGATCTACTCGATTGCCTTCATTGTCCAGAAGTTGTAGTTCGGTTTCTCCGAAAACGCGACCACATGACAGCAGCAGATGTTCCTCTCCACCCATGGCACGGGCGTGATCATCGGTGCTGAGCATTACCATGCCGCCAGTCGTTTCACCTGCGCCATAGCCCTGGCTCAGGACAGGCCCCAGTGCCTTCCAGGCATCCTTGATCCGTGCCGGAGCCATCGGCGCCGCACCATAGGAGATTTGCCTCAACGAACTCAGATCGTATCTGTCGATTGCTGGATGTGAAATCAGCATATTGATCATGGTTGGAACCATGAACGTGAAGTTGATCTTATGTTCCTGTATCGACGATAGGAAATGGTCCGGCTCAAAACGGTCATGCAGCACAATGGTGCCGCCCTGAAATAAAAAGGGCTGTATGAACATACCACTGGCATGGGTAATGGGTCCGGCCAGCCCGAGTACGTCGCCCGGTTTTGCCCGCATGCGCCCTATGATAACTTTGCGCAGCGATGCCATGCGGTTGCCGACCGTTTGCATGGCCGCCTTTAGTTTTCCCGTTGATCCGGATGTAAAATGCAATACAGCCAAATCGTCAGGCTGCATTTGAATATCGGGGTTTTGATCCGATGCACCGGCAAGAAGCGTTTCATATTGGCTCGTGGCCCCGTAGGTTGCTCCTAAAAATAATAAGTGCTCCACCTCGGACATGTCGGAAACGACTGACGTGGCGATCTCCCGATGGGCCTCGTCAAGGAACAAAATTCGGGCCTGCGCGTTGCTTACGGCATCTGCCAGTTCCGTGGCCGACAGACGCGCATTCAGGGCAACCTTTACAAGGCCGGCCTTGTAAAGTGCACACTCCAGTTCGATAATCTCCGGACGATTCCAGGCTTGTATTGCGACCCGGTCGCCTTTGCGCAGTCCCAAGCCCAGAAGCGCATTGGCCAATTGACTGGATCGACTATCGAGCTGCTTGTAACTAACCACGCTTTCTTTAAAAATAATGGCTGGATTCTCGCCCCAGTAGCGTGCATTGCGGCTAACGAAACTTCCCTGATTCATCACAGATCACCTCACTGAAATAAGCTCAATCTTGAACGGTTACGGACATGGTCGGAATAACGGAACGGTGTATTTTGATAACGAAACGTCATGAAGGTGAAAGGCAATGACGTTTAAGGTAATGATCATGCTTTGCTGTTATGGCGTTTGGCATCAATGGAATCGCAAGTTCAGGGGGGCTCAGTTATAAATAGCACTGGAAACGGCGCAAAATAGCGCAGTTATTATCTGGAGACACGAATGACGATTTACTCATATGCCCGTTGCATGGTCTTGGCGACAACTGCCGGACTCTTATTGACATCGACCTCGTATGCTGACAATACGCAATATCCTGAACGTCCTATTCAAATGGTCGTGCCGTTCAGTGCTGGTGGTCAGTTTGATCTGATTGCGCGGCTGGTGGCCTCATCCATGAGCAAATCGCTGGGAAAGGAAATTATTATTGAGAACCTCGGAGGCGCGGGCGGAAACATCGGTGGCGCCAAAGTTGCTAAGGCCAAGCCAGATGGGTATACGCTGTTGGAATATGGCGGCAATTTCGCTGTTGCCAAGTATCTGACAAAAGGGCTGCGTTATGACCCGATCAGCGACTTTGAACCAATCGCTGCGCTCAGCATGGCGTCGCATGTTGTACTGATCAACAAAGATCTGCCTGTGAGCAATTTTAAGGAACTGGTAGCATATTCGAAGAAAAACCCAGGTAAATTGAATTACGCATCACCGGGCGTGGGCACTTCCATGCACCTGACGTTCGAGGAAATCAAATCGCATTTTGGTATTCGGGCAACACATATTCCCTATCGGGGCGGCAGCAACGCGCTGAATGACTTGGCAGGCGGACAAGTGCAAATGACCATTGTAGCGGTCGCGCCCGCCATGCCATTCATTGAATCAGGGCAGATCCGGGCTTTGGCTGTGACCGGTTCCGAGCGTGCGCGATCTTTGCCAGAGGTCCCCACCATTGCAGAGATGGGATATCAGGGCTTCAGTAGTGGCAGCTGGGCGGGACTGGTGGCGCCAAAGGGTACGCCAGACGCAGTTATTACGCGATTGCATCAGGCGGCGCAGGATGCCTTGAAAGATCCAAATGTAAAAAATCGGCTTGAATCGCTGTCGTTTACAACCTTGGCCGGATCAAGAGAGGACTTCAAAAAACTGATCAAGACCGAAGAGGACCGATATGGCCCTCTTATACAAAGGCTGGAATTACAGCAATAATTAACTAAACACGTTTATTTTGCGGATTAGCTGTTTATCGTAAAATAGAGCAGTAGCAGCGGAGCCACGGCAGAATTCACGGGTTTGGATAATTCGGTTAAACCTCATTCTTGTAAATGAGCTTGATAGTAGCTTTGTCCAGTTGATAGAATGACCAGCGCTTCGTTGGCACGGCATATGCCCAAAACGGCTCATCTTCGGCCCGTGCCAAATAAAACCTGTTTCCCATGGGGTTGCAGACCCATCGTGTCTGAAACGACAGAATGCCTTTGATTGTCGTGCGTAATCGATACTGTTTAGGCTTTATAACAATTGTCCTATGGTTAAGAACAATAAAGGGTTTAGCTCAAGGATGGGTCGCTGTGTTTGCAATAATCGGAAAACTTAAGTAGCTTAGCAAGGATTCTCTATGCCGAAAGCGCAGTTGATTGAAGATATACCAGTTCCGAAAAAATGGCTTCAAGGATTTTCCGATGCCGTAATTGAACGGCAGGCTATTGGAGAATCGAGCGCTGATGTTTTCCGTATTTTCAATGACAAAAGGGCGGATCTGTTTGTTAAGTCTGAACCTGTTAGTGACTACAGCGAGTTGCCGAACGAGATTGAACGCCTCAGATGGCTGAAACAGGCCGGTCTGCCTGGTCCTGCAGTTCTTGATTATGCGATGGAAAACAGTCGCCATTGGCTGCTAATGAGTGCTGTCGCCGGATGTGACTTGGCTGGCGCAAAGAATCTGCCCGCGCCGCAGGTCATCCGCATCATGGCGTGCGCTTTGCGCGCCTTGCATAATGTACCGGTTTCGGAATGCCCCTTTAATCACCAACTTGAGCCGCGTATAGCTGTTGCCGGCAAACGTATGGGTGCCGGATTAGTTGACGAGTTGGATTTTGACGATAGCCGGCTAGGGAGAAGTGCCTCGGAATTGTTTGCTGAGTTACTGTCGATGCTTCCAACTCCTGAGGATCTGGTCGTGTGTCATGGAGACGCTTGTCTGCCCAATTTCATGACCGACGAAAATGGGTTTACCGGTTTCCTTGACTGCGGTCGTCTGGGCATTAGTGACCGCTATCAAGACCTTGCGCTGGCAGCGCGAAGTATTGAACGTAATCTTGGTCCAGAGTGGGTGACGCCTTTCTTTGAGGATTACGGCATAGAGCCGGATAAGGAACGGATTGAGTTCTACTGTTTGCTGGACGAATTCTTCTAATACGTGAGCCTGGCGCGAGGTTACGATTGTTGACAATCGGGCACGGTGCGCGGCCCACGATATGCCAGGTATGCTGCTGCGGCAAGAATTTGTATACCAATGGCGGCAGCAAAGAACCTGTCTTGCATGGCGCCTGGCTGGCTATGAACATTACTTCGCAGCAAGCCAAAAAAAGCAGGCGCGAACGCATAGGTCCCCTGAGCAATGGCCACAGTCAGGGCCACAACTCTGGCTACATCCGCCGGGGCAAAATCCGATTGTGCTACCAGCGGCGGAATAGAGGTGGCATTGCCAATGCCGGAGCCAAACAGCATGACGCCAAGGGTAAGAAGCCAGACATTGTCCGCGCCAAAAAGAAACAACGTTGTCGTGCCAAGTGCCTGGATTACATATCCCCCTGCGGCAACGGTGCGTCGGTTTCCAAGTTGTTGAACAGCCCGCGCGGCTATAGCGCGGCCGCCAATCGCACAAGCGGTTCCCAGTCCCATGAACCACCCCATTTGCTGGGCTCCGATAACAGGGGAAAAAATATCGAATAGGTGAGCCAGCAACCCGATCTGTGCAAACAGACCGATAGCCATTCCTGCAGACAGTGTTATGAAGGCCCAATTGCGCCAAAGCGCGGCGCCAGGCAGCGGCTCGCGGCTGCTCTGTTGGCGGCGCTGAACTTGAGTAGTGTCAGAAAGGTAACCATCAGGCGGCTGTCCGGTGTTTCCTGGCGTTTTGGTGAACACATAGCGGGCCAGCAACAGCACGATAATTGTTACCGCCACGCCGACGATGCTCGCTGCGCCGGTAAAACCCAGCCAGCCGATCAATGCCACCCACAAGGGCGAGAAAATAACTCCGCCTACGCTGGCGCCGTTATACGCCTTGCTTAAAGCGGTAGGACGATTCTTGTGATACCAGGCAGCAACAATCGTATTGACCGCAACAGCTCCCATCGTGACCCATCCGAGGCCGGTGAGTGTGGCCGCCAAAAACAAATGCCACGGCTCGTAGGCAGTAGCCCAGCCAACGACGCCAATAGCGGTAAGAGCGGCGCCGAATGCTGTTATTGCGGGTAATCCAACCCTGGCATATAGACGAGGCAGATTGAGGATTACCAGTGTACCGACAAGAAAGTGCAAGGTGACTGCCATTGAAATTAGGCTCAAGGGCCAGTTCGTGCGCTGTGCCACCTGTGCCAGGTAGATTGGCGGGCCGTAGAACCCGACACCCCAGCCCAAAATAGCGAGAAGGAACGCAGCCCGTACAACCCAAACGCCAAAATACGCCTGCGTTTGTTTCGCCTGAGAAAAGCCCATGAAGATCGTCCTTGCTTGTGGAAAACGCCGACTTTGTGTTGACGGTATAAGTACATTATGGCCAGGAAGGGCGCCAATTGCTACGGTGCAGACCGTACAATGGCAAGCGAGAACGTTGTTAAAATCATGATATGTTCCAGGAGACCGCCATGGTCAGTATTGCTTGCATTGCTCAAACAGCATCGTTGACCGGAGATCTTGCCCGCGCCAGCATGCTTACTGCACTGATGGATGGGCGTGCTCTGACCGCAACAGAGCTGTCCCGTATCGCAGGTATTGCGCCGCAAACCGCAAGCGGGCACCTCACCCGCCTGGTCGACGCTGGCCTGCTGGTCAGGGAACGCCAAGGCAGGCACCGCTATCACCGCCTGGCCTCCCCGGCGGTGGCGCATATGATCGAAAGCATCATGGCTTTGTCAGTTGACCCGGATGTGCAAGAAGGCCGGCCGCGATCTGCGGGCCCTGTGACTGGCCCGCGCGACAAGGCCCTGCGCTATGCACGCACATGCTACGACCACCTGGCCGGCCAATTGGCGGTCGAAATGACTGACCATCTCATTGGGTCTGGGTGCATCGAGCTATCCGGCGATGGGGGCATATTGACCGATAAGGGTGACCGGTTTCTGCAATCACTGGGCGTTGACCTGGATTCTGCTCGCCATCGTGCGTCAAGCCGCGGAACAGGGCGTATGTTCTGCCGGCCTTGCCTGGACTGGAGTGCAAGACGCTTGCATATTGGTGGTGCGCTCGGGGCTGCAATGTGCCAATGTTATCTGGACAAGGGCTGGATTCGGCGTGCTGCGGGCAGTCGCGCTGTTACCGTGACGCCCCACGGCCAGCGAGCAATAATGGACGCCTTTTCACTTACGACGGTGAGTCTTTTCTAAACAAATGAGGCACATAATGTCAACAGGATGCAAAAGGCGTGGTGATCAGGTGTGTCGCTTCACTTATTTTTGCTCACGGTGACTTCAATTTTTCAAGCGGAAGCTGGATACATAGTTGTCGCACATCTGTCGGGCGGTTGTTTCTGCCTTGACCGGATAATCGCACATCACGTTAAATACGCTACCAGCTGTTTTCGATAGCCGCATGACAATGGCGCGCGACGTGCCTTCGAAAGCCGCACGTGCCACCTCTTCAGGGCCTTCCTGCTTCACGACAATTGCTGGGGCCGCCGCGCCCAGGTTTGCTGCGGTACGGCTAATAAAATCACGCAAATCCAGGTCTTTTTGTCTTGCGGTACGCACGGTTTCTATCGTGCCAAATTCCATGTCGTAGATGCTTTTGCTGCCAATGCCATGCATCGTCAACGTGCCGATGTTTGGATCTTCTGTCGTTATTGTGTAGTCGTTAAAAGGAACCGGCGATATTATCGAAAAATGGCCTCTGGTTGATGCAGCGGGGTACAGGCCCTCCGCATTTTTTTGCTGCACCATTTGGCGGTGCATTTCCAGTTTAGGCTGGGTAGCGAAGGCGCACGCCGGGTATCCGCCAATGGAAAAGCAGACCAGTACGGCAGTCAATCGCCTGGTTACGATCTCAAGGGTAGCGCTGGGGATCATTTTACGGTTTCCATCTGCACGCTGGCCTGCGACAGTCTTATCCAAGTTTGGCTCCTGATTGCTCCACCAGGGATTTCCAGATGGGCATATCACGCTCGTAATTTTTGCGGAACGCCTCGGGCGTATTGATGAGCGGTTCAAAACCTGCGGCCAGAATTTTCTGACGTATATCGGCATCCTTCGCAATGTCGGCCAAGTGTGATTGTAGCTGGTCAATAATTTCGCGCGGCGTATCTGCGGGCGCCGCCATGGCCACCCAGCCTGCAATGGAATAAGCCTCGTCTCCCACACCTTGCTCCTTGATGGTGGTCACCGCCGGAAGAATTTCCATACGCGCTGTTCCGGTAACACCGATAATCTTGATGCGGCCGGCATCGATAAAGGGCTTGGTATTGAGTGCGCTGGCAAAGCATATCTGGATTTGTCCACCAATCAGATCCTGAAGCATTGGCGTCTCACCTTTATACGCTACGTGCACCATTCCGGCATCCATACTTTTGCTCATGTAGGCACCAGCCAGATGTGCGTATGACCCGACGCCCCAGGATCCATACGTCAGTTTGCCCTTGTTCGCCTTACTATAGGCCAGCAGCGCATTCATATCATTGACAGGCAATGATGGGTGGGCAACCAGCGTGACAGGCGCAATGGCGATCTGTGAAAGCATCAGCAGATCTTTCTGTGGGTTGTACGGCAATTTTTCATATAAAAACTGGTTGATCAACATGGATGTACTGAGCGATAGCAATAGCGTGTAGCCATCCGCACGTGACTTTGCGACAGCATTGGTGCCAATGATGCCCGATGCGCCGGCCTGATTTTCCACGACCACAGGTTGACCCATGCGCGCCGATAGCGCCTCGGCGATCGTGCGCGCAATAATGTCCGTGGCACCGCCTGCATTGAACGGGACAATCAGTCGAATAGCCTTGGTCGGCCATTGCTCATTGTCAGGTTGAGCCCTGACGTTCAGCGCTGCTGCGCTACTGATGGCGATCAAAGATTGCACCAGGGTACGGCGTCGGATGGATATAGCCATACTTATGTCTCCTTATACCGATGTCATTTTTTTGTCAGTATAGCTTCAACATCGGTCACGTGCACCCACTTATTCTGAGTAATTTTGAGCCACGATCGTTATACCGCAACGCTAAGCCTTAGGAATGGTATCCATTGAAATTGACAATTGTCCGCAACTGTACATCGGGATTGCGTCGTCTTGCAGGGCAAAACGGTATAGGAACTATAGTACGTAGAATCTAATCGAGAGGAAGTGGCATATGGCGCCGCCCAGGACAAACAAATGCCAGGCGCCATGCGCATGGCGAAATTGCCGTTTATTAGAATAGAAAATTGTCCCTATTGTGTAAAGCATCGCGCCGATTAAGAGAAATGACAATGAGATGGTACTAAAAAATCGCCATTCACGTAGCACAGAAATGACGCCTATCCAGCCGAGAAAGAGATAAATCCATATTGACGGGGCTCTGTCATTTTCCGCAATGATTTGTTGATAAATACCCAAAATGGATAGACTCCAAATGAGGGCAAGTAAAAACCAGGAGTCATAACCCATGCCTGCTCGCAGGATAAATGGAGTGACTGTCCCTGCGATAAGAAGGTAAATGGAGCAGTGGTCGAAGCGTTGCCAGAATTTCTTAAGTGGCTCTCGCGTGCCATGGTAAATCGTCGATGTTATGAAAAGTAACGTTACAGTTATTGAAAAAACGAAGACACCAGAGATTCTAAATAAATCTCCCGCGTGGATTACGTTATTCAGCAAATAAACTGATCCACTCAACATGACGATAAGTCCGGCCAGATGGCTCAGACAATTAAATCGTTCACCCGGATACATAATATACTTTTTGTGTGAAGGTGGATTTGACCTGAAAATCGGTAAATAGAGTGATTCACAGGGAATGTTTACTGTCACTTGACGCTGCAAGTGCAATATTCCGGCAGGCTAGGGTCAGTCACGAGCCGAAGGGATATTCTAATCCTCTTTTGATGTTATATTTTGCTAAATTTGCTAGTCGCGCAACGCGCACAGGTTACCTAAATCTTACAAACAGAAGGGCATTTGACGTATGAACGAACAACTCAAATACAGTGTTGGCGTATGCTTGCTTTGGGTTCCTTGCCTGGCAAACGCTCAGGAAGCACCCAGTTTTGACTGCGGCAAAGCAAAGACCCACGTTGAAAAAGTCCTTTGTTCTGGTGGCAACTCGGGTATGGGGTGGATAGACCAGACCATGGCAAACCTGTACAAGGGCATCCGTAAGGTGCCTGATACAGATCTTGCTGCGCTCGAATCCGGCCAGCGTGCCTGGCTGGCAACGCGGAATCAGTGCAAAGGCTCTGATGAGAAAGTCATGAACTGCCTGGTCGATAGTTATCGCGCCCGCTATATTGAACTGAGTTCTTCTTATGATAAACAACAATATACAGGCCACTTCAGCAATAAGAAGGGGGTTCTTGACAGTGTCTTATTTCCAGACGGAAGCCTGTCGGTCAATATATCGACTGACGTGGGGGCGCCTTCCTATGATTCGTGCTCGGTAGCCTTTATTGCGCCGCTGGCAGGCACAGCTGTTCATCATGTATTCACGGCAGAGGAGACAGGAACAACTGAGCAATGCACAGTAGATTTAAAAATATCAGGCTCACAATTTGCGGTCAACCCCAAGGGCTGCCAGTCCTTTTGTGGAAATGCTGCATCGTTTGATGGCGTCTACAAGAAGAATTGAAGCCAGGGCCGATTGCGACTTGAGGGTCTTGGAAAGTTAACTTATTAATATTAAAAATTAAATGACTGGTTTCATTATTTTCCGGATAAGCCGAAAGAGCAGAAAATGCCGATCGCGCAAATTAGGGAATACTTTCCATGATAGAGCCTTATAATGTTGAATTAATTGAACATTATTTAGAAAAACGCTCTGCCAGATAGCCATTCAGACTATGCATTACGGCTGCCTGAACTACATCGTTCTGGATAGGTGACCCCACGTTGAAGATTTGTTGCGCTTCACACCGCGTTGGCAATTGTTCGAAACCCCCAAAAAAGCGACAGCTTAGTCATTTTTACGCAACTCCACGGCAGGCGATGTACCGCTGCCCGCTGTTCACTCCTGTCACTTAGCCCTGTACACAAAGATATCCGGACAGGCTCTTTTTAGCACCATTTTTAGAATTCCCCATGGAAATTAAAGTCAACTTTCTCGACAAGCTACGCCTTGAGGCCAAATTCGATGACTTCACGGTTGTGGCCGATCAGCCGATCCGTTATAAGGGCGATGGCTCGGCGCCAGGTCCTTTCGATTATTTTCTGGCTTCATCGGCCTTGTGTGCAGCTTACTTTGTGAAGTTGTACTGCGTGACCCGCAATATTCCGACGGAAAATATCCGCCTGTCGCAGAACAATATTGTGGATCCGGAGAACCGGTACAAGCAGATTTTCAAGATTCAGGTCGAGTTGCCTTCGGATATTTCCGAGGCGGACCGCCGGGGTATTTTGCGCTCTATCGAGCGCTGTACGGTGAAAAAAGTCGTGCAAACCGGACCCGAGTTTGTCATTGAAGAGGTAGAGAACCTGGATGCCGATGCTCAGTCCTTGCTGACATTAAATCCGGCTTCCGACGCCAGCACCTATATAACGGGCAAAGATCTGCCGCTGGAGCAGACTATCGCCAATATGTCCGGCATTCTGGCCAGCCTGGGTATCAAGATTGAAATTGCCTCATGGCGCAATATTGTTCCCAATGTCTGGTCGCTGCATATTCGCGACGCGCACTCGCCCATGTGTTTTACCAATGGCAAGGGAGCGACCAAGGAAAGCGCGCTGGCCTCAGCGTTGGGGGAATATCTCGAGCGCCTCAATTGCAACCATTTCTACGCCGGCTCCTTTTGGGGCGAAGACATCGCCAATGCGCCGTTTGTGCATTACCCGAATGAGCGCTGGTTCCAGCCAGGCCCCGCGGATACGCTGCCCCCTGATGTTCTGGATGCATACTGCCTGCAAATTTATAATCCGGATGGCGAGCTGCGCGGCTCGCATCTGTGCGACACCAACTCGGGTAATATGTCGCGCGGGATTTGTTCGCTGCCGTTTATACGGCAGTCAGACGGCAATGTGGTGTATTTTCCGTCAAGCCTGGTCGAGAACCTGTACGTCAGCAATGGCATGAGCGCCGGCAATACGCTGGTAGAAGCGCAAGTACAATGCTTGTCCGAAATTTTCGAACGGGCGGTAAAACGCGAAATTCTGGAGGGCGAAATCGCCTTGCCTGATGTGCCGCAAGAAGTACTGGCCAAATACCCTGGCATTCTGGCCGGGATTCAGGCATTGGAAGAGCAGGGCTTTCCGGTGCTGGTAAAGGATGCGTCGCTGGGCGGGACTTACCCGGTGATGTGCGTGACCTTGATGAACCCGCGCACAGGTGGCGTCTTTGCCTCATTCGGCGCGCATCCAAGCTTTCAGGTGGCACTGGAGCGCAGCCTCACGGAATTGCTGCAGGGACGCAGTATCGAAGGCCTGAACGATTTGCCCAAGCCCACCTTTGTCAGTGAAGTTGTGACCGAATCAAATAATTTTGTGGAGCACTTCATCGATTCCAGTGGTGTCGTATCGTGGCGCTTTTTCAGTGCCAAGGCGGACTTTGAGTTTGTCGAATGGGATTTTTCCGGCCAGGGTGAAAACCCCAATGCCCCGGAGGCAGCAACCTTGTTCGGCATTCTCCAAGACATGGGCAAAGAGGCCTACATGGCTGTGTATGACCAACTGGGCGCCATCGCCTGCCGGATTCTGGTGCCCGATTATTCGGAAGTTTACCCGGTAGATGATGTGATCTGGGATAACACAAACAAAGCGCTCCTGTTCCGCACCGATATTTTGAACCTGCATCGCCTGGACAATGCCGCGCTGGCGGCACTGCTTGAACGGCTGGAGAACAATGACCTGGATGAATACGCTGATATTGCCACGTTGATCGGTATCGAGTTTGATGAGAATACGGACTGGGGACAGCTCACTGTTCTGGAATTGAAGCTGCTGATTAATCTGGCCTTGCAGCACTTTGAGGCGGCGCAAGAGCTGACCGGCGCATTTTTGCAGTACAACGACAACACGGTCGAGCGCGGATTGTTTTATCAGGCCTTGAATGTGGTGCTGGAAGTGCTGCTTGATGACGAACTGGAACTGGACGACTATGCGGTCAATTTTCGCAAAATGTTCGGCAATGTACGGATGGACGCGGTAATGGGATCGGTGGACGGCAGCGTACGCTTCTACGGGCTAACGCCAACAAGTATGCAACTGGAGGGGCTCGATAGGCATCACCGGCTGATCGATAGTTATAAAAAACTGCATAAGGCCAGGGCTCAGGCGGCGGCGACTGTCGGATAGGGGGCGACACGGCAGGGTGCTGCTCGTCCGCTATTGACCGGCGAATAAGTAATTGCTGGATGCACACTCCGGGCGGATTGGATACGTACATATTGCCCCGGGGTTTCTGGGGCAGCTCGGTGCGGGCAACCTGCAAGTTGACGTGTTACGACAGGTTCTTGGGGGGCGACGTCTTATGCGGCACAGTCAAGCGCAGCAAGAAAACGCTCAACAATCAGATTTTGCCTTCTTCCCGTGCGCATTGCGATCGCAATCGGGACGGTAAAGTGCATGTGGTCTGGTGCAATGGCAGTCATTTGCCCTTTCTCTACCCAGGTGGCGGCGTAATGGTCGGGAAGAAAGCCGATATATTGGTCGGTTAATATGAGAAAAGCAATGGCTTCCCTGTCTGTTGCCGTGGCCGCGCAATTCATGCGCTGGTGCAGTTCCACGGCTTGGGCATTCATGCGATAGCTGGGCGCGACTGCCGGCACGTCACGCAAATCATCACCGCGTACGGTATCGGCATCCTTGGCTAAAGGGTGCACACTGCTGCAGTACAATAAAGAGCGCTCCTCATACAGGGTGTGATAATCCAATCCCGTCAAGGTATTGATCAGCGGTAATGCGCCAACATGAAGACGGCCGTCCAGCAGGCCTCGTTCAATCTCGCCGGGCGTACTCATGCTAATATTGATCCGTATATCGTCGCTTTGCCCGCGCAGTGTCTTCAGGGCAGACGTAATGCGCATCTGCGGCTGTGTGACCAGATTATTCATAAGCCCGATATTGATTTCACCGCGAAGACTGTGATGCAGCTGATTGACCTCCCTGCGAAAATCCTCTATCGAGGCCAGTACCGTATCGCTTGCCCGTAGTACCTCTCGTCCCTGGTCAGTCAGGGAAAAGCCGGCGCGGCCTCGTTGGCAAAGCCGCATGCCAAGGCGCTTTTCAAGGTCGCTCATATGCAGGCTGATTGCGGAGCGTGTAATGCCAAGTGCGCTTTCGGCTGCAGTAAAGCTGCCCATTTTTGCAACGGTTCTGAATACCCGCAGCAACCGGAGATCGAAGTCCGTCACCTGGGCAAGGGGTTGGCTTTTCATTACGTGAGTATTTCCGTATTTATTGGTAAATAAAGTTGTATTTTACTAAACCAATTGAGTTCCTATAATCAAAGACACTAATTCTTTGAAACAGGACACGCCATGAACTACCCGGATCTGCAGCCCAATGCAATGACAGATGCATTGAATTTACGATCGCACTGGCTCCCTTTTAGTGCAAACCGCAATTTTCATAAGGATCCACGGATCATCGTGGGCGCTGAAGGCAACTGGCTGGTCGACGCCAGGGGCCGGCGAATCTACGATAGCTTGTCGGGCCTGTGGACTTGCGGCGCGGGCCACACCCGGCAGGAAATTCAACAGGCCGTATTCCGCCAGCTCGGAACGCTGGATTACTCCCCCGGGTTTCAATACGCACATCCTTTGTCGTTTCAATTGGCGGAAAAAATGATCGGCCTCACCCCAGAGGGGCTGGATCATGTGTTTTTCACCAATTCCGGTTCCGAAGCGGCCGACACGGCGGTCAAGATGGCGCGCGCCTACTGGCGTGTGAAAGGCCAGGCGAACAAGACCAAGTTGATAGGTCGGGCCCGTGGCTATCACGGCGTCAATATCGGCGGTACCAGCCTTGGTGGTATCGGGGCAAACCGCAAGGCGTTTGGATCGTTCATGGACGTGGATCATCTAGCGCATACCTTGCAGCCCGGCCTTGCCTTTGGCCGGGGCGAGCCCGAAACCGGCGGGATCGCACTTGCCGATGAACTGCTCAAGCTGATCGAGTTGCACGATGCATCGAATATTGCCGCTGTTATCGTCGAACCGGTGGCCGGTTCTGCCGGCGTGCTCGTTCCGCCTAAGGGGTACCTGCAGCGCCTGCGTGAAATTTGCAGCCAGTTCGGCATCTTATTGATATTCGATGAGGTCATCACCGGCTTTGGACGGTTGGGGGCCGCCACCGGCGCCGAATATTTCGGCGTGACCCCCGATCTGATGAATGTTGCCAAGCAACTGACCAACGGCGCAATTCCAATGGGTGCGGTCATCGCATCTTCTGAAATTTATAATACGTTCATGCAACAGGATTTGCCCGAGCATGTGACCGAATTCGGCCATGGGTACACCTATTCTGCCCATCCGGTTGCATGTGCGGCAGGGCTGGCGGCTCTGGATATCCTGCAGCGGGATCATCTGATTGAGCAGGTGCAGGTGCTTGCACCGTATTTCGAGCAGGCGTTGCATGGTCTGCGAGAGGCATCGCACGTGGTCGATATCCGCAATTGCGGCCTGGCCGGGGCTATCCAGCTGGCGCCACGAGACGGCGATGGTGCGATCCGGCCATTTGAAGCCGGCCTGAAGCTGTGGGAAAAAGGCTTTTATGTCCGATTCGGTGGCGATACCTTGCAATTTGGCCCGCCGTTCACCACGACGCGTGAAGAGCTGGACTCACTTTTTAACGCGGTGGGAGAAACGCTCAACACCCTATCCTGAATCGTCAAGGACCTGCACGTGCCACGGCAGGTCCTGGTTGTCGAAGGACAAAACGGCTCGCGGCAAACGGGATAGACGGGGCTGCGGGGGATGACCTAACACTTACCATAATCAAACGGGATGACGGAAGACGGCTGCTGGCATGAACGAGGCGTCTTCACTCCCCCAGCATCGCTTCAATGCCTTGGACCAGCGCGAGCAGGCGCGGCCCGAGATCATCGTACAGGTCTTGCGATGTCGTGCCATGGTTGGGCACGGTCAAATTGAAAGCCAGCGACATGCCGTTGATCGGTGTGCCAAGGGGAACGGCCACCGCCGCAAGCGAGGATCGCCATGCGCCGGCCACAGAGCAAAAGCCGTGTTTGTCGATGTCTTCGAATGCCTGTGTCACACCTTCCCTGTGCTGCGCCCATTCCTGCGGCAAGTGGCAAGGGCAGGCTATCTTTTGTCTAACCGTCGCGGGCGTTTCATGCGGAATGTCTGCAATCATTTTGAACTGGTATTCGTCAGATAACGTCCACTGGACAGTTGGTGACATTTTGATATCTGTTGGGTCAGCGTCCTTGAAAGCGAGCGGGGCGCCGCTCGATGAAATGTGCGATGCCTTCTTTGAAGTCTTCACTTTGCAAACTCACGACCATCTCGGTATTGGCTTGCGATACCGCTTCTCCCAGCGTCTGGAATGGCGCTTCCCACAGTTGTTGTTTCATGATGCGCACCGAACGTGGCGACACCTCGTTGCCAAGCCGGCGCGCAAGCTGCCGGGCAGCGTCCGGCAGGGCATCAGCAGTAACAACACGATGAACCAGGCCCATTTGCAGTGCTTCCTGGGCATCGATTTTGCGCGAGGTCAGCAGCAAGTCGGTTGCATGAGCATGACCGACAATGCGCGGGAGTATCCAGGCGATGCCATGTTCGGCAATCAGTCCTCGTTGGGCAAAGGCGGTGGCAAACACCGCCTTGTCTGCAGCGATTCGAAAATCGCTGTAGAGCGCCATAATCAATCCGAGTCCGGCTGCCGCGCCATTGATGGCGCTGATAACGGGTTTGGGGGCGGCGGGGAAATAGGAATAACGTGTCTGGTAGTCGGCACGACGATTCATGTCGTAGGGGCGCATCCACTCTTCAGCGCGGATGTCTTCGGGAGGCAGCACTTCCAGTTCGTCCATGTCCATGCCTGCACAAAAGGCACGTCCCGCACCGGTCAGTATAATGGCGCGCACGGCGCCGTCACGGCCGGCTGTTTCGATGGCCGAACGTAGTTCTGCCTCCATGACTTTGGTCAGCGCGTTCATGCGTTCGGGCCGGTTCAGCGTGATTGTGGCAATGGCATCGTCGACTGCGTAGTTCAATGTTTCATATGTCATAGTCAGGATCTGGATTCAGAGAGTGATTCGATGAAGGTGGTGGGCAGCTGGATGGAGACCGGTTCAAGAAACTCTTGTATTCCGTGATAACCGTTTTCGCGTCCGATGCCGGATTTTCCAAAGCCGCCGAAAGGCGCAGCAGCATTGAAGGGAGCGCCATTGATGTCAACCTGGCCTGCGCGAATGCGGCGCGCCACAGCGAGTGTGTCGGGCATAACAGGTCCCCAGACAGCGCCGGCCAGCCCGTATTCGGTGCCATTGGCCAGGGTGATGCCGTCTTCGATATCGTCATAGCACATGATGCACAAGACCGGACCGAACACTTCTTCCATTGCGATTGCCATAGCGGGCGTGACGTCCGACAGCACCGTCGCGGGAATGAAAAAGCCACGATCTGGAACGGACTGTTCTGCTCCCACGGAACGGGCGCCTGCGGCCACGGCGCTATCGATCATGGCCTGCACTTTTTCGCGCTGGTTCGCAGAAACCAGGGGCCCCAGTCGCGTTGCTGCGTCTGCCGGGTCACCCATGCGATAACTGTCAATAAGGTCTTGCACAAGCCGCTCGACTTCTGGCAGCGCATTACGTTGTACCAGCAGGCGCGTCATGGATGAACAGGTTTGCCCTGAGTTGAGCATGCAACTGGCCAGGGTGGCTTTGACGGCTGTCGGCAGATCGGCGCCGGGTAGCACGAGTGCAGCCGATTTGCCGCCCAGTTCCAGGGCTATGCGCTTGATCTGGCTGCTGGCGATGGCTGCGATATGACTGCCTGCGCGTGTGGACCCGGTAAAGGAAACCATATCGATATTGGGATGGGAGACCAGCATTTCTCCGATATCCGGGCCGGTGCCATGTACTAGATTGAACACGCCTGGTGGTAAACCGGCTTGTTGGACCGCTTCGGCTAACAGGGCTGCGCTGGTCGGTGCGATTTCAGAGGGTTTCAGGACAACCGTGCAGCCGGCCAGCAGCGCCGGTGCGACCTTGCCGGTGATCTGGTGCAAGGGATAGTTCCATGGGGTAATGCAGGCCACCACGCCTACCGGAACATGCTGCACCAGGGAATGACCCAGGCGCGTTTCCCAAACCATCTCAGCCGCAATATCGGCATAGTTATTCCACGCCGCAATGGGTGCGCCCACCTGGATACGCGCAGCTAACTTGCGCGGCATCCCCACCTCGCGGGAGATGGCTATGGTCAGCGCCTCGGCCTTTTCCGACAGCGCGGCAGCCACCCGGCGCACTGCAGCGATGCGTTCAGCCAGCGGGGTGGCGGACCAGCCGGCCCATGCCGTGCGTGCCGCTGCGACCGCGCGGTGCGCATCGTCATGCGAGGCAGAACGATAGCGGGCAAAAACATCTTCAGTGAAACTGTCAGTCACGGGCAGTTCCTGCTCGCCGCTTGCGGGAGTCATGGCGCCGTCTATGAATAAGTGAGTCTGTTCGAGCATGGGTAGTCAATCCTTGTTGAGGCGGGCAGATGAGGATGAAGCGCGTCTGGAGATAAATGCGCGCATGGCCTGTTGTGGTTCCCCGCTAGCGTAGCATTCAAGTTGATAGCGGATTCCGGCGTTGCACGCTTGGTCAAAGCCTGCTTGCGTGCACTCCCTGAAGCGCTGCTTGGTCAGGCGGACAGCGGCGCGCGGTAATGCGGCCAACGCGGCGGCCCGTTCCAGGGCGCGTGGCAATACCTGATCGGCAGCGACCAGATCGTTGACAAGTCCAAGTGCATGCGCCCGTTCGCCGGTGATCAGTTCACCATTCAGCGAGAGCTCCTGGTTGAGCGAATGGCCAATTTGTAAGGACATCAGATATGAACCAACAATACTCGCCAGTCCGGCCTTGACTTCGGGCTGTCCCATGCGCAGCGCTGGATGAGCTACCCGCAAGTCGCACATCAGGGCGATCTGAAAGCCGGCGCCAACGGCAGTACCGTTGAGTGCCGCGACAATTGGCTTGGTCATGTCGCGTACAGCCTGGTACATGGCGTGTTGACGATTGAGCCAGCCAGCAAGATTGCCAGTGTCGATCGTGGCTGCCTCTTCCAGGTCCTGGCCGGCGCAGAAGGCGCGCTCGCCGGTCCCGGTCAGCACGATGGCGCGGACTGCGTCGTCCGCCTCGAGCGCATATAGTGTGTCTGTCAGCGCGGTGCGCAATGAGGCATTCACTGCGTTCATGCCGGCCGGACGATTGATGTGAACGACGGAAATCTCGTCGATATAGTCTGTCAGTACGGTATTTTGTGGTGTCATTCCTGCTCCTTGCAACGTTCGATGACGGCATCGACGGCCCAGCCTGGACTGCCCATATCGCCGACAATCAGCGGGTTCAGATCGATGGATGTAATATCGTGCGGGTGAGCTGCGGCCAGACGAGCGAGCGCTACGGCCGTATGCGCTACAGTGTCCAGGTCAATAGGCGCCTCGCCGCGTACACCGGCCAGAATCGGCGCGATGCGAAGTGTGTGCAGCTTGGCGATAACGTCATCTTCCGAAAACGGGTGCAGCAGTACAACGAAGTCGTGCAGGGCTTCTACATATTTGCCGCCATCGCCGATCATCACCACCGTGCCAAAGGCTGGATCCTGCCGAACGCCCAGTGCAAACTCACGCCGTCCCGCAACGCGCCTGGCGACAATAACCCCATCGAACGGGACCTGCAGACCGGCAACACGCTGCGCGCACTGTCTCCATGCTTCGATGATTTGCTGTTCACTGTCCAGGCCAATAAATACTAATCCATGCTCGGATTTGTGCGGAATGTGGGCAGAACAGGCTTTCATCACAACGTCCTGTCCCAGTGTACGCCAGGCAGTGACTGCTTCATCTGCATTGCGGCACAGAACATACGGCACTGTTGGAATATCCGCTTTTGCCAGTACGGCCAGGCTTTCGTCTTCACTCAGAAAATGAGACGTCCGGTCCGGAAGGGCGAGGATGGATGCTGCGGATGCTTTCAGCCGGTCGCGTGCCGATGCCTGTCGCAGCAGGATGCCATGGCGGCTCCACTGGTGCAGCGCATTGATGGCATCCGTTTCGTGCGTATACACGGGTACGCCGGCTTCGCGAAAAACCTGGCGTACCGACGCCTGGGGCGCAGACACCACGGCTGGCTTACCAGTGTTGGCCGCAAACGCGGCAGTATCGGTTGCCATGCCTTGCACATCATAGCCAGGGCCGGCCACGGGCACGCCGATAAGAAACATATCTGCCTGCGGATCGGTAGCCAGGGTATTGAGCGTAGCGGCATACATGCCGCTTTGGGTCATCAGCGAGGCGGTCATGTCTACCGGATTTTGCGCCGTGGCAAAACTGGGCATAATGTCGGCCAGGCTGCGTACTACCGCGGGGGCCAAATCCGTTAACGGCAGGTTCAGGGCTTCGGCTGCATCCGCGCACAGCACCCCGACAGCGCCGCTGTGGCTCATGACCACCAGGCTGTCTGCGGGTCGGGGCGGTGTTGCCAGATATAGCTCAACGGCATTGATCAGTCCGTGCACATCGGCGGCACGCCAGATGCCGTGGCGTTCAAAAAAGGCATCTACGACGACATCATCGTTGACCATCGCGCCTGTGTGCGAGGCCGCTGCCTTTGCACCGTGCACGCTGCGTCCGGCCTTCAGGGCAATGACCGCTGCACCGCGCGAGGTGGCCAGTCGTGCCGTTTCGGCCAGCATGGCGGGATCCGCAAGCGATTCGATATACAACAGAATGACCCGGATATCTGGGTCAACGGCGGCTGCCAGCGCTAATTCGCACACCGAGGCATCAGCATCATTGCCGGAGGCAATCAGATAGCGCACGCCCACACCGCGTTCACGCAGCATGGCGTAGGGCATGACGCTGGCGGCGCCGCTCTGGCTGATGATGGCAACGGGTCCGTCTTCGGGCTCGATTTCCATGAACATGGTGCTAAAGTTCATTACTGCGCCGGTTTGGAAATTGGCCACGCCTTGTGCGTTGGGCCCCACCAGCCGCACGCCCAGTCGGCGAGCCTGCTGCACCAGCGCGGTTTGCCGCGCGACGCCCGCGCTGCCTGTTTCGCCGAAACCCGAGCTCATCACGATGACGCATGCAATTGCCTGCTTAGCGCATTGTTCTATGACATCCGGAACGGCATCCTGGCCGACTGCGACGATGGCCACATCGGGTATCTCCGGCAGCTCAGCGAGCGATGCAAAGGCCTGCATACCCTGTATTATCTTGCGTCTTGGATTTATCGGATACACTGCGCCGGAAAATCCGAAGCGCTTAAGGTAATGCAGGGGGCGGCCCCCGACCTTATTGGGGTCTTCGGTTGCGCCGATTACGGCGATGCTGCGTGGCGCAAGGGCTTTGCACAGGCGAGGATCAGGAGAAAATGTCATGGATGCTGCTCGTATCAATTCAGGCTGGCGCCGGAGTTCTTGACGACTGGCGCCCATTTGGCGGTGTCGTTTTTAATCAGATCGGCAAATTCTGCCGGCGTGGTGCTCTGCGCAGCGGCACCGTCCCTTTGCATGCGCGTTTTCATTTCCTCGGTCGCCATGATGGTTGCAATTTCCCGTTGCAGTCGGTTCACGATGGCGTCGGGCGTACCGTGTGGGGCAAGCACGCCATACCAGATGGTGACGTCAAAGCCATCGAGCCCGGCCTGCTGGGCAGTGGGTACGTCAGGCAGCAATGGCGAGCGCTTTGGACCGGTTACCGCGAGGGCAGTTACCTTCCCGGCGGAAATATTCTGGGTCTGCTGCGCAATGGTGTCGAACATCATTGAAATGCGGCCGGCCAGCAGATCAACGAGCGCAGGCGCCGAGCCTTTGTATGGAATGTGATTGATCCGGATGCCTGCAGCGGTGCGAAACAGCTCGCCCGACAGATGATTGGAACTGCCATTGCCCGCTGAGCCGTAAGTGAGTTCGTCCGGCTTCGTCTTTGCCAGTTTCACCAGATCACCAAGTGTCTTGACGGGCAGTTGTGGGTTGACGACCAGAACATTCATCGTTGTCGCCATCAGGCTGATGGGCGCGAAATCCTTGACCGGATCGTAACGCAGGTTGGCGTACAGGCTTGGATTGATCGCCATGGTGCCGGTCGTGCCAAAAAACAGTGTATAACCGTCTGCTTTGGAACGAGCCACCAGTTCCGCAGCGATACTGCCGCCGGCACCGCCACGGTTGTCGACGACCACTTGCTGGCCAAGTCGCTCGCCCAGCTTTTGCGCCAGGATGCGCGCCATGGCGTCGGTGGGACCGCCCGCGGAAAAGGGGACGACCAGATTAACGGGGCGGGCTGGATACGCGGATTCTTGCGCATTCACAACAGATGAGGTCAGCAGGCAGGTTGAGGCAAATGCCGCAGTGAGGCAATGGGTAAGTTTCAAGGTTGTCTCCATATTTGTTCTACGTTAATGGAGACAAGCTTAGCCACAATTGAGATATATATAAATACACAGTTTATAATTTCAGCTTTCCATTTAAGTGAAACCATGAATCTCAAGCAACTGGACACTTTCCTGTTGGTGGCGGACATGCAATCGTTGTCCCGCGCAGCGATCGCATCAGACATGGCGCAGTCGCTGGTCAGCCGTCAGATCGCCATGCTGGAAAAAGAATGGGGCAAGCGCCTGTTTGACAGAACCGGCCGGGGCATGGTGCTGTCCGAATTTGGTCGACGCATGTATCCCGAAGTCAAGCGCATCATTGATCAGGTCGAACAGCTCGGCGCCACCGCTCACCAGGCTGCCGGTCTATTGACGGGGACAGTACATATCGGAGTCTTGCCCTCGCTCGCACGGCAATTATTGCCGCTATTGCTGGCCGATATCCGTGAGCGTGCACCCCAGCTTCGTCTGCATGTGACCGAGGGCTTCAGCGGCGCCCTTGATGAACAGCTTGCGTCGGGTCGACTGGATATGATCGTGGTCAATCGCTATGGTTCGTCCGCATCGCGCGGGGATGATGTGCTTGGCAAACTGGATACCTTCCTGGTCGGCAAGGCCGGCCTGCCTGAACTTGCGGCGAAAAGTCTGCCTTTTCATTCTCTTGATGGCATTCCGTTGGTATTGCCTGCAGTACCAAATGGCTTGCGAGCGACGCTGGATGTATTGTCTCGTCGCCACGATACGAAGCTGAACATTGTCATGGAAGTGGAAACCGCGACGGCGATGAAAGACGTAGCTGCCGGTGGCCATGCCTTTACGCTACTGCCCATGACCGCAGTGGCCCAGGAAATAGCCGCTGGAGAACTGGGGGCCAGCCTGGTCATCAGTCCCGGTATACGCAGAACGATCGCATTGAGTGTGACCCGCCAGCGTCCGTTGTCCGAAGGCGCCAGGCTTGTATCGTCCAGGGTCAGATTACTGGCGTTAGAGCTATTGACGGATTCAAGCGTGGTCTAAATAGGAATATAAGGCACTGCGCTGGCTATAGCTGACCTGCTAAACGCTTGGATAGATAATAATTATCAATATAGGTTGCACCGCTAATTGGCACTGAGTGTTTGCCGCTTATGCTGCTTTTGTATGCAAATTGATATTCATTGAGAAGATACAACGAATCAGAACGTGCATGGGCAGTGACAGGCTATGGCAAAGCGGATAATATTCGGTAATGAGAGCCATTCGGAGCTGATCATGATCCCCATCATTACGGCCTTTGCGCTGTCTCCCGACCAAGGCAAAGGCCTGGCGCGCGACATGCGCGTTCGCTGGGCGCTTGAAGAAGTAGGGCAGCCCTACGAAGTACGTCTTTTATCGTTCCCTGCGATGAAACAACCCGCGCACATGGCACTGCACCCGTTTGGCCAGATTCCCACCTATGAGGAAGGCGATCTCGTGCTGTTCGAATCGGGGGCCATCCTGCTTCACCTCGCTGAGCGTCATGCTGGCCTGTTGCCTGACGACGCTAATGCCCGCATGCGATCTATTGGCTGGATCTTCGCGGCGCTCAACACGATGGAACCGCCTGTCATCGAGTATGGCATGGCCAAATACTTCGAGCGAGACAAGTCATGGTACGAGGAGCGCAACGTGATGCTTGAAGACCGGGTTCGTGTCCGGTTGCGTCAACTGTCCGAGCGGCTTGGCGATGCCGATTGGCTGGAAGGCTATTTCAGCGCGGGCGATCTGATGATGGTGTCGGTACTGCTCAGGCTGCAGTCCACCGGCATCGTGAAAGACTATCCGAATCTGGCCGCGTATGTGGCACGCGGCGAGGCGCGGCCTGCCTACCAGCGGGCTTTCGAAGACCAACTGGCGGTATTTGTTGCGGCGTCGAACGGGCGATAACGGAGTGTTTGCGGGAAATGTTGAATCAGTTTCGCCTGCCGCCTGTGGACGTATTGCTATCACTTATGGGCGCTAAGCAAGGCCGGTTTCCTGTCTCTGTGTACCGGGGAGTTAATCTGACGCTGGCTTGGGGCAATTGCCGATGCGCTCAACGATCGTGCCGATGAGCTCTTTCACGCACCCAGGCACTGCGTCCAGTTCACGCACCAATAGGCTGCGCTCGCGTATGGCCCATGGCTCCTGCAACGGCGCCGTTACAAATCGCATGGTGTTGCAGTATCGCCGGGAGGCTGACTCTGGAATGATGCCTATACCGACGCCGGCTTCGATCATCCGGCAAATGGCTTCGTAGCTCGAGACTTGTATTCGCATAGGGAAGCTGCGGCCGAGCCGCTCTACCTGCGCCGTCATCAAATCGTATAAAGTGCTGCCTTCCCGAAAGCTGACATGGGGGTAGTCCAGGGTCTCGGCCAAAGTAATACAGGATTTGTCTGCCAATGCATGCCCGATTGGCAAGGCCAACAGGAGTCGATCCGTGCTGTAGTGAATGACTTCCAGTCCTTCCGCTTCGACCGGCCCGGCAATCAGTCCCAGGTCTGCGGACCCATCAAGTACACCCCTGACAATATCGCGCGACAAACGCTCTTGCAGATCCACCGTGATGGCTGGGTGCAGGGCAAGAAATTGAGCCAGCAATTCCGGCAGCGATTCGGTAACCGCCGTGGTATTGGCAAAGATCCGGATATGCCCCAGCATGCCACTTCCGTATTCCGCGAATTCACTTTTTACGAAATCAACCTGGCGCATGATGATCCGGCTGTGCCGCAATAGCTTGATACCTGCTGGCGTAAGCGTAACACCCCGGCTATCGCGGTACAGCAGTTTTGCTCCCAGTTGGCCTTCCAGCGCTTTTATCCTGGCGCTTGTCGCTGCCGTGGATAAATGCGCCCGCTTGGCTCCCTGTGTGATGCTGGACGATTCGGCAACATGGATAAAAACGCGCATGTCGGATAGCTCAAAGTACATTCTTCGGTCCCCTGTGTTGCCTGTGCATGAAAAATTGCAGCTGTCATTAGCGGTCTGGCGTTCGGTTTGGCCGAAACCTGTTGCTTGAAATTCAAAATTCCCCGAACGCGGCTTCGATAGTAGCATGACGACAATACCAATCACCACGGTTTCAAAGGAATTTATCGAGCCGCTGGAGAAATTGAAAAGAGAGCAGCAATGGACACATCACGTATGAAAATTATCGATTCAGATGTTCATCCCTGGATAAGCGGGGATATCGAGGGTTTGAAGCCCTATATGAGCAAAAGCTGGCAAATGCGGTTCGAAGGAAAACGTTCTGTTTTGCCCGATCATCCGCTTCGCCCACCGTTGGCGGGGGCCACTTCCATTCGTCGCGACGCAAAGACACCGGACGGCGGCGTCGGCGGCTCGGATCCGCATTTTCTGCGTGAAGCGCATCTGGATAAATTGAATATCGAATACGCAATCCTTTCGTCCATCCAGGCGGGAAAGCTGGTGTCCTTGCCGAACGCCGGAGAAGCTACGGTGCTGGCCCGGGCATTCAACGATTATTTCATTGATAAATGGCTATCGGTTGATGATCGGTTTCGCCTGGCCATGTGCGTAGCGGTGCACGATCCTGTGGAGGCGGCAAGGGAAATTCGTCGGATCGGCGGTCAGGAAAATATCGTGGCAGTATACATGCCGCTTATGAATATTCTCATGGGCAATGTTCACTACTACCCCATTTATGAAGCGGCCGAGGAGCTCGGTTTACCCATTTTTCTTCATCCTACCGGTACGGAGGGGGCGTTCCAGACAAGTGTGTCTTTTGCGGGCGGCGTACCCAGCACCTATATCGAACGGCACTCCTGTTTTCCGCAGATCGCGATGGGCAATATCACAAGCCTGCTATTTGAGGGCGTATTTGTCCGGTTTCCCGGATTGAAGGTGCTTGCAGCCGAATTCGGCTTCGGGTGGGTTCCGCATATGCTTTGGCGGTTCGATCAGAATTGGCGACAGTTCCGCAACGAAGTTCCCTGGCTGGAAAAGGAGCCGAGTTCATATGTGCTGGACCGTGTGCGTTTCACCAGCCAGCCCTTGGAGGAACCAGAGAAAGACGAATACCTGACACAAATCCTGGAGATGGTGCATGCAGATCGAACGATTCTTTTCAGCACTGACTATCCGCATTGGGATACCGATTATCCGCAAACCACATTCCAACGTCTTCCCGAAAATCTGAAGCAGCGGATCTTTCACGACAATGCCGCGGAGCTATTCGGATTGAAACCAAGCCATCACACTGGAGCGAGCCATGCTGCATAAAGTTGGACATCTGAGCGATATTCCCGAGGATGACGCATTAACGGTAGATGTGGAGGGTCGTCCGATAGGCGTATTCAAGGCAGGAGGCAAGGTTTTTGCTGTCAAGAATATTTGCCCGCACAAACGGGCGCCGCTGGCTCGGGGAACCGTGCAGGGGACCATGTTACCTACATCGTGCGCGGGCCAATACCAGTATGGAATGGAAAATCAGGTACTCAAGTGTCCCTGGCACGGGTGGGAGTTTGATCTTGAAACCGGGAAATGCCTGTTTGGTGTGAGCAACAGTCGCATCAAGACTTATGAGGTATCCATCCAGAATGACGAAATTTATGTGGATGTCTGAAGCGATAGTGCCTTCAAGCGAATCCGATCAAACAACCAGATTTAACAACGTTAAACGAGATTATGAGCACTTTCAAAAGATCTGAAAAATTCGAACGTGGGCTCAAAACCCGCCGAGACGTCCTGGGGGATGAATATGTCGACAGGGCTTTGAACAGCGCTACCGACTACAACTGGCCTATGCAGGCATTTGTCACTGAATATTGCTGGGACGAAATCTGGAATCGTCCAGGGTTAAGTCGCAAGGATCGATCGATGTTGAACCTTGGAATGGTCTGTGCCCTGGGACGGACCAATGAACTCAAGGCTCACGTGCGCGGCGCAGTCAATAACGGCTGGACGCAGGAAGAACTTCGTGAGGTGTTTCTGCAGGTCGCCGTGTACTGCGGCGTTCCCGCCGGGGTTGACAGCTTTCGGGCAGCGCAGGAAGTGCTTAGGGAAATGGATCAGGCTGAAGATTCATGAAGACATTATTGATTAATGGGAAATGGCAGTCGTCATATGACGAACGTGTGATCGATGTCGACGATCCGGCAACAGGCCAGGTTTTCACGCAAGTGAGCAGGGGAGGACCGGCCGATATCGACGCCGCTGTGCAAGCAGCGCGCAACGCCTTCCTGAATCACTGGGCAAGCTGGTCTGCGCTGGAACGTGGACGATTACTGTGCCGGATCGGAGAGCAAATTTTATTGCACGCAGGGGAAATCGCAAAAATCGAATCAAGCGATACCGGAAAGCCCTTGCATCTGGCCCAAAACGATATTGCGGTTCTTGCTCGCTACTTCGAGTTTTATGGCTCCGCCGCCGACAAGCACCATGGCCAGGTGATTCCCTATGCCAATGGTTATAACGTTCAGGTGGTCCATGAGCCTCTGGGGGTAACGGCACATATCATCCCGTGGAACTATCCGTCTCAGATGTTTGGTCGTACGTGTTGTCCGGCACTGGCGGCAGGCAATGCGATTGTACTGAAGCCCTCAGAAGAGGCATGTCAGTCGGTGCTTTACATTGCCAATCTGATGCAGAACGCAGGCTTACCGGATGGGGTGTTGAACATCGTCACAGGCTATGGGTATGAAGCCGGCGATGCATTAGCGCGGCATCCTGATATCAATCTCATCACTTTTACGGGATCTCCAACCGTCGGTGCGCACATTCAGGCGGCCAGTGCGACCAATCAGGTCCCTTGCCTGCTTGAACTGGGTGGAAAATCCCCACAAATAGTGTTTGCGGATGCCAATCTGGGCAAGGCGATTCCCGCTATTGTCGGGGGCATAGTCCAGAATACAGGCCAGACTTGTTCGGCCGGTACGCGGTTGCTAATACAGCAAGAGATCTATGAAGAGGTGACCGTGCGTGTCGCTCAGGCTATCTCCTCAATTACGGCAGGCATGCCCGACGCTGGCATGCAGTGCGGTCCCATCATTACCCGAGCGCAGTTTGAACGCCTGAATACGCTTATCAAACGTATCGATCAGTCAGGCGTACCGCTTATTGCCAAAGGCAAGATTACTGATGTCCATGCTGGCGGATTCTTCGTGCCGCCTATGATGTACGGGCCAGTGCCTCGTGATCATGAGCTGGCTCATGCTGAGGTGTTTGGTCCGATTCTGGCAGTCATGCCTTTTGAGGATGAAGCTGACGCGGTACGGCTGGCTAATGATACTGATTATGGTCTGGTGGCAGCAATATGGACTGAAAACGGAGCGCGGCAGCAGCGCATGGCGCGCGCAGTGTCCGCCGGCCAGTTCTATGTCAATTGCTACGGCGCAGGCGGTGGCGTGGAATTGCCATTCGGCGGGCGAAAGAAAAGTGGTTATGGCCGGGAAAAAGGTTTTCAAGCGCTGGATGAATTTACTACGACGAAAACCATTGTGCATTGCTTCAGCGACTAAGGCTGTGCCCAGCAGGGGAGGTTTGCGTTTTTGTACAAATATGAAATATACCCATAGACAGTAAAAATTCAAGGAGACAGGTATGAGGAAAGTAATAAAAAGCTTTAATGCAGCGTTGGTGTTTATGATATTCGCGTTGTACTGCCATTCCCAGGTCTATGCGGCTTATCCTGAGCGTCCAGTCACATTGGTCGTGCCGCAGGCGCCTGGAGGGGCTTCTGACGCTTTGGCACGAATTCTGGCCCACAAGTTGTCAGAGCAATGGGGCCAGCCTGTCGTTGTTGAAAATAGAGCAGGTGCCGGTGGAAACATCGGGCTCAGTCATGTTGCCAAATCCAGGAAAGATGGCTATACCCTGCTGATGTCCTACGAAGGGACTCAGGCGATCAATGTCAGTCTGTATAGTGATCTGCAATATGATCCGGTCAAAGATTTTGTCGCAGTGGCAACCATTGCGACCGTTCCCTTTCTCTGTGTCGTAAATAACAACGTGCAAGCCAGGACATTCGAAGAATTCATCGCACTGGGAAAGTCAAAATCCAATATTACGTTTGGTTCGGCAGGCAGTGGATCGGTCAATCATCTGCTTGGTGAAATGGTGAACCTGGCGGCGGGCACGCATATGACTCATGTCCCTTACAAGGGTGCCAGCCCTGCTTTGGCCGATCTTCTTGGCGGAAGAATTACGGCGGTTTTCACCAGTGTCCCTTCCATAGCGCAACAAATTGAAAGTGGCAAGGTACGGGCGCTTGCGGTGACAAGCGCCGATCGATCCAAGCAGTTACCGACGGTCCCAACCATCGCTGAATCGGGCTATACCAATTTTGACGTCAATCCGTGGTTTGGCATATTTGCACCAAAAGATACGCCAGTTGAGATCGTCAATAAGATCAATGCGGACATTGGCGCCTTGCTGCAGAGCGCAGAGATGGCAAAAAGTATTGCTGCTCAGGGCGCCAGTCCGCTGGTTAGCACGCCGGTTCAATTTCAGTCCATGCTGGATCGTGATATTAAGAAATGGGCAACAGTCGTGCAGAAATCTGACGCAAAAGTCAATTAAGACAGCAAGATCCGAGGTTGACCTCTCGGCACTACTCTTTAGCAGGTTGATCGCATTTATACGTAAAGGAATAGATCCAGAATGAACGGAAATGTTGTAATCGTGGGCTCAGGGCATGCCGGGGTGTCTGTTGCGTTCAAGCTGCGTACTCTGGGTTTCAAGGGGACGATCACTGTGATAGGAGAAGACATTTACCTGCCTTACCATCGGCCTCCGTTATCGAAAAAATACATAGCCAATCTGGCGGATGAAGAGCGGTTATATCTTAAACCGGAAAGCCAATACAGGAGTGAGCAAATCGATCTTCGGTTGAACTGTCGTGTTAATGCAATCCATCGCTCCCAAAACCAGATTGAACTGGAAGACGGGCAGAGGGTCCATTACGACACTCTGGTACTTGCAACCGGAGCCCGCGCAAGGACACTGTCTGAAGAGCAGGGCGGCCGGGCACAGAACATTCATACGCTTAGAAATCTGTCAGATGCAAAGCGCATACGAGATACGTTTACACCAAACAAAAATCTTCTTGTGGTGGGCGGAGGATATATTGGCCTGGAAATGGCTGCGGTAGCTCGAAGCCTAGGCTTGCAGGTTACGCTCATTGAGCGCGAGGATCGTATTCTCGGGCGCGTTGCTGCCGCGCAAACCGCGGCACACTTCAAAAGCCTTCATCAGAAACATGGCGTTCGGATTCTTGAGGGAGTGGGTATTAAATATCTGGAACGGTCTGATGATCGGGTCGAAAAAGCTGGATTGAGTGATGGCACAGAGATCGACGTTGATGTCGTGGTAGTAGGAATCGGCGTCATCCCTGACGTGACGTTGGCAAAAGATGCAGGGCTGCAAGTGGCCAATGGCATTGTGGTGGATCACGCAGGGCGCACTTCAGATACGGCCATATATGCAATCGGTGACTGCGCCAGCTTTGCTTTTCGTGACCAGATGATCCGCCTGGAGTCCGTTCAGAATGCGGTAGACATGGCTGAGGTTGTGGCGCGGTCTATTACCGGGGCATCTGCCAGTTACGATTGCCAGCCATGGTTCTGGTCAGACCAATACACCACCAAACTCCAGATCGCCGGCCTGAATTCGGGTTACACCCACGTCGCGGTCAGGAGGAAAAATGATAGTTCTCTCTCTATTTGGTACTTTGCCGGGGAACGGCTGATTGCTGTAGATGCGGTTAATGATGCAAAGGCATTCATGACGGCGCGAAGATGGTTAAGCAGCGGCCAGAGCCCGGACCTTGACGGGATAGCCAATGAATCTCTTGAGTTAAACACACTGACCTTATCCGAAAAAACAGACCTGGTCACTTAGAAATACGGAAATCTACATGCCAAATATTATATTTATTGAGCCGGACGGTGTACGCAAATCGGTGAATGCCGAGATTGGCCAGTCCATTATGGAAGTGGCCGTCCAGAATGGCGTAAACGGTATTGATGCTGACTGTGGCGGCGCCTGCTCCTGTGCCACGTGCCACGGGTATATCGATGAAAAATGGCGCGACCGAATTGAAAGCGCCGATGCCGTTGAGCTCGAAATGCTGGATTTTGCCTATATGCGTGCAGAGGGATCACGATTGACCTGTCAGATTAAAGTGGTTGATGACATGGACGGTCTGCTGATTCGCCTTCCTGATGCTCAGGCTTGACGTTATTGCAATGAATCAATTACAGGAAAAATCATGAAAAAAAGCATCGCAGTTGTGGGTCTGGGAAACATGGGGGGACGCATCGCCAAACGGTTGTTGCAGCTGGGCCACGAAGTCGGCGTATTTGACACCAATAAGCAAGTGCTGAAGACGTTCGAGTCGCTGGGGGCAAAACCCTACGCAAGCCTCGCTTTACTTGGCGCAGGGCATGAAATCATTCTGACTGTTCTGCCCAATGCAGACATCGTTCGGCAGGCCGTCCTGGGAACAGAGGGGTTATCCACTGGCATGCGAGCAGGGACTGTGCTGATTGAAATGACAACCTCGATACCTGCGGTTACCCAGGACATCGCAGCGGTGTTATCACGGCAAGATGTGATGATGATCGACGCGCCGGTAAGCGGCGGCGTTCAAAAGGCGGAAAATGGCACGCTAACCATCATGGTTGGCGGAAATGAGCAAACGGTGGAGCTGGTCAAGCCAATCCTAGATTTGATCGGTACGCAGATCATCCATGTCGGACGGATAGGCGCGGGACATACAGCGAAGGCGCTGAATAACCTTATTACCGCCACCACGCTTGCTATCACTTCAGAAGCGCTGGCATTGGGGGTGAAAATGGGCGTAGATGCGCAAAAACTGCTGGATGTTGTCAATTCCGGTAGCGGACGCAGCGCAGCAAGCGAAACGAAGTTTCCTCAACAGGTACTGTCCAGGGCGTTCAAACCGGGATTTTCCATGGCCCTTATGTCCAAGGATGTTGGCATCGCTGTTGATATGGCTCGTAGTGTCGGCTCACCGGTCTGGGTATCCTCGGCTGTTCAGAAACTTTGGCAATACGGAGTGGACAGTGGGCGTGGCCAGATGGATCACACGGCCATTGCCCTGACCATAGAAGAAATGGCCGAAGTTGAAATAAAGCCGGGCTGATATAAACCCCCCGCTCTATAGTCGGAATAACAGGGGTAGTGTGCCATTCCATCTATCCCGATTGTAATAATGCCAAGTGCAAACAATCGATTGTCTTCGGCCTGCTCTGTCAGTAAGATACTGTGATGTAAAGGAGTGGATATGTACTTTGACTATCGTTTGTGGCTGATGACCGCCGGTTTGCGCACCCGTATGGCAGGCGGGGTGCTGCTCGGCCTGCTGGCCTTGCTGGCGGGCATTGCCCGTTATGTCTTTCTGGGTCAGTTATTGTCTCGCGTGTTCGATCAGCAGCCCTGGCAGCAATGGCTGACGCCGGCGTTGTATGCGGTTGCCATGATACTGCTGCGCGCCTGGCTCGATCATCTGCGCACTGTCGAGGCTAACCGGTCTGCGGCCCGGATTCAGTTGACGCTGCGCGCCGGCCTGTATGATCGCATTGTCGATCTGGGGCCTGCCTGGCTCGGTAGCCAGCGTACCGGTGGTGTCATGCTGAGCGTCATCGATGGTGTCGAGCAGTTGCAGACCTTTTTTGGCCGCTATTTGCCTCAAGTCGCCATTTCGCTCATTGCACCCATTGCGATCTTTGCCGTGATTGCATTCTGGGACGTGCCTACCGCATCAGTCCTCCTTTTTGCGGCGCTGTTCTCGTTGCTGGCTCCTGCTGCCGTGCATGCCCTGGATCGGCGTGCCAGCCAGGAACGCGCGCAGGCACTCAGGGAGTTTGGAGAGGATTTCCTGGATGCGATGCAGGGCTTGCCTACGCTCAAAGCATTTGGTCAAGGAAAAAGTTTTGGCCTGCGGCTGGCTGAGCGAGCACGGCATTTGTCAGACAAGACATTCTGGGTCTTGTCGGTTAGCGTACTCACGCGCGGTATGAGCGACCTGGGTGTTGCCATGGGGGCCGCGATTGCCATCGCGCTGGGCGCAACTCGCGTGGTGCAGGGCGAAATGAGCCTAGAAGCGCTTCTGATTGTGTTGATGGCAGGCACTGAAATTTTTCGCCCACTGCGCGACCTGCGCTCGGTACTGCACCAGGGCATGCTTGGGCAGTCGGCGGCGGCCAGTATTCATGCGCTTAACGATGCGCGTCGCGTTAAGACAGCATCCGAGCGGGCAATCTCACCGATGGATCTGGAGCCATATATTCGTTTTGATAATGTGACCTTCGCATATCAACCCGAGCGCACAGCGCACCGTGACCTGAATTTCGAAATAGCCGCCGGCGAGCGCATCGGTGTCGTCGGGCCTAGCGGCGCAGGTAAATCCACCATTGTTCGGTTGCTCTTGCGCGAAGTGACGCCGCAGAGTGGCCACATATTCCTGGGGGGATACGACGTGCGGGATCTGTCCGAAGAGGCATTGCTATCGCGCATCGCGCTGGTGAGTCAGGACATTACCCTGTTTCATGGCACACTGAGCGAGAATATACGGCTGGGCCGCCCCGATGCAACACCGGAACAGGTGCGCGCGGCCGCCCGATCGGCCAATATCGACGCATTCATTATGACGCTGCCTGATGGTTACGAGACGCAGGTGGGTGACCGTGGACTCCAACTGTCTGGCGGACAGCGGCAGCGTGTCGGTATCGCCCGAGCGCTGTTGCGCGACGCGCCGATCCTCGTCCTGGACGAGGCGCTCTCATCTGTCGACGCCCAGAACGAGTTCCTGATCCAGGAGGCGCTGGACCGGCTGATGGCAGGAAGAACCACGTTGATCCTGGCGCACCGTCTGGCCAGTGTGATTAATGCCGATAGAATCCTGGTGCTGGAACAAGGGCGGATTGTGGAGTCTGGGTCCCACAAGGCATTGATGCAGCAAGAGGGGCTGTACTATCGATTGATGCGGGAGCAGACCAGTGTCAGCCAGATCTCGGAAAAGGCCGATACGCAGGCTGATCCCATAGCGCCACCACACCGCGCCAGCGCTCCCAGGACACGGTCGCTGGAGGAAGATGCAGTCCGGGTGGGCTGGTCAGACGTACTGGCTACACTGATGTCGGTGGTCAAGCCCTGGCGCCTGACGCTGGTTGCAATCATCTTGCTCGGCGTGGCACGGGTGGCCGCTTTTATCGGCGTGGGTGTGCTGAGTGCGCTTGTTGTCGCCGCGCTGCGCAATGGCCAGCCAACCCAGATGCTGATCATTGCGCTGCTGGTCGTTGCGCCGCTGGCTGCGTTATTCCACTGGCTGGAGTCCTGGCTCGCGCATGCCATGGCTTATACACTGCTGGCCAACATGCGGATCGATTTGTATGACAAGCTCGAGCAGCTTGCGCCAGCGTATCTGCTGGAACGCCGTTCAGGGGATCTGGTATCCCTGGCCACGCAGGATGTGGAAATGATTGAATACTTTTATGCTCATACCATCGCGCCGGCGATTGTATCGGTACTTGTACCTGCTACTGTACTAGGATTTCTGGCAATCTATAGCTGGCCGATCGCGCTGGCCTTGCTGCCGTTTCTTGCCTATGCGCTATTGTCTCCGGTGCGCAGCCGACGACGGATTGATGCGCTGGGGGAGCAGGCGCGTCAGTCCCTTGGCCAAATGAGTGCGCATCTGACCGACACGATCCAGGGAATGGCCGATCTGACCGCCTTTCAGGCTACCGCACACCGGCGCAAGCAGTTTTTGGATATTGCCCAATCATACAGCCGCCAAAGGCAAGCCATCTTGAATGATTTATCGGCGCAGAGCGCCTGGTTCGAGTTGGCGATGGGGCTGGGCGGATTGGCGGTTGCCGTTACCGGTGCCTTGCTGGCCAATGCCGGTGCGCTTGATCCGACCATGGTCCCATTGCTGGTGCTCGTGGCGGTCGCAACGTTTCTGCCTGTATCCGAAATATCACAGGTAAGCCGCCAGTTGGCTGATACCGTGGCCGCCAGTCGTCGGCTGCATGTGGTGCATCAAGAGCCTGTTCCTGTCAGAAATGGGCCGGGCCGGCTCGTGCCCACAGCGCAAGGGCTATCGATCAACTTCGATAAGGTAGGCTTTCGGTATACGCCGGTCTCGCGCCTTACGCTGGATGGGCTTTCCTTTTTGCTCCCGCCCGGTACAACTACCGCACTGGTTGGCGCTTCCGGGGCTGGCAAAAGCACCATTGCCAACTTGCTGCTGCGATTCTGGGACGTCAGCGCGGGAGCAATTCGCATCGGTGACACCGACATCCGCCAACTCGAACTGGATAACCTGAGGGATCATGTTGCCCTGGTCACACAGGACACCTATTTGTTTAACGACACGCTGGCAGCAAACATACGGCTCGCCCGTCCGGATGCAAGTGAAGCCGAGGTACGCAACGCGCTGGCATCTGCAGCGCTATCAGCGTTCGTTGCCTCGTTGCCGCAAGGCCTGGACACGCTCGTTGGTGAGCGCGGCACGCAACTGTCTGGAGGGCAACGACAACGTATTGCCATCGCACGTGCTTTTTTGAAGAACGCGCCCATTTTGATACTGGATGAGGCGACCTCACACCTGGACAGCCTGAGTGAAATGCAGGTACGAGATGCGCTTACTTTGCTGATGCGTGAGCGTACCACCCTGATCATTGCACACCGCCTGTCGACCATTCGCGAGGCTGACCAGATCCTGGTTCTGGATGATGGAAAACTGGTTGAACAGGGTACGCATGATGCATTGCTTGCCCAGTATGGCCCATACGCGCGCTTGATCCGGCATCAGGAGCAGGGCATTGTTAGCTGATGCAGGTTGTCGCGTGGTAATGCCTGTTCTGACGTTATTTGCTAGCAGGGTGAGGTGAGAGCTTGAGGGAGGCGTGATGAGCAACAGTCCGGACATTTTTGTCCAGATTCTGTACAAATGGGACGAAGCCAACGAGCAGACTGCAAACTTGCGGCCGGTCAACAGCATAGCGGCCTTGCTTACCTGGACGGTTCTGCCGCTTCCCATTGACGAATGCGTTCCAGAGCCGATTATGCGGGCGGTTACAGAAACCGCGACGACAAGCGGCACACTTGCTTTTCGGCTGCTTTTTAACGCAGACCTCCCAGATGGTCTGACGGTGCATCCGGCGCCCCGAGCCTGGTTCGGAAGGAGAGTGGTGGAGCGCTTGTTCCATTGCTGGCCTGCGGATATTGCAACTGCTATCACTCCTCATGCGGCAACCGAAATGTTCTTTCAGAATTGGCATTTGCAGGATCAGACTGCACTGGTACAGCGTAATGACACGCTTTCCCGCGAGACCATGGACCACTTAAGGCGCACGCGAGACTGGCGCCGTCACGACTTTCCGGCAGATGCGCGGGTTTTGATCGCGCCGGCCGTCGATGGAGAGGGTGTCCTGTTCGTCGCTGCGGATGCGCACGAGCTTGAGCGTGCTGTGCGTGCCGTCGCCGATAGGCTGAGAGATGAGGGGCTAGTGGTCACCATCGAGCATCGGGGCGAGTGAATTAGCCTTTTTCCAGCAGCCTGACATAAAGGGGCTTTTGACCCAATAGGTCGACAAATCAAGTTGGATTATCGGTCTTCAGGTCTCTTTCATGAAAAATTGTTATACAAGGTTTTTTTCCTGAGATATCCCTCTATTCCATGCTTGCCATCTTCTCCTCCGATGCCGCTGAGTTTGTAGCCGGCGTGAAATGCATGTACGCTCTCGCCGGCACCACGGTTTACAAAAATCTCGCCAAACTCCAGTTCCGCAAGACAGCGCATAATGTTTCTGTTGCTTTGCGTAAATACGTAAGCAGACAACCCGTACTTGCTGCGAACAGCATTGCTGCGGGGTCTTTATATAGGTAATATCAATTATTGCTGAGCGCGCCTTGTGCAGTTATAGTCAGATTTTCCTTTGATTGGGAGCTCCATATGAACCGTCGCTCACTGCCACTGAACGCATTGCGTGCTTTTGAGTCGGTGGGACGTCATCGCAGTTTCAGCCTGGCGGCCGATGAGCTTGGGGTGACGCATGGCGCAGTTAGTCGGCAAATTGGCATGTTGGAGTCATTGCTGGGATTACGCTTATTTCGTCGCAGTCAGCCCATCGAGCTGACTGACGAAGGGGAAGCGCTCTTCGCTGGTGTGGCGCCTGCGTTTGATCGCTTATCCACTGCGGTTGACAATTTAATGTGCCCGGGCGGCCAGACGTTGCTGGTCAATGCGCCACCGACCTTCACGATGAAATGGCTGATTCCCCGGTTATCCGTCTTCCAGCACCGGCACAGCAAAGCAGAGATTCGATTAACTGCCAGTACGACCAGCATTGATTCGCTTAAGCTGAGTGATTTCGACGTTGTTATACGAAGGCTTCCAAAATCGCCATTGGATCTGCATGCGGAGCCTTTCTTGTCTGGCAAACTCGTGGCTGTATGCGCTCCGGAACGGCTTGAGGCCTGCCCTGTATTGCGCGCCGAAGATATAAAAAAACATCGCCTCATGGAAGCCAAGAGCAATGTGCACGCCTGGACGCAGTGGTTTGAGAAAGCGGACTGTGAAAAACCTTCTTCGACTGAGTTTTTACGATTTGACGAAATGTTTTTCGTGGTGCAAGCAGCCTTGGAGGGCTTGGGTGTTGCGCTTGTTCCTCTTTCTCTCGTTGCAGACGATCTGGCTGCCGGGAATCTGGTTCTTGCGTTTGATGGGCCCGATGTCAGCGCTGCTGATTATGCCTATGTTGTGACCCCTGGTGGTCACGGTCGTCCCTTGCTTCATGAGTTTTGTTCATGGTTGTCAGAAGAGGGTACGGCATCCAATCAGTTCGCATGCTCGGTTATTTAAACCCTCAATACCGACGCTAATAAAGCGGATCACTCAAACCGGCAGGGAAATGAATACACCCATTCTTTAGATGGATGCGGTGATCCCACGTACCCGCCGTGTACCGAGCCAAACCCCGGCTCTTCCTCAGCGTAATGCTTACCGCTTTGAAAAAAAGCAGGCCACGTTCGCGCCCCGCGTGTGGTTTAGCCAGCCATGAATTGCGGCTTGGTTTTCCCGTGAATACCTAAATTATTGTGAGATTAACTCACATCTTTCGATTTTTAGTCGATTTACCGTGCTTGCGGTTAAGTGCATCATAAGAACACTTCACACATTGTGTGTTACTAAAAATTAACATCTGCGGAGCGGATATGCTAAGTGGTTTTCGAGTGCTGGATCTTACCTGGGTGCTGGGGGGGCCGTTCGCCAGTCAGTTGCTTGCCCAGCTTGGAGCCGAAGTGATAAAGGTGGAACCTCTGGAGGGCGATCTTTCTCGCAGGGTATCCAGCCATTCGACGGTATTTGAAGGAGATTCCGGGTTTTTTCTTTCGGTGAACCGGGGTAAATCCAGTATTGCGCTGGACTTGAAGTCCGAACAAGGCCGGGCAGTTCTTTACGATCTTGTGCGCAAGTCCGATGCCATTATTTACGGCTTTGCTCCAGATGTGCCAAAACGTCTGGGGTTAGACAAGCAGTCATTGCTGGCCATCAATCCTAAAATTGCGATAGGACAATTAATCGGCCTTCACGACAAAGGTCCTTACGCCAAAGCGCCCGCATTCGATCTGGTGGTGCAAGCGATGAGCGGTGTGATGAGCATTACGGGCAATAAAGATGCCGAGCCCGTGCGGCTTGGCTACCAGGCCGCCGACCTGACTGGAGGTTTGTATCTGGCGCTCGGTTGTGTGAGCCTTATGTTAAAGGCGCTGAAAACCGGCAGCGGTGATCTTCTCCAGGTCTCCTTGCTTGATTGCCAGCTGGCCATGCTGACGTGGCAAGCACAGAACTATTTTATTTCAGGCGTGATTCCCAAAGCCAATGGCGCACGCCATCCTGTCATTGCGCCCAGTGATATTTATCCATGCGCTGATGAACAGTTTATTGCCTTGTCTCCAACTGGCCAGCAGTTCTGGGAATCGTTCTGCCAAGCCATTGGTCGCGACGATCTGGCAAAAGATCCCAGATTTGATCACCCGGTACGTCGCATTGAGAATGTGGAAAGCCTGACACGCGAATTGAGCCAGGTTTTTCAGACCCGCAAGGCGGCTGACTGGGCTGATCATTTATTCGAACAAAGAGTGCCCGCGGCGCTTGTAAACAATATAGAGCAGGCGACTTCGCAGCGCCTGGCGCATGAGCGCAACATGGTGGAAGAGCTGGTGCATCCCAAAACAATGGCCAGCCTTCGTTTTCTTGGCAGTCCTTTCAAGTTCGAAGGCGCCGAGCCCACTGCGTATCCACCGGCTTTCGCAGAACATACGCGCAAAATTCTATCCCAAGTGTGCGGATATGAGGACCACCAGATTGATCAACTTATAAAAGCCAATATTATTTTTCAAGGAGATGTGAATGACCAGACCGAGTGATGTGAAACCAAGGGAAGGTGAGCTACCTGCTGCGTTGTATAACGACTGGAAGGTAGGGCAGGAGTTTGAAGCGCTGCCTTTCACGATCAGTCAGGATATTGTGCAAGAGTACATATCTGTGGTGAGTGCAGATGCGGGCAATTATATTGTTGACGGACGACAGGCAGCGCCACCTAACGTCGTGCTGGTATACATGATGGCGGTGATGTACCGGAAATATCCACCGCAGCAAGGTGGAATCATGATCGGCAATACGATCGAATTTCACCATCCTATCTGGGCCGATGAAGAAACCAAGGTAGTGGGCACCGGTCGAGTCACTGACAAGTACGAACGTAAGGGGTTGAAGTATATCAAGTACGACGTTGAATTCAAGACCCCGGATGGCGTGCTGCTGGTAGCCGTAAATCACACGTCTGCATTCCCGAACTAAGTGAAATCCTAAATCAATAGCGTGTAATCGCTTTAAGGTAATTGAAAATGAGCAATCAAGAGCTGAAAAAAAACGTAAAACAGACGCAAACGTTGTTTGATAACTATGGGATTCTCAATGGAGATAATGATATTTTGCATTATGACGATGCTTATGCCAAAGAGCGCGGGTTCCGTGGAACGCTCGGGCATGGCCTGATGTACACGGCATATGTTTGTGATCTTGCCGCCAAAAAATTTGGGCGCGACTGGCATTATAAAGGCAGGCTTACGGTGAAATATGTAAGAGGCGTATGTCCCGGCGATGATTTGGTGACCACAATTACCGAAGACAACCAGGTGCACTGCAAATCGCAGTTTGATACGACGCTAGTCGGTTCCGTTGATCTGGCCTGACGCCACGGCTATGAAACCTTCAGCCAAGCAGACATATACGCGCACTGGCGCCTCGTTTACCAAAGAGGTCAAAGTGCGTGGCCGGGACCTCGTCAACGAATTGATGGGGTCCGTAAATTTTACGCAGATGCTGTATTTTCTGACCTGCGACCGTATGCCCACACGGGTTCAGTGCGACATCCTGGACGCCTGCCTGGTAACATTGATGGAACATGGATTGACTCCATCAGCGGTCATTACCCGGCTGATGGCCATGAGTGTTCCAGAGGAGCCTCAAGTGGCGATTTCATCTGGTTTGCTGGCAATCGGCAGCGTCTACGCCGGCACGACCGAGCAATGTGCGGCGCTGTTGTTGGAAATAGAACAAGGGGTAAAAGACACAGAAAACGCCGATGCGGTATTGCAGAATATTGTCGGGCAGTATAAGCGGGAGAGACGCCCACTGCCTGGCTTCGGCCATGGGACGCACGCACCCGATGACCCCCGTGCGCTACAGCTGTTCAAGATCGCATCCGAATTGGGTTGTAATGGTGGGTATGTGCGACTGATCCAGCGTCTGGGATATGAGGTGGATAAACAATATGGCCGCCATATAACGATCAACGCGACGGGGGCGATTGCCGCGCTTTTATTGGCGATAGATGTTCCGGTTGCGGCCATAAGGGGGTATTCCGTCGTTTCGCGCGCCGCAGGGCTGGCTGGCCATTACCTTGAAGAGCTTGAAAACCCTTCTGGTAAAGCGATATGGGCGGCCGCAAAGCAGGTCGTTCCCTACCGTGAATAGGCCAAGAGTCTATCTGTCTATCGTCTTTGAATACGGGTGGCTTGATCAGGGGCGGGTGATGAACCATGCATAGGACTGCCAGTCAATACGCTGCTCCATGCCTTTAAAGTGCAGCCTCGGCAACATTGCCGCCTCCAGCCACCTGTCACGATATCGATCGACAGATGGCATTCTCTCGATCGCCCCGTCTCATTTTCCGGTTTTGCTTGCTATTGAACGGTTGCTATGCCGGCTCGTTTAATGACGGCCCGCCATTTTTGCGTATCAGATTGAATAAGGTCGGAGAACGCTTCCGGTGAGCTGCCAATTGCTTCGCCGCCAATGGTTGCCATGATCTTTTGCTTGACCTTGGGATCAATCACAATATCGTGGATCGTTGCGCTCAAACGATTTATGATTTTTGGTGATGTGCCCTTGGGGGCTATTAATCCATACCATACTGAAGCTTCGTAACCGGGAAGGTTCCCGGCTTCGGCTACGGTTGGAATTTCAGGGTGACCCGAAAGGCGGTCTTTTGATGTTACGCCAAGAATACGCACTTTTCCCGTTTCAGAAAACGGCAGCAGGTCATTGCCGAAGACGACCTGGATAATGCCGGAGGACAGATCTGTGTTGCGCGCTGATGTGGCTTTATATGGGATCTGAAGCATATTGATATTGGCCATGTCATTAAACAACTCTCCGGCCAGATGTGATGAGGTGCCGTTTCCGGACGAACCATAGTTCAGCTTTCCTGGTTTCTGTTTGGCCATTTTTATCAGCTCTTGTACCGAAGTGACGGGCAGGTTGACATTGGTGCCAAGAAAGAAAGGCGTTGAGGCCACAACGGTTATCGGCGCGAAGTCTTTGATGGCGTCATATTTGAGCGCGGGCATGATGGTTGGATTGATCGATAAGGTGGTTACTGTTGCCATCAGTATCGTGTATCCATCAGCAGGTGCCCGGGCGACATATTCGGCTGCCAGTGCCGTGCTGGCACCAGGACGGTTTTCGACCACTATCGGCTGCCCAAGCTTGTTGCCCAGCTGCTCGGCCACGATGCGCGAGAGGGTGTCGGCCGCCCCGCCAGCGGCATGTGCAGATACCAGTCGGATGGGTTTGGTTGGATAATCTTGTCCAAGAACAATACTTGAGCTGGTGGCCAAAATGGCTGCTACGGCTAATTTTGGGATGCTCGCCTTGATCCGGCTGGGTGCTTGATGTTGATTGCGCATTGGTCTTCAATTCTCCAGTGAGCAGCTGCGGTTTTTAATAACAGCGCTGATTTTCCATCCATATATCATGGGTTTTATTAGTTAGTAGTTATGGTAGGGACCACTGGGTTGAGCTGCAAACGAATTTTATGCAGTGGCTTGTCAGTTTTTTGCATACGACCGGTAATAATGCCAGGCAACGAGTTATTTGTCTGGTCTGAAGTCCTGTGGTGCACGCCGTTTCGAGGATGTCCGGGCAAGCTCCCGATAGAGCGGAAGTTGTCGCGCGCCGCAATGCTATCTGGCACTCATACCATGAGGCACCGGCTGGCGAGCTTGTACGTATGAAGGCAAAGCACTGAATAGCCGCTCTTTGGGATGTGCATTCAATACGCTCAGTATTGCCACGTTTCGTCGAAGGCAAGCTTCCCGGCCTGAATCTGGGGACCAATAAGGAATCAAGCTGCAATGAACGCATGGCCCAGGAAATATACGATAGTGCAAAATCAGCGGAGCAGGGAGGTTACACGGCGGTGCTGAATGGTCGCCTTACAGGCGGATACATTACCCGGCAATATGGTTGCTCAACACAAAATATTCACGCAATTCAGTTGGAAATGACGCAAAGCAGTTATATACAAGAGCCGCCACCGTTCAATTACATACCCAGGATCGCTGCAGGTATTCAGCCGTACCTGCGTCGTATGCTCGAAAGCATGCTTGGGTCGGCCAATGCTTTACAAGTATAGAGGACCGTGCCAGCACAAGCGTTTATGATTGGGTTGTTGCCATCAAATCAACCATGCTGCGCTGCGTGCACGGCGGTTTCTGATGAACGGTAGAAGTCCTCTACGGACAAACACATACTGGACTCAGTTTAAGATACCCGATTGGCCAGTTTTCTGCGGATCTGTTGCTCATTCAGTAACGATGTCTATTGTTAATAGTATGCAGGGGGCTCGTCCGTCGCCCCGCCTCCCGTGGCAACAATAGGGTGCTTTATTCTATTTTGATATTGGCCTTGCGAATCACTTTTGCCCAGCGCGCCTGCTCCGATGCAATATATTTCTGGAACTCTTCGGGATTCTGGTAGGCGGGATCGGTTCCCTGTTTGACGAATCGCGAGGCAAGATCCGGATTGGCCAATGCCTTGTCGACTTCGCGGGTCAAGGTATTGATGACCGACTGCGGCGTGCCTGCAGGCGCAAATAAGCCTTGCCAGCCGTAGATGGTTAAATCTGGGTAGCCAGCTTCCTTCATTGTAGGCACCTCCGGAAGCGCGGGTGTTCGCTTTTCTCCAGTAATGGCGAGCGCGCGCGCTCGACCGCCGGTGACCTGTGGCAGAACCACATTTACACCATCAACGACCAGTTGTACCTCATTGGCCGCCAGGGCGGTGAGGGACGGGGCGCTACCCTTGTATGGCACATGCGTTAGTGGTATGCCAGTTTGAATTTTGAGCAGTTCCACCGCCAGGTGATTGATGTTGCCGCTGCCCCCAGAACCGAAGAACATGGCGTTAGGCTTGCTTTTGGCCAACTCGATGAACTGTTTGATATTTGACGCCGGTGCTTTGGACGGCACAGCGGCGAGCAGCGGCGTCACCACCAAACGTGCCACCGGCATCAGCTTTTTGACAGCGTCGGCGGCCTGCTTGGGGTACAGCAGCGGGTTTGCTGTGAGCATCCCGACATTTCCCATCAATAGCACATATCCGTCAGGGCGCGCATGAGAGATATATTCCATGGCTATATTGCCTGCCGCGCCTGCGCGGTTCTCGACAATTACCTGTTGCTTCAACTGTTGGCCAAGACGATCGGCGAGCTGGCGCGCAACCATGTCTACACCGCCTCCCGGCGGAAATCCAACGATCAGGGTAATCGGCTTGTCGGGATAGGGCTGACCGAGCGCCGGCGCTGCGACCAGGGTAAATGCGCTGCTGATACTTGCCATCAATAATTTCATTCGCTTCATTTCAAGTGTCTCCTCTTGTTTTTGGTATCTTGGTACAGCGTCTGGAAATCAGTGTTTGAGTCCGGCAGTTAGGGGCGATGGTGTCGATATCAGGTTGTGCCGGAATTGTCTTCAGACAGACGTCCGTTCAGGGTACGCCGGATCAAGCCGGAAATATGAGACTGCTGGGCATCGCGTTCAAGGCTATCGACGATATGGTCCCGTAGCGCCTGCGCCGCCGCCTGGCGGTCGCCGTCACGCAGGCACGCAAGAACGCGTTCATGTTCCACTGCAACTTCATTTTGGTTAATTACGCCGCGCCCCAGAAAAATACGAGAAAATTGGGGCGAGGCATAAAGCCTGGAATGGGCATCTTCAAGCATTGCATTGTCGGCAAGACCGATCAACGTGGCATGAAAACGCCAATTGAGTTCACTGAACCGCCGGATACCGGATGCGGTCTTGCCGAAATCGGACTGTCTGATTTGATCGTTGATCTGTTGTGCCTTGTCGATCAAAGCAAGGTCAATGGGGCCGAGAATGTAAAGCAGCGCGTTCGATTCCACCACAACGCGGGCGACGGCCCAATCGGTGTATTGCTTGATGGTGGGCGGTTCCGGAAGGCGATAGCCGATATTGCGCACGAAAATCAATTGTCCTTCGGCAGCCAATCTGGCAAGCGCTTCACGTATAGGCGTATGACTCACCCCGCACTGACGGGACAATTGGGCGATATTGATTGCGGTGCCAGGAGCAAAGCGTCCGGCGGCGATCATATGCTGAACTTGCGCATGGACTTGATCCGCCAGACTGGTGGGTCGAATGGTAGAGAGACCGGATTGCTGCGTATTCATAGTGATGTGTACGATAGGGTTGAAAAAATTCAAGCGATTTCAGTAAATTCGATATCGCTTGCAAGTCCGTATCGGGTGAACATTTCGTGCGGCGCATGATTGGCACGCAGGTGCGCAGCGATGTCCCGCCGTATGCGTTGCTCGATATCGGGATCCTTGATAGGGTGCCGTTGCTGAGGATCATTTTGGAGGTCGTATAGCACGGTACTGGCTTCCAGCAGCGGATATCGGCGTGTCATATTGCCTTTTGATTGAGCCAGAACGGGCAGCTTCATGACGGGAAAACCTTGTGTGAATGCAAGTGGCTCAACAAGTGCCGCACCAGCAAATTCCTCTGCTTCGAAGAACGTGCGCATGTGCGCGGGCATCAGTGTATATTGGTAAAGGTTGGTTTCGAAGGCGACTTTGGGATAGAGAAAATAGGTGTAGCGGCCATCGGTATAGTTGATTGCGGCGCCAAACTGGCCGTAGATCGCACCGGGACAATCGCTGCCGGCGCTGTGAACGGGCGTGCCGGTGCGCATAAGCGGGAGTAATGAATGGCCGGTAACTTCGGGAGGTATGGGCTTTTCGAAGATATCCAGTATGGTCGGCATCAGATCGATGGTTTGCGTTAATGCCCCTTCCCTGCGTGTTTTAACTCCAGCGTCGGCTGGTGCTGCAATCATCAACGGAATATGTGCTACTTCGTTGAAGAAGGGTGGCCGGTTCTTGCCCAGATATTCTTTCTCTCCCAGCAGCAGCCCATGGTCGGTTGACAGGATCAGCCAAGTGTCCTTCCACAAGTCCAAACGATCAAATTGGTCCAGCAAGGTGCCCAGATAATGGTCACATGCAAGGACCAGCGCATGATAGTTGGCCCGCAGTTTTTGCAGTAGGTCTGGCTCGATATCCACTCGCCCATAACTTGGCCAGTCGAAAATTTTGCCGCTTAGCGCTTCGGGAAACGCTTGTAGAAAGCGCTCAGGAGCGAAGAACGGTTCGTGTGGATCAAAACATTCCAGGTGCAAGAACCATGAGTCCTCTGCGTGGTAAGCGTCTAGAAACTCACTCGCCGATTCGAAACATTGTGCAAGTGGAAAGTCGCCGCGTTGTTCAAGATACTGCCGATTAACGAAGTAGGGCAGCTTGGCGTTGATGTCGCACGAGAAATCCTGCATTTTTTCGTGGTAGCGTTTGCTCAAGCGCTCGGTATCGGGCTTGAGGGCCGGGCGCCATTTGTCTTTCTCCTGGCCGCGGATGAATTCCCATGAAGAGTATCTGCCGTGAAATCCGGCGCCGCCATCTTCAAAATAATGATAATGATCTGTGATCAGGTGGCTGTAGACTCCACTATCGCGCAGCATGCTGGCCAGAGAGTGATCGAATGGTTCCAGAGGTCCCCAGCCCCGATGCAGGAAGTTCAGCCGCCCGGTCTGAATATCGCGGCGCGCCGGAAGACAGGGTAGGCTTCCCACGAAATGCGAGTCAAAGGTGACGGCGCGGGCCGCGAGTCGGTCAAAATTGGGCGTGACGATATTGCTTGCACCGTAGCAAGAAAGCGCGTGACGATTGAGTGAATCGAATAACACGAATACGGCTTTCATGGTCTTCAATTCCTATATGAAATATGATATACGATATATTATAAAAATAAATTCACAGGCGCAATATGTGGAAAACCCGTAAGGAAGGCGTGGCACCCACACTTGGTTGAAAAAAGACAATGGCAATATTGAACCGATGGAGGTTCGACTATTTAAAATTTAACTTTAATGAGTAAAATTTTTTTTGCTTTTACTTTGCTTTGTCTTTAAACAATAATAAACAGTAACAAAAGGTGGCAACATCGCCGTCGATCATTTTAATGACAGCGCCTTTTGCTTGGATCCGGATTTATTTATTTCAAAAGTAATTCAAGGAGAAGGCAAAGATGTGCAAAGCAAGAAGCGTATTTACGCGGCTGATTTTTCGCAGTATTGCCGCCTGTACCAGCTGTTTTCTAATCGGCGCCCCGGCGCTTGCGGGTAACTGGCCAAGCCAGCCTGTGCGCCTGATTTCTCCTTTTCCCGCAGGCGGAACTGCAGATATTCTGTCTCGATCATTGGGGCAGGAGCTGAGTGAGCAATGGAAGCAGACGATTGTCGTGGAAAATAAGGTTGGTGCGGGTGGTGCCGTGGCTGCATCACAGGTGGCCAGGGCCCGGCCAGATGGGTATACCATGCTGATGGTTTCCGGGAGCATGCTTACGGTAAATCCCAATTTATATAAGGATCTTCCTTATCGTGTCGGCGATTTCAAAAATGTCAGCATTGTTTCCACTGGTCCGTTTGTTGTGGCCGCAAACAAAAAGGTCCCTGCTAACAATCTTGTAGAGCTGCTCTCTTATATTCGGCAGAATAAATCGGGCGTCAATTTTGGATCGTCCGGGGTGGGGAGCCAGACGCATATGGCATCCGAGATGTTGATGCATACGACCGGCAGCAAGATGACGCACATTCCTTATAGCGGTGAAACGCTCGCGCTAACAGACCTGATTGCAGGCCAGATTCAGGTGGTGACAGGAAATCTGGCTGCACTCATGCCTTTTATAAAGTCCGGTGATGTAAAGGCAATCGCGGTTACCAGTAGCGAACGATCCGCTGCACTTGCAGATGTCCCTACGGTAAAAGAGCAGCTTGATAAGGAATTCGATTCCCAGGGATGGTTTGGTGTGGTTGTGCCGAAAGGTACGCCAGACGAGATCGTGGAAAAGATGGAGCAGGGCATCAAAACCGCAATGGCTTCCGAACGCATGAAGAAAAAATTCCAGGATCTTGGCCTGACGGCAGCAGAGCAGGGACAGGAGTATATGACGCAAAAGATCACGAATGAATTGGCATCCTGGAAAACCATAATCGCAGAGCAGAAAATCAATCCAAAGTGAGCCAGTCAGTTAAAGGATTAAAGGATAAATTGCAAGTTTGATAGCAATGTGCCTTAAACGAGGCAACCACTGATGGCACAATGGATCAAAGTGCGACAAATTGAAGAGGGGATACGCCTTGATATCGGCTATGCGAGAAACGATATTTCAGAGGCCAGGGTTTTAAGATGGCCAGCCGTCGTGGGGCCGCCACCGTTTAATTTTTGAAGGTAATCGTGTTTATGCTAGGTGCTCATCTTGTTACAGACGCATTGCAACGTGCAGGTGTCAAAACGATATTTAGTTTGTCAGGCAATCAGATTATGCCTATCTACGATGCCTGCATCGATGCCGGCATCCGCATTGTGCATGTGCGTCACGAAGCGGCTGCGGTTTATATGGCTGATGCCTGGGCCCAGCTGACGGGGCAGATCGGGGTTGCGCTGGTCACTGCCGCACCGGGCATTACCAATTGTTTGTCACCCGTGTTCTCAGCCCGTCTGGCTGAAAGCCCCGTCCTGCTGCTCTCGGGCGATTCCCCTATGGCGCAGGACGGCATGGGTGCATTCCAGGAGCTGGACCAGACAGAAGTGACAAAAAAGCTCGTAAAACAATCCATGCGGTTAAAGTGCGTCGATGAGATAGATCATGACATTACATCGGCAATATCTTTGGCGCTCTCGGGCCGACCTGGTCCGGTTCACATTGCGATGCCGTTTGATCTGTTGCAGGAAGAGGTCGATATTAGGAAAGTAAAGAGCGGACAGGTGCCCGCGCGGATCAGCATGCCGTTGTCGCAGGCTGACGCACAGCAAATCAAGGAGCGAATCGCGAAAGCAGAACGGCCATTGGTGCTGGTCGGTCCGATGAACAATGCGAGCCGTGCGCCAGATTTAGTAAAAAATGCCAGTAACGTTCTGCAGGCGCCGATTATTGCGATGGAAAGCCCGCGCGGCCTGCGGGATCCTTCTTTGGGGCATTTCCCTCAGGTATTGAAAAAAGCGGATCTGGTCGTCCTTGTGGGCAAAACACTAGACTTCACTCTGAATTTTGGCCGACCCACCGGTATGGATCCGGACGCGGACATCATTGTGATAGACCCCGATGAAACAATGATCGACCGTGCCAAACAACTATTGGGCGCGCGGTTGTACAAACACGCGATAGCCGATTCGGATGCTGCATTACGTGGGTTGAGTGACTACACCTATCCCAGGAAACGCGACGCATGGCTGCAAGAGGTCGGTCGCGCCATTTCAAGCCGGGTGCTGAAGTCGCCCTCCGAAGAGAACTCTGCCAATCCCGGGCCACAATCCATATGCCAGGCGGTTCAGAAAATACTGGATGAGGCGACAGACCCGATTCTGATATCTGATGGCGGAGAGTTCGGCCAATGGGCGCAGGCATTTTGCCAGGCACCGACCCGGATTATCAATGGCCTGTCAGGCGCGATTGGCGGCGCCTTATGCTATGCAATCGCTGCGAGTATTGCCCGACCCAATGCCACGATCATTGCCATGATGGGCGACGGAACGGTGGGCTTTCACAGCACTGAGTTTGAAACAGCAGCCCGGGAAAAGGCTTCGTTTATTGCAGTTGTCGGAAACGACTCTCGCTGGAATGCCGAGTACATGATCCAATTGCGCGAGTACGGCCCTGACAGGCTGTACGGATGCACCTTGAATGACTCCGCCCGCTATGATCTGCTGGCATCTGCGCTTGGCGCACAAGGCGCCTACGTAGAGCGAGCGGATCAACTGGACGATATGCTTAATAAGGCGGCCAATAACCAAGGCGCGACATGTATCAATGTCAGGATGGAAGGCAAAGCTGCGCCGGTTTTTTGAGCCTGGTGCTGCGGCCACGAAAAAGCGCATCTGCGCAAGTGCGTTCACGTTTATATGAGTATGGCGAGATGCGCTAAAAAATGGTGGCTGTATCACGAGCCGCGCGCCAAGGGTTGGAAACCGATCCTGCCCTTGGGGCCGTTCTTTGTCGCTTAGCATGAACCTTAAAAATATCAAGAAGATGGTACAGGCGTGGCCCCGGGGGTGCCAATACCTAGTGCTGCTTCACGGCCACCGAATTTCTGAATCAATACTTGCTGATCTGACTTCGCGTGAGTGTCGACTTCAATAGGATCAAGTATTGCGCATAGCCGTTTTTGCATGCAGTCTACTATTTCAGCGTATGTGGGATCGCTGGCCAGGTCATGAGTTTCAAATGGGTCGTTATCCAGGTCAAACAATTCAGGTTCATATCCGACGTAATGATGGTACTTGTAGCGGTTGTCGGCCAGCATATATCCGGCAGAGTCGGACCCGACGGCGTGATACTCAGAAAACGCCAGCCGTGTTGAATCATAAGGCTCATTTGCGCTATCAACCAAAGATCTACCAGGAAGGTCCAGATCCGACTCGGTCGGTGCGATGCCGACTTTTTGCAGTACTGTAGGAAATATATCGACTAGCGATACGTTTGTCTGTACGGTCTGGCCAACCGGCACGCCGGGCCCTTTGATAATCATCGGAATTGCCGTGGAGTCTCGATACATCATGCATTTGTTCCACAATCCACGCTCTCCCATATTGTCTCCGTGGTCGCTGGAATAAATAACGGTTGTATTCTCCGCCATACCTGATTCAGACAGAGCGTTAAGGATGTTGCCAATCTGATGATCCATGAAAGAAGTCAATGCATAATACGAGGCCAATGCGAGTTGGCGTCGTTCATCGGTTCCTAACTGTTCGTCATGTTTGCTGAAACGTGCGTGGCGCTCGGCCCATGGGTGCCTGTGGTAACCTCTATCGGGATGTAGCCGGGGCAATGGCATACTCTCAACGGGATAGCGTTTCAGATATTCAGGAGGAACGATAAGCGGAAAATGGGGAGCGACCAGCCCAACGAACAGTACCCAGGGGGTTGAATCAGTCTGCTGGCTGCGCTCATGCAGCCACTGAGCTGCTTCTTGCGAGACGGCACGGTCAAACCGGTTGTAGCTGGATTCACCCGCGCCTAGATTTTTGAATAAAGGGGCGGTTGGGAATGGGTCTGGCAGTGGATCCCGTACAGAACCCCAAACTTGACCAATACCGTCCTGTATATGCGCAGCCAAAAGTTGCTGGTCAAAGCCGGTGGCGTCATTCCCATTCCTATAATGCAGTTTGCCGATTGACTGGACTGGTATACCCGCTGCTTGTAGCCGATGCCCCCAGGATGGCGGATTTCCTTTGTATGCCAACGCATTATCCCAGCAACGATGCTGGTGTACATAGCGGCCGGTTGCCAGGCTGGCCCGTGCCGGTACACAAATTGGCGATGGTGTGTAAGCGTTGGTAAAGCGCGTGCCTTCCTGCGCTAATTTATCAAGACTGGGGGTATAGGCGGTAGCGTCACCGGCACATCCCATAATGCGGGCATTATGCTCATCGGAAAGCAGGATGAGTACATTCGAGGTAGATGTCATGGTTTATGGAAATGAGTTCAGTTTGAGAATGTATTGCCGGAGTTTCTTAAGGCTTTACCCCACATCGCGTAATCGTGCAGCACCAAGTTCCTGAAGTCACCGGCAGACATAGGCGCCGGCAAAAAGCCTTGTAAGGTCAGGGTATCGTGCAGTGACTTTGAATTGAGCGCGTCATTAATGGCGGTATTCCATTGCTTCACCGTTTCGGAAGACATGGTGGCCGGAGCAAGGATACCGAACCACTCCTCAATCTCCAGCCCTGAGTACCCGAGTTCTTTCAGGGTAGGGGCATCAGGTGCGTGTTTATCTCTATGGCCGCCGGTGGTCGCCAACAGCTTCAGCCGTCCGTCTCGCACCATCGGTAAAAGGGAAGGGACAGTCGAGATGACCGCAGGGATCTGTTTGCCAAGCGCATCATTGATAGCGGGGCCAGCGCCCTTGTAAGGCACATGAACCAGATTGACCTTGGATTGCTCCGCAATGGTTTCGCCAATAAAGTGAGGAGATAAGCCTATGCCAGCGGTGCCATAGGCGGCCAGTTTCTGCGAATTGCCTGCCAATTTCAGAAATTGCGATAAAGTGGCGGCGTTCACATCGGGTGAAACCGCTACTCCTAACGTGTAGGTCGCCAGGCGTGCGACGGGCACAAGATCCTTTTGGGGATCGTACTTGAAATGTTTATTGGTATGCGGAGTCATGGTTATGCTGCCGCCCGGCATGATCACCAGCAAAGCGTTATTACGCGAGTTACGTACCGAGTCGATAGCCATAATCCCACTGGCACCAGGCTTGTTCTCGACAATGACCTTGTGCTTTCCCGTTTTATTGAGCTCATTGGCCAGGGCACGAGCAACCGAGTCCAGCCCACCGCCAGCCTGAAATCCTACTACAAGCGTCGTAGGCAATTCTGCTGCGTGAGCGCCCAGGGTCATACAGGCCGCTAGAAACATTGGCAATGTCTTGCGGATTAGCATAAGCATGGACAGCCTCCCTTATTATAAAAATAGCGTTATTCAGGGGTAAGTATCGGTTAAATAGTTATTCAATAAAAGTGATATTATTTTATTTTGGTATTACCAAAAGGTAATGTATTTAATTATGGATCCGATTTTGCCAATTACCTTGGAACGCGCATTTCGCTACGGCCTGAAGCTTGGGCACTTGCGCATTATTACAACGCTTGCAAAAGTAGGGCGGGTCAGTCGTGTAGCAGAGCTTTTCAATGTAACGCAACCGGCTATCTCCAAGCAGTTGGGCGAGCTTGAGCAGTTGCTGGGTGCTCCAGTCGTCGTGCGTTCCGGCCGTCGTGTCGTGCTGACTCCCACCGGAGAGGTATTGCTGAAGTACGGGAGACAAGTCCTTTACAATTTGGAGGCTGCGCAACGTGAGCTCGAGCAATTGAGGGAAGGGGGCGTTGGGCACCTGAAAATAGGCGCTGTAGCGACGACCATGCCCACTCAAGTGGCAAAAGGCGTAGTGCGTTTGCGCCAACGGGCCCCTGCGCTCACCATTACTCTGACCGAAGCCACCACCGACACGCTTTTTCCTGCGGTACGGGATGGAGACCTGGATATGGTCATTTCTCGTACCCGTATCGACAGAACCGTGCAAGAATACGGGACGCTGGAAGAGCGCTTGATTAGTAGGGATCCGCTGGTAATCGTCTGCTCCAGCTTGCATCAATTAGCAGGGCGCAAGTCATTGCGCTGGGCTGACCTGTCGCCCTATACCTGGATTCTCCCGCCGGACGGTTCGGCCATTCACGACGGTTTAATGCGTTTGTATAAAAAACACTCGCTGCGGCCCGGTGTGGGCGCGATAACGGCGAACTCCATTGCTGTCTTACCAACACTGTTGGCTAATAGCCAACTTTTAGGCTTGATGCCGCGAGCGTATGTAGTCGACCTGGTCGACAGAAAATTACTCGCCATATTACCCTTGACATTTTCGCGCACAGCACAAGAGGTGCGAGCAGTTTGGCGGCGTGAAAATGAAAATCCGGCGGTTCGCCTTTTGCTGCAAAGTTTGAGCGGGGAATTGGGTATTGAAAGTGCCTAGCAAGGAACAAGTATTCCACTATTTGATGCCGACAACGGCGGCCTGTGCTACCAGAAAGGTAGCATGCTGCGCTAGCGGGTTTCTGCTAGATAAGCTAGGTAGTCCGCGGTGCCCCGGCGTAGCGCCGACTGATTGAATTGATAGTCTTCGCCCGGTTCATCTTCGAAGCCGTACATGGCAAAAAACGGCTGGTAATCGGCACCCACGTAATTGGCGGTAATTTCGAACGGTCTGAGAATGTCTTCCAGACGATACTGGTAGCGGCCCTGAGGTGAATAATCATGTTCCCGCACGCCGGCAGATACGGCCAGCGCCAGCTTGCGGCCGCGCATTTTGTGCCCGCTTTTCGAACCGTAGGCCCAGCCATAGACAAAAACATCGTCCAGCCATTTTTTCAACAAAGGCGGGCAATTGAACCAGAACACAGGAAATTGCAAGACAACCTTGTCATGTGCTTCTATTAGCGTTTGCTCGTGGGCGACATCCAATTGCCAGTCGGGGTAGGTGCCGTAAAGGTCGTGGACAGTGTACAGGTCGGGGTGTTTTTTCAGCTCATTGACCCAGGCTTTGTTGACCCGTGAATTTGCCAAATCTGGGTGGGCAACAACGATCAGTGTTTTCATTTCAAGCGATCCCTATTGAGTGATGACGCTACTATGATATAGATTATGGTAAAAAATAAAAGTACGCACAATTGCGTTATATACTTACCTAAAGGATAGTATAAATATGGATAATATAGTGAATGCGAAACGACCCGCTCCCGACGAGCAGCCCAGTTGCTTTGCCATGGAAATTCCACTGGAAGAGACCGGCTTTGGCTACACCCTGGCGCGGGTCAGCGGCAAGTACAAGATGACAATCATGTATTGGCTATCCGAACACAAGCCGGTGCTCAGATTCAACGAACTACAGCGCTGTATTGGGACCATTTCATACAAGACGCTGAGCACCACGCTCAAGGAAATGGAGCGCGATGGGCTGGTTATCCGTAAGGAGTATCCGCAAATCCCGCCAAAAGTCGAGTACAGCCTTTCCGAGCGAGGGCAGTCCCTGCTGCCTGTAATCAACCTGATGTGCACGTGGGGCGAGGCGCAACTGGCGCAACAAAACGCCAGGGGATAAAGTCGATCGATGAGGGACAGATCTGCATGTCCCTTTGTTTCTATTGATTCTCGTATGGCGATACACAACGGTTATGAAATAAATTCAAGCATATTGAGCCAGGCCGTGACCGAGAGACCAGTTTTCTTTTGCCACCTCTACAAGACTCACAAATACATCTTCTGGCCGAACACCTGGGCTTTCACCCAGCAATTGTGCGATCCGCCGAAATAGCGCCTTTTTCTGTTCTATGGTACGAGTGTTGCTCACTACTGTGTCGAAGATTGGAACGTACGGCTTCATTGCCCTAGCACCATATAAGGAAAATGCTTCATGTGCGCTGATCTCCGTCGTTGGGAATGTTTTTAAGAATGTTGACGGCGGACTTAATGGGTAAGTCGTACCGACGGAGAAGGCTGACGTCATCATCGTTCCTCAGGGAAGTAAGGGATCAATCGATCGTAGTCAGGTCTCACAAATATACTGGAGATCAAATAGCTATAACCAAGTGAAGAAGAGGGCCGCTTCAGAGTTGACGATTGAAAAATCGGTCGCAGCGGGCTCGGAAACGTCAACTGTCGGATATTCTTTTCAGGAGCTTTTTCCTTGGAGTTTCTATCCCAGGGCAGTGCTGTCGACATCCGTTTATTCTGCCAAGACGGTAGCGGGCGTTGCAAGTCCAACGCCGGTAATAAAAATGGCGAAATTTTTGCATGGGAAAGCAAACCGCAGACAAATAGCTATCTTTGGTATGTCTATAAGCAGGAGCGATTTCGATTGGTAGCATTCGGTGTTCCTACTGTCATACAGTGGAAAAAGTCTCTCCGTCGCTATTATGCGAGTAGCAGAAGTTGACGATCTGGACTGAATTTGGTTCACTTACATTTCGATATCTACAAACGAATATACATTGGGTAGTTGACGCAGGCGAAAGAATTATTTCTGTGGCCCGACCGGGGTCGGCGTTTGAGTGGTATCAGATTACGCGGGAGATGGGAAATTGCCGGAATTAGGGCGAGGACGCGAGCGAGCCAAGTAAAAACTAATGGATGCTAGGTGACAGGATTGCTGCAAACCACTTCGATGTTGTGTCCGTCGGGCCCAATTACAAATGCTGCATAATAATTCGCATGATATTGACTACGAATTCCCGGCGCACCATTGTCTTTGCCTCCCGCCTGCAGCGCCTTTTGATAGAACGCATCAACTTGCTGGCGATTTTCGGCGATGAATGCTAGATGAAGATGTGCGGGTTTCTCTTCGGTTTGAAACAGGCACAACGAAACATTCTTATTTGAGCTTAGCTCTACACCGTATGTTGGCGTTCCTTCAGAGGCAACTGCCACTCCGATTGGTTCGAGCGCTTGGAGAAAGAAAGCTTTGCTCGATGCGTAATCGCTGACCCCAAATTTTACATGATCAAACATAAACTATCCTAAAGTGTGTGAAACCGTGTGTTTACGTGAATATAGAGCCACAACCGACCTCTATCAAGCGGCATTGTGACATGCTACCACTGCTTAATCTTGCAGTCATAGAACCGAGTGATTGCATTCCCCAACGCGAGACCGTTAATACCCTTCAGATAAGGATGGAAAGCGGTGGGGAATGGGTTCTATCCCATCATAAACACTTCTATTTTTTTTATATTGAATATATTTCCTTGAGTCAGCGTATTTGTATATATGCTGAATATAGCCTCTTCAGTGAAATCTACAGATCTGTCAGCAATTAATAAATGGTTATCCTGTAAATTTCCCACATCCCATTTTTTTGTTTCGAGCTGCGAGTTTGGCGTCAATGCAGTGATTTCAGTCTCGATTAGAAAACTACCCGGTGCGATAATTGTCGACGACAAATTTCCAAGAGTGGCGCCGGTATTTTTATTTTCTGCTCTTACAGTAAGCGCATCATTGCTCACAACACCCGTTCGTTCCCCCCAAACCTTAATTCGAATGGATTTGGTGGAGTCTACGAAGTAATAGGCCGGAATGGATAAATTATTAACTGATGTCTTGATCCGCGTTAATAAATATGATCCGGTATTTCCGTTAGATGGTGTCAGGTTAACCATAATCGCTAAGCGATGTTCAACGTGGGAATTTTGGAAATAGTTGGCTAGGGCGCCACCAGCCCCCCAGCTCTGAATTGGAATATTAACTGCATCAGCGGTGCCACTGTTGAAATTTAAATTACCGGAAACATTGGCTTCTGAACACCCCCACGTTCTTACTCCAACGGGTGAACGCTTATAGTTACCACCGACCAGTGCAGTTCTTGCGCTCATATCAGTTTGGATAACGGCTGTAGAAATATCTTCAGCATTCAAATAATCGCAATGTGCGACTGACCCTCTTGAACAATAGAACCCATAATAAGCGTTCGAAACTGTGCACGCGGTTTCCGGGCTAGCGCCGACAGTAGCTTGCGAATTGTATGTAGTTCGAAACCCTTCTCGGACATTATTCGCTACGCATGATTCATATGTGGCCTGTACCTGATTCACACCCGCGAAGCCTATATTAACTTGCTCCGCGATACAATTTTTATAAGTAGCCTTGCCGCTGTTCTTATGTAAAAACCCATAGGTCGTATCTTCTATTGATTTGCCAATGGCTTTAAAATTCTCGATGTGAAACCAAGAGCAGGGCTCTATCCGAAGGCAAGCCGTATCTGAGGTGGATTGTTTCTGAATTATTGTAGCAGGTAGTCCCTGTTCGTCTTTGGTGCCGATAATACTAATGGGCTTTGTGCAGGCTACAGGAAAATCGATGTAAAGTGTTTGGTCTGTATACGTACCAGCTGCGAATCTGAACTCCCATTGGCCAGAAAGTAGCTTGCCTTCCTGATTTAGTTGCTGCAACATTGCGACAGCATTGAGTAGTGCGTTACGCGGGGATTGAGAGTCAAGTCCATCATTAAGATTATTGCCCGTAGGGCTATAGTGGATAACGTTTACAACATTCGTTCTAGGCTCGATGGAGTAAAGAGCAGTGCCTCGTTTTATGATTCCCCTACCAATGTGCTTGGTGCCCCAAAAATTTACTATGCTGCTATCACAAACATAAGTACCGTCTGGCCAATACAAATTAAATCCTTGCCGGTAGGCTCGGTTGACTGCATTTTGGATAGCAGTTTGATCATTTTGAACTCCGTTTCCTACAGCGCCAAAATCCTTTACACTTACAAAGTCTTGCAGCCGCTCCTCGACGGTTCTGACCACCGCTCCAGTTTCTCCCTGATTGTAATCAACCGTATTCGCAGGAATATTTGCCATTTCTTTCTCCTTAAAGTGGAAGTTGTACTTTAGGGGGATTACAGAGCAGTGTCTACTCGCCGACTGAGCACAATTATTTAATGACAGTTTCCGCCCGGTCCTGAAACGCATTCAGCTGCCGGATAGCCTGATCGCCCTCACTATTCCAATAGGATCCTGAGCATCCTGTCCGTCAATGTCGGCTCGTGCCGTTCCATTGTCCAGACCGGAGGCTTTGGCGTCTTTGGCGGTACAAACTGGCTGCCGGACACGGACGGACAATCGGCGATTACCGACAGCAACATCAGCGCGCAACTGAGTAATAGTTTTCTGGGCATTTTGGTATTCCTGGTAGTGTTTGGCGTCCAGAACGTTGCCCTGGTCCTGCAAGGCCTGTTTCTTTGCCCGGGCGATTTCGTTTTGCATGGCAGTCTGGAGCTTGGCGAAAGTCTCATGGTCAGCGTATCCTTGCCGGTATTCGCTCCAGCCATAGAGCAGAGCAGCGGCCACAGCCACCAACACCAGAATCAGATAGCCACGGATGCCGTTGATAAATCCGAGGATTGCATTCATTGGCACGGATCTCCGAATACATCCTTGTTATTGTTCCAACACTTCACAGGCTTGGGTTTGTTGAGAACCAGGCGCAAAGACCCGGACGGCAATTTGGATTTGCGCGCTGATTGTCCTGCTTGTGAGGCTGCGCGGCTGGCTACCGTTGCTGCGTGGGTGGACTTTGTTGCTGCCATTTCCACTCGATCGGTTGTTTGTTCCAGCTTCTCGGATACAACCGATTGGTGTGCCTGGCAGAAGGCATCGAAGCAGGCAGGACTGGGTGATTTACATGTGCACGACCTGCGGCATACGGTCGGGATGCGCTTGCGGGTTACTGGGCGCACTCAGGATGTAATTATGGCACAGCAACAACTCTATGACTTCGCATTATGCGATCGCGCAGCTGCGCGAAATTTATGATGCGTTGGAGGGCATAGCCCGGCCCGGCGAGGGTGAGGAAACGCTCAACTTGCACGCGATGATCCGTCAAGCGCAGATCAGGTACGTGAACCGAGTCCCACAAAAGTCCCACAGCAATAAAAAAGCCGCTTAAAGAATTGAGCTCTTTAAACGGCCTAAGTATCTGATATCACTAATGTTTATGTGGTCGGGACAGTAAGATTCGAACTTACGACCCTCTGGTCCCAAACCAGATGCGCTACCAGGCTGCGCTATGCCCCGACGTATTCACTAAATCAGCGAAGAAAAGGATATTAACATAAACTTCGATTTAATGACAAGTGGGGTGTGCCTTAAAATCTACACTTTTACCTGTTTAGCGTCCCTGATTGTGGCGCATTTGCTCCAGTCTGCGGCTGGCGCCTTCCATACCGCGCTGAGTCTGACGATATGAAGAGCGGCTTGGCCTGTCGTTATCTCGCCGGTTATTCCAGTTGCTGCGATCATGATCCCGACGGTCGCGCCAATCATTTCTGTCGCGATGACGCGCAGCGTCACGGCGTGCTTCCTGGCGGCGTTCCCAGTCGCGACGGTCGCCGCGCCTGTAATCTACATTACGGTAGCCGCTGCGATAACCACTTCCGTAGTAGCTTGAGCCCCCGCCGTAACTATCATAACGGTCAGAATAACGCCCGTAACCATCGCCAGCGTAACCGACACAGCCGGTAAGGGCGCCCACTGCTATCAAAAAAACGACCAATATTTTTCTCATATCGACCTCCAGATTTGAAATTCTTGTTTGTCTTGCTATACAAAAGCATATATCCCATTTACCCATATGTAAACGAGATACCGTTACGCTGATTATCGTTCTTCTTGTGTGTCCAATGTGTTTCAGAAATACGACAGATGCAAGGTATTCGGCTTAGTTTGTTACAAATTGCCTTGTTTTTGTATAAGTAATTGATAAATATAAAGATAATTTGAAATTAATCGAAATGCTTGCCGGCGGAAAAATAGTATCCATCTAATAGTGTCCATCTAATACCGGGACTGTCCGCGGCGTGTCAGTTATCGCCAGCGTATTAGCCTGCATGTAGTAGTGTACTGGCAGCCGTAAACGGCATGTTTTTCGGTTATGTGTTTTTATGCGGCAGCTGCAAGGCGTGGGTACATGTTAAAGATACTTTGCGCCGACATATAAATTAATGAAACAGGACGTTATAAAGTGGCGCAATGAGTCTCTTATGCCTGCGCTCAAAAGTGTTGCGGGCAGGGCAAGGGTGTCGCATGGATGTCACGAGTAGGTGATGCAATGACTGGTTTGTGAGATTTTTCCGGTGAGTGTGTAGACGTCCGTAAATCAGATGTGCTATATTCTCGTTTCTCCAGTTCACGCACTCGTGGTGAAATAGGTAGACACAAGAGACTTAAAATCTCTCGGGCATTGCGCCCGTGCCGGTTCGATTCCGGCCGAGTGCACCAGAGATGGGTCTCGCATCAACAGGAAGCTTGGCAGAGCGGTTGAATGCACCGGTCTTGAAAACCGGCGAAGGGTTAAACCTTCCGTGAGTTCGAATCTCACAGCTTCCGCCAAAATTCATATGCGCTAGTTGGGCATAGTAAAAATACCCCGTTAATTCACTCATTGAATTGCGGGGTTTTTTATTGGCTTGCGTATGGCCGTGTGTGGGTTTCCTGGGTAATCCATCGCTAAATACGAGCGGCTAGTTGACCTCAATGGATTCACTGGCAAGTCGATTTTTTCCGCTGCTCGCCGGGTAATGGGCGGTGCTGTCGTTAATGACTTAGAATAATACGTTAATAACCAGAAATAATAACCAGCACTGTTAGTCGGGTCATTTGGGTGATGCCGCGGCATTTCGCAGTAAGGTAAGGATCTGGTCCGAAACTCAAATTCCACAGCCGATACGATTGACATGACATCCAGCAACGCGACCATTGAAGACTCTTCTGTAATACTCCCTGAAAGCGTTCAACGAGGGAATATCTGGCGTTTGTCCACGGCGCAGGCGCTGGCGGGCGCCAACTCGGTCGTGGTTTATGCCACCGGGGCCATCGTGGGCGAGAATCTGGCTCCGACGCCGATGCTGGCGACGTTGCCCATTTCCATCTTTGTAGTTGGCATGGCGGCATGCATTCTGCCGGTGGGCAAAATTGCCCAGCGTCATGGTCGGCGTGCTGCCTTTTTGGTGGGAACCGGCGCTGGTGTCTTGACCGGTCTGCTGGCGATGGTTGCTGTGATCCAGGCCTGGTTCTGGCTGTTTTGTCTGGCCACTTTCTTTGGTGGCGGCTATGCCGCGGTGGTCTTGACGTTTCGTTTTGCCGCGGCCGACGGGGTAGAAAAGGCTCGGCGCGCGCGGGCCTTGTCGCTTGTCATGGCTGGTGGGGTGGTAGCTGGAGTCATAGGTCCGCAGTTAGTGACCTGGACCATGGATATGTGGGGTCCTCATAAGTTTGCGGCAACGTTCCTGGTGCAGGCGGTAGTGGCTGTGCTGTCGGCAGTGCTGCTGCTGGGCGTGCGCCTGCCGGTGCCTACAGTAACAGAGCGGGCAGGAGGGCGCCCGCTTTCTGTCATTGCATCGCAACCGCGATTCATCGCGGCCGCCATCAGTGGTGCGGTCGCCTATATGTTGATGAATTTTCTGATGACGTCCGCGCCGTTGGCCATGCATATTTGCGGCCACTCACAGGAGTCTGCCAATCTGGGGCTGCAGTGGCACGTCATTGCCATGTACGCGCCCAGTTTCTTTACGGGCAGTCTGATCACGCGCTTTGGTGCGAGTCGTGTGGCGGGCGTGGGTTTATTTCTCACCGGTCTTTCGGCGGCCGTGGGCCTGGGTGGAATTGATGTAGCTCATTTCTGGGCAACGCTGATCCTGCTTGGGCTTGGTTGGAATTTCGGATTTCTGGGGGCCTCGGCGCTGGTGTTGGAATGTCACAGGCCAGAAGAGAAAACCCGCGTGCAGTCACTCAATGATTTTATTGTCTTTGGGCTCATGGCTGCGGGGTCTTTTTCATCGGGCGGACTCCTGAGTGCTTATGGGTGGAATACGGTGTTGTGGGTGTCCTTTATTCCTCTGGTGCTGGCAGTTGTCGCGCTGGCGCTGGCCAGGCGAAAAAGGGCGCCTGTACTTGCTGCTTAGAACGAGGGTTGGTGGTGTGCAGTAATGGCTGTGCCTGCGCAGGTTTACTGACTGTGCGCATTGTCGGGCGTCTGTTGGCTGATCCGGTGCGTGGGACGGGGGTTATGCTAAACTTGCCGCAATCCAAATGTAGGGGCTCCCGAAGTTGCGGGACCCCATCACTATCGCCTTCTATCATTCTTCCAATAAACAGACCCATGTAATTGGCTCTTCCAACAGCAGATCTTTTGCTCGCGCTACTGTATAGCTGAGGCAGCATTGCAAAATGCAGCTTTATGCTGTCGTCTTTTCTTGTATCAATACCCCGGCTTCGCGCCGCTTCACGCAACTCCTTGCCTGCGGGCCAGTGCAATCGACGTGCCCGTGTGTGTGCGCGTGGGTCGTGCATGGCTGATGAGCGTCAGAGGGGGCGTTTAAATTTTTAAAATTATGTTTACAAAAAATACTATTAAACAGGATTGGTTTTCCAATGTCAGGGGCGATTTGCTGGCGGGCCTTGTTGTCGCACTTGCGCTCATTCCCGAAGCCATTGCATTTTCGATCATTGCGGGCGTAGACCCTAAAGTAGGTCTTTATGCCTCTTTCTGTATAGCGGTGGTCATCGCTTTTGCCGGCGGCAGGCCTGGCATGATTTCCGCTGCCACTGGCGCCATGGCGTTGCTGATGGTGACGTTGGTCAAGGAGCATGGCCTGCAATATTTACTGGCTGCGACCTTGCTGACCGGCGTGCTGCAGATATTGGCCGGCGTGCTGCGCCTGGGGGTGTTGATGCGCTTTGTTTCCAGCTCTGTTGTGACCGGCTTTGTCAATGCGCTGGCTATATTGATATTCATGGCTCAGTTGCCTGAGTTGATGAATGTGACATGGGTTGTTTATGCCATGGTTGCGGCGGGTCTGCTGATTATTTACCTGTTTCCTTACATCACCAGGACGATACCGTCGCCGCTGGTTTGCATCCTGGTGTTGACCGCCGTTTCAATGGCGCTGGGTCTGGATATCAGAACGGTTGGCCACATGGGGGAGTTGCCCGATAGTCTGCCGGTTTTCCTGCTGCCGAACGTGCCGCTCAATTGGGAGACGCTGAAGATTATTCTGCCTTACGCTGCGCCAATGGCCGTCGTGGGGCTGCTGGAGTCGTTGATGACGGCCGCGATCGTTGATGGTCTGACCGATACGCCCAGTGATAAGAACCGGGAGTGTGTCGGGCAGGGCGTGGCAAATATCGCCTCTGGTTTTCTTGGGGGTATGGCCGGATGCGCAATGATCGGGCAATCGGTCATCAATGTAAAATCCGGCGGCCGCGGACGCCTGTCCACTCTGACTGCGGGCAGTGTATTGTTGATTCTGATCGTCTTTCTGGGGGCGTGGGTCAAACAGATTCCAATGGCAGCGTTGGTGGCGGTAATGATCATGGTGTCGATCGGCACTTTCAAGTGGTCTTCGCTGCGTGATTTGACCCGTCATCCAAAAAGCTCGAGCATTGTCATGATTGCCACGGTCGTGGTGGTGGTGGCTACGCATGATCTGGCAAAAGGCGTGCTGGTGGGGGTGTTGCTAAGCGGGATATTCTTTGCTCACAAAGTGGGTCAGGTGCTGAGCGTGACTTCATTCAAAACCAGTAGCGAGGCGTCCAGAACCTATCATGTGGCGGGGCAGATATTTTTTGCTTCGGCGCAGTCGTTTATTTCGAAATTTGACTTCAGGGAAGTGATTGATGAGGTTACTATTGATTTGCATTCGGCAAGGTTCTGGGACATTACCGCAATTGGGGCGCTGGATACGGTCATTCTCAAGTTCCGGCGCGAAGGCACGGTGGTCAACATTGAAGGGTTGGACCAGGCCAGTATCACGCTGGTGGATCGCTTCGGCATTCACGACAAGCCGGACGGCACTGGCAAGTTGGCGAACCATTAAAAAGGGAGACGCGAATGAAAAAGATTATTGCGTGCATTGATGGCGCCAGGCATACGTTTGCCGTATGTGATTATGCAATCTGGGCATCGCAGCATTTGACTATTCCCATTGATTTTTTACATGTGTTGGACAGGCATCCGGAAAAGGCTTCGATCGTCGATTTGAGCGGAAGCATTGGTTTTGACGCTCATGATATGCTGCTGAGCCAATTGAGCGAGCTCGACGAACAGCGCAGCAAACTGGCCCAGCTGCATGGGAAAAATATTCTGGAGGCGGCCAGAAAGCGAGCGGTGGCGGCAGGACTGACTGCAGTTGAAATGCGCCAGCGACACGGCTCATTGACGCAAAGTCTGCTGGATCTGCAGGGCGAGGCCAGAATGATTATCCTGGGGCGGCACGAGCAGGCCAGGGGAGCGCATCGCAGCTACTTTGATCACCACGTAGAGAAGATCGTCAGGTCGGTTGATTTGCCCGTGCTGGTTGTTTCAGAGTCGTTTCGTGCGCCTGGGTGTTTCCTGGTTGCGTTCGATGGGAGTGATACGGCGCGTAAAATGGTGGAGCGTTTGGCCGGTAGTGCCCTGCTGGCAGATCTGCAGTGCCATGTTCTGTACGTCGGTGAAGGAACGGAACGGGCCGCAGAGCATATGGATTGGGCACGCACGGCGCTGAGCGCAATGCAGTTTGAGCCGATTGTGAATACGCTGGGCGGCGAGCCCGAGACGGTGATCGTGGATTATATATTGTCCAATAATATCGATTTGCTGGCGATGGGCGCCTACGGACATTCGCGGATTCGCGAGCTAATTGTTGGAAGTCTGACCACGACGCTATTGAGAACCAGTCCGGCGCCCGTGCTGATCATGCGATAGCGCAGTATGCTCGTTGCGGCTGCACGCTATAGGGAGCGCAAGGTTGAGGCTGGCGGGCGTATTTGCCTCTTCCTGGCGCCTGCCTGAGGACGCTATGCTGGGCACATTTCTTTTTTCTGGATCCCTTCCGACAGAAAATAGCCTTTTTTCCATGCGGTATGAATCAGATTCGGGAAAAAATCCTGATCGACTCTGCGGCGCAAACGCGCGATGTGCACGTCAACGGCGTTGGAATTCAAACACGGTGGCTGTTTGTCCAGAACGGCATTCAGTGCTGATTTGGATATGACGATTCCCGGGTTGGAGGCCAGATACAGCAGGATGCGAAACTGGGTAACCGATAGTATGATTTCCACACCGGAGCGTCTCACCTGGCTGCTATGCAGGTCGATTTCCAGATCGGCAACAATCAATTTGTTGCGTCCGTCAAATGCAGTCGATTTCTCCGGCGTTGTTTTCATAAGTTCTGTTGGATACCTGGGCCGGCAAGCGCGCATGTGCATCTGGCAATTATCCGACGCACGTCCTTTTTATTGCCTGTTACGCAACTGCCTGCAATGGCCAGGGGCCATGATTCATAAATTCATGCGGATCAGCGCGTGCTGGTGAAAAAAGCAGCGCATGCTCGAGTGTAATCAACGCCGTCTGCTGTCAGCCCAACACGCGTTGCGCCCTGCAATTGCGTTCTCAAATGTTGCTTTCCTTAAGTGTAGTGCGATTAGGACGAATTCGGGTGCTGGCCTGCATGACACGGCATGTCGGTGCAGGCACGTTAAAGTATGAAGATTATCACGATATTCAGTTATATGTAAGTATGCGTTGGCGTGCGGTATAAGGTGTGGCGTATAGGCCGGGGCTGTTATGCGGCCTGTATAAGACATGTACAGGGCGGGTATAAGCCGTGGCAGTGCTCGTTTATTTCCCTGATTGACCTTGTTGCGAAGGTGCGTGGGGGTTTCAACGTTAAAATCTCATGATTGACAGTCAGGCATGGCATGCGTGCACATGACCTCCATTCTTTTTGCAGGAGAAGACAGATGAAGGCAGTTGAAATTTCCACCCCAGGCGGCCCCGAAGTGTTAAAGCTGGTGGAGCGGGAAAAGCCCGAGTTAAAGAAGGGCGATGTCCTGATTCGCGTGACGGCTGCCGGGATCAACCGACCCGACGTATTTCAGCGCAAAGGCGCCTACCCGCCGCCGCCAGGGGCTTCGGATCTGCCGGGGCTGGAAGTGGCCGGTGAAATCGTCGAAGGCGATCTCGCGGGCACTTCCCTGAAAATCGGCGATCGAGTGTGTGCATTGACACCCGGGGGCGGATACGCCGAGTACTGTGTCGCGCCTGCGGGCAACTGCCTGCCTATTCCTGACGGTTTCAGTGACGTGGAAGCGGCAGCACTGCCAGAGACTTTCTTTACCGTCTGGACCAATGTGTTCGACCGTGGCGCGTTATCCGGCGACGAGACATTGCTGGTTCATGGCGGCGCCAGTGGTATCGGAACCACAGCCATTCAAATAGCCCGGGCACTGGGGCACAAGGTTTTTGTAACGGTAGGAAGCGATGAGCGCGCGGCTGCCGTCGAGGCGCTGGGCGCCAGCAAGGCGATCAATTACAAGACTCAGGACTTTGTTGAGGAAGTCAAAAAGCTGACTGATGGCAAGGGTGTGGATGTGGTGCTGGATATGGTTTCTGGCGAATACATCAATCGTAATATCCAGTGCCTGGCCGACGACGGGCGGATCGTGATAATTGCCCAGTTGGGCGGAAGCAAGGCAACCATCGATACGGCGCAGGTGATGCGACGACGCCTGACCATTACCGGCTCAACCTTGCGGCCGCGTAGTGTCGCGTTCAAAACACAAATCGCCCAGGCGCTGCAGCAAAAGGTATGGCCATTGCTGGCCGCAGGCAAAATCAGGCCTGTCATTCATGCCACCTTTGCCCTGGCGCAGGCCAGTGATGCCCATGCCATGATGGAAAAAGGCGAGAACATCGGGAAAATAGTCCTGACGTTTTAAGTTTCCTTTTAGAAATGAAAAGGTTATAATCTCTGGTTTTGTTAAAATCCCTTTTTACCGAGGAAAATATGAGTGTGCGTCGGCGTCTGGTCATCGGAAACTGGAAAATGAATGGCAGTAAGGCTGAAAACCAGCAGCTGCTTTCAGATCTGGTCAAATTGCAGAATGCCGCTGCGGCCGATCAGGCAGCAGAGCTGGCCGTATGTGCGCCTTTTCCTTACCTGCAGCAAGTGGCAGACATCCTTCAAGGTAGTGCCATCGGTTGGGGTGGTCAGGATGCCAGTGAGCATGCCAAGGGGGCATATACCGGTGAAGTGTCGGTTGCCATGCTTGCTGAGTTCGGTTGTGCCTGGGCAATTGTGGGGCATTCCGAGCGCCGTGCTTATCACGGTGAAAGCAGTGATGTCGTTGCGCGCAAGGCCGCCGCTGCAATTGCCGGCGGTATTACGCCTGTAGTATGCGTTGGTGAAACGCAGGCCGAACGCGAGGCGGGCAAGACGCTGCAGGTGATCAGCAGCCAGCTTGAACCGGTGCTTGCGCTGGGTGCTGAAGCGGTCAGGAAAGTGGTTCTGGCGTACGAGCCGGTATGGGCTATCGGTACGGGGCTTACTGCCTCGCCAGAACAGGCGCAGGAGGTGCATGCACACATTCGCAGCTTACTTGTTCAGGCGGGTGCGCCCGAGCAGCGCGTTTTGTACGGCGGCAGCGTCAAGGCGGCAAATGCGGCAAGCCTGTTTGCCAAGGAAGATATTGATGGCGCGCTGGTAGGCGGCGCCTCGCTGGTTGCAACCGATTTTCAGGGAATTGCCAACGCCTAGCAGCGTAGTCACATTCCTTATACGGAATTTTTTTGGAGTAATACTTAAATGCCATCGTTTATATACCCTTTACTGGCTGTCGTGCAGGTCCTGTCTGCATTGACGGTTATTGCCCTGGTGCTGTTGCAGCAAGGCAAGGGCGCTGATATGGGTTCATCTTTTGGTGGCGGTTCTGCCGGGAGTCTTTTTGGTGCTACCGGTGCGGCAAACTTTTTTTCGCGTGCGACAAAGTGGGTATCCATCCTGTTTTTCGCCTGCACGCTGGGTCTTGCCTATATCGGTAACAATACTGGCCGCAGCGCAGGTCCTGCAACGGGCGGTGGTGTGATGCAGGGCTACGAAACGCCAGCGCCGGCTCCCAATACGCAAGCGCCAGCCACTCAGCCGCAAGCGGATTTGCCTGCGGCCCCTGCACCGGCCGAAGCGCCGGCGGCTCCGTCTTCTGAGGTGCCAGCAGCACCGGCTGCACCTGCGCCGTCAGCAACGCCTGAGCAATCCGGGGCGACGCCGGCTGCACCTGCAGCAGGGGGGGCGTCACCTGCCGAAAATACAACACCTGCTGTGCCAGAATCGCAGCAAGACACGAATACTGAGACGAAACAGTAAGCGTTTCTGATTAAATGGTGTTATAATCTTCTGTCTTTGCAGATGCTCACGTGGTGGAATTGGTAGACACGCTATCTTGAGGGGGTAGTGGCGAGAGCTGTGCGAGTTCGAGTCTCGCCGTGAGCACCAACTGTTAAATCTAATCTGTATTCCGTAGTCATCAAGCCCTTGCTCTGTTAGAGCAGGGGCTTTTTGTTTGTCTGGCTTTTGGCAATTGGGCCGGGCCTTGGTGGTCGCATGCGATCCCGATGTTTTTTTTTTGGGGCTTGTTGTCTTGTGGCCTTATGACCGCGCAGATAGTGCGGACTCGCTGGCCCGGCCTTCAGGTGGCGTTTGTGTGTCGTAGCGGTTCGTTGTTGCTGGTTTGCAGGAGATGTGCTGGTGTGGGTGGGAATCTGTTATTGATTAACCGGCTCTGGTGCGCCGGTGTTGAGGTGGATCAATTGCGCAGATGATATCAATGCAGCGTTATGAGTGAAGATGGTATAGTTATAAGCCTTAGTCTATTTCACCAACCCCAAGGAGTACATAATGGCTTTTAAGTTAAAACTGAAACACGTGTTGGCCGCAATGGCATTGTCTGCTGCTTCACTGCCCGTTATGGCTGCTGAGTGCTCAATTGACGTTGAGGCTAATGACGCCATGCAATTTAACACCAAGGAAATTGCTGTCAGCAAATCGTGCAAGGAATTCACGATCAATCTGAAGCATACTGGTCAATTGCCGAAAGCAGCGATGGGGCACAATATTGTGATTGCCAAGTCTGCTGATATGCAGGGCGTGGAAACGGATGGTATTGCCGCGGGCGCCGATAAGAATTATGTAAAAGAGGGTGATGAGCGTGTAATCGCCCATACCAAGCTGATTGGTGGTGGCGAATCTGACTCGGTCAAAGTGCCTGTCGACAAGCTGACTGGGGATGATGTGTTCTTCTGCTCATTCCCTGGGCACGGCGCCATGATGAAAGGCACCGTCAAGCTGGTCGATTAATGCGTTAAAGTTTGTATGCCCGGCATTATGCCGGTGCGCTATGAGTTTTGCAGGTGAAGACCTCCCGAGAAATGGGAGGTCTTTTTTTTGGTTGGGTGTTTTTGTGCGTCTCGTGTTGGGGGCAGGAAGAGAAGGTGCAGACAGGGTAAGGCAGGGTGGACGGGGTGGACGGGGTGGACGGGGTAAGGCAGGGTAGGCAGGGTAGGCAGGGTAGGCAGGGTAGGCAGGGTAGGCAGGGTAGGCAGGGTA
>Ga0160444_100062_pt1 | contig 152057 bp, 131 predicted proteins | sample HID1972K_E1MG_FD_108232 | JGI IMG/M metagenome (GOLD analysis project Ga0160444, IMG submission 108232) | Enriched pill bug-associated microbial communities from UW Madison campus, WI, USA - HID1972K_E1 MG | ecosystem: Host-associated > Arthropoda: Insects > Digestive system > Unclassified ... | reverse complement strand
CGCATCGAGGTGCTGACCCCCGACTTCCGCGGCAAGGGCCGCATGGAGCGCGCGCTGGAGATCCTGGCGAAGAATCCGCCGGACGTGTTCAACCACAACATCGAAACCGTTCCGGACCTGTACCGCAACGTGCGTCCGGGCGCGGACTAGCAGTGGTCGCTGACCCTGCTGAAGAACTTCAAGGCGCAGCATCCGGAGGGGCCGACCAATAGCGGCATCATGCTGGGCCTGGGCGAGGAGTTCGAGCAGATCAAGGCGACCATGCGCGACCTGCGCGCGCACGACGTGGACATGATCACCATCGGCCAGTACCTGCAGCCGACCGCGCACCACCATCCGGTACTGCGTTACTGGACGCCGGAAGACTACAAGGCGCTGGAGGAGTACGGCTACGAGCTGGGCTTCAGCCACGTGGCCTCCGGCCCGATGGTGCGCTCGTCGTACCACGCCGACGTGCAGGCCAGGGGCGCCGGCGTCGCCTGATCCCGTGGGGGCCGACCGGCCATGGGGCGGTGTGGTGGGTGACCAACGCTCGTCACCCACCAGCACCTTGCCACCAGCACCACCCACGCCATTCACAATTTGCTACAGGGCGCGGATTAGGCTGTGAAGGTGTGTCGGAAGGCTGGGTGACAACGCCTGCAACTTTCGGCACTGTCGTGGGGTCATACCCTCGCGCAGTCTCACTTCCGGCAAGGTGCCTCGAGCAATTCCATGAAATTCAAAGCCCCCGCATTCCTGATGGCCCTGGCGCTGAGCGCCCCGCTCGCGTTGGCCGCACAGGTCGATTCACCTGCCTTGCCCGCGGCGGCTACCGCCGACCAGGTGACCACCTCCAAGCTGGTCTATGGCCTGCTTTCCGACAGCCGCTACGCGTATCGGCCGCGTGCGCTCGATGAAGCCACCTCCAGGGATGTCTTCAAGCGCTATCTGGAAACGCTGGACAGCGGCAAGCAGTTCTTCACCCAGGCCGACGTGGCCCGCTTCGCGCCGTTCGAGGCCGGCATCGCCACCGCCATTCGTGGCGGTGAGCTGGAACCGGCGTTCCAGGTGTTCGCGGTGTACAAGCAGCGGGTGGCACAGCGGGTGGGGTATGCGCGTGAGCTGCTCAAACGCGAGCCGGATTTCAGCACCGACGAGAAATTCGAGTACGACCGCAAGGACGTGCCCTGGGCAGCCAGCGATGCCGAGCTGGATGAACTGTGGCGCAAGTCGGTCAAGAACGACTGGCTGCGCCTGAAGCTGGCCGGCAAGAAGCCCGATGACATCCGCAAGACGCTCGACAAGCGCTACGTCACGCTGGAGAAGTCGGTCAACGAGCTGAAGGGCGAGGACGTGTTCCAGTTCTTCCTCAACGCCTATACCAGCGCGGTCGATCCGCATACCGATTACTTCACGCCGCGCACGGCCGAGAACTTCAACCAGGCGATGTCGCTGTCGCTGGAAGGCATCGGGGCGCAGCTGCAGCGCCAGGACGACATGGTGGTGATCCGCGAGATCATCGCCGGCGGTCCGGCTGCGATGAACGGCACGCTGAAGCCGGGCGACCGCATCGTCGGCGTCGGCCAGGGCAAGTCCGGCCCGATCGAGGATGTGATCGGCTGGCGCATCGACGACGTGGTGGCCAAGATCCGCGGCAACAAGGACACCCAGGTACGGCTGGAATTCATCCCGGCCGAGGAGGGCGTGGATGGCAAGCCGCATACCCTGCTGCTGACCCGGCAGAAGGTGCGCCTGGCCGAACAGGCCGCCAAGGGCGAGACGCTGACCCTTCCCGGCCGGGAGGGCGAGCCGGAGCGCAAGGTCGGTGTGATCAAGCTGCCGACGTTCTACCAGGATTTCGAGGGCCGCCGCCGCAATGCCACCGACTACGCCTCGGCCACGCGCGACGTCGCCAGGCTGCTGGCCGGCTTCAAGGACGACAAGCTGGACGGCGTGGTGCTGGACCTGCGCAACAATGGCGGCGGTTCGCTGGATGAAGCCATCGAGCTGACCGGGCTGTTCATCGAGCAGGGCCCGGTGGTGCAGGTGCGCGAATCCGGCGGCCGGGTCACCGTCAACAGCGATCGCAGCGAAGCGGTGGCGTGGGATGGCCCGCTGGCGGTGCTGATCAACCGCGGTTCGGCCTCGGCGTCGGAGATCTTCGCCGGCGCGATCCAGGATTACGGTCGTGGCCTGGTCATCGGCGAGACCACCTTCGGCAAGGGCACGGTGCAGAACATCGTCGACCTGGACCGCTGGCCGAGCGGCGAGAAGCAGCGCTTCGGCCAGGTCAAGCTGACCATCGCGCAGTTCTTCCGTGTCAGCGGCAGCAGCACCCAGCACAAGGGCGTGGTGCCGGACCTGGCGTTCCCGGCCAGCGTGGACGCGACGGAGTTCGGCGAGAGCACCTACGACAACGCGTTGCCATGGACCCGCATCGCCGCGGTGCCACACACCCAGTACGGCAACTTCGGGCCGCTGCTGCCCAAGCTGCAGAGCCGCCACGCCGCGCGCATCACCACCGACAAGGAGTTCGTGTGGTGGAACGAGGATGTGGAGCAGTTCCGCGCCGAGAAGGCGAAGAAGTACATCTCGCTCAACGAGGCCGAGCGCCGCGGCGAGCGCGAGCGCCAGGAAAACCAGCGCAGGCAGCGCCAGGAGATCCGCAAGGAACTTGGCCTGGACCTGGATCCGCTGGCCGATGACAGCAACGACGATGGCCTGACCGGCAACGAGCGCGACATCGTCAAGGACGCCGCACGCGAGAAGGCGGCGGAGAAGCGCCCGGATCCGCTGCTGCGTGAATCGGCCGCGATCCTGGCCGACGCGGTGAACCTGCTCGAAACCGACCGTCCGTTGTCGGCGCAGGTGCTGCCGCAGTCCACCGGCGCCGGCCGCTGGGCCGACTGACCGGCGGTGCGGGTGCTGGTCTCTGGCCGGCGCCCCGCACCATGACCTGGGGCATACATCGGCCGCGCTATCCTGCGCAGGATCGGTTTTCCCCTGGAGTCTCGATGCGCGCGCCTACCTACCTCGTGGCCAGCCTGATGGCCATCACGCTCAGCGCCTGCGGCGGCCGTGCGGCCGATACCACGCTGCTGCGGGAATCGTTCGATTCGGGAGACATGTATTCGCGCACGGTGGATGGCACCGCTGCCGAGGCCTGCGAAGCGGCGCGGCGGACCCTGCTCAGCCAGGGCTATGCCATCGCGCGTGCGGACGGCAGCGCGGTGGAAGGCAACAAGAACTTCCAGACCCGCGAGGATGACCACGAACAGCTGGTGCTGCGCGTTTCCTGCGCGCCACGCGGCGAGCAGGCCCTGGTGTTCGTCAGTGCCGTGCAGGACCGGTACGCGCTGAAGAAGAGCCCGACCTCGGCAAGCGTCGGCGTGGGCGCCATCGGCTCGGTATCGCTGCCGTTCGGCAGCAACGACGATTCGCTGGTACGGGTTGCCAGCAGCACCGTGCAGGACGGCGGTTTCTACGGCCGTTTCTTCCAGCGCCTGCAGCAGTTCCTGCCCACGGCCACGGTCCCTGGCGAGGGCGAGGGCGAGGACGCCCAGCCCCGGAAGGATGCGGCGGACAGCGGGCAGCGCTGAGCATGCGCCACGCGGCCCTGTTGCCTGCGCTGCTGCTGGCGGCATGGCCGTCCCTGGCCGCATCGATGACAGGCTGCGAACAGGGCCTGTTGCAGCGCCTGGGCTGGCGTTTCGAGGTGGCGGCGGTGGACGCCCCGCAGGTGCAGGGCGGCGCGCCCTGCACGCGTGCCGATCTTGCCCAGGCCCAGGCCAGCGGTGATCTGCGCGTGCGGCTGCCGGAACGGCTGGACGCTTCCGACCGCCAGCGCCTGATGCAGCAGCTGCTGGACCATCCGGCAACGGTGTGCGCGTATGCGTTCCGGCTCGGCGATGCCACCCGTCGCGCCGCGCAGGCGTTGCAGGACAACAGCGGATACCGCTTCTCCGGCCTGCAGCTGGGCTGGATCGGCTTCGGTGCGCGGGGGGCGGCTGCGCAGGGCTGGCAGCGCGTGCGCAGCTTCGGCCGCGGTTTCCAGCCGAACGGCCGCAACAGCGAAGCGCTGGATGCGTTCTACCACGGCCGCGTGCGCAGCGAATGCGGCGTCGGCCGCCAGGTCGCGCAGCTGGCGACCCAGCGCGAGCTGCATGGCGATGCCGGTTTCGATACCGCCTTCGAGAATGACGAGCTGGGCATCGGAACCTTCCTGGCCCTGCACGGCACCGACAGCATCCTGCTGGGTGCGCATGCAGGCGAGCTGTTCGCCGACGGCAAGGCGGTGCGGACCGCGGCGATGGGCCGGCAGGCGTTCATGGGGGTGCCCGGCTTCATCACCCATGCGTTCGGCCGCGAAAGCCTGGACGATCTCAGCAACCAGGCCGAGAACTTCGTGATCGTCGATGTCGGCGCCGAAGCCGCGGCGGCACTGCTGTCGCATGCCGGACTGGCCTGGTATGACCGACGCAACCGGGACATCTGGTCGCTGTCGCGGCAGGTGCCGCGGCGCGGCGTGCGCTTCTTCGAACGGCTGCTGTCCGCGCGCGATCCAGCGCTGCAGGCCTCGCTGACCGCATCCGAGGCGGCGTTGGTTCAGCGCATGCAGGTGCTGCTGGACGATCCGTTCTACCGCCAGGTGCTGATCTACGTGCACCCCCACGGTATAAAACCCATTGGATACCACATCGTCCGCCTGCTGGACCGCAACCCGCGCACGCCCTTCGAGGTGGAGCTGACGATGCACAACCTGCACACCACGCTGTTCCGGCGCTGGCAACAGGCGCAGCTGCGCCACTGCGCGGCTTCGGGAATGCCAGGCAGCCTGACCTCCGATTCCGGGCCGGATGGCGATCTCCGCCGCGCCCTTCCAACGCTAAGGTGAAAAAGATGGACATTGCAATGATCGGCCTCGGCCGCATGGGGGCGAACATGGCCCAGAGGCTGCAGCGTGGTGGCCACCGCGTGGTCGGCTTCGATCCGATGGACGCCGCGCGCGCGCAGGCCGCCGATGCCGGGCTGGAGGTGGTGGCCTCGCTCGCCGAGGCACTGGGGGCGCTTCCGCTGCCGCGCACGGTGTGGCTGATGGTGCCGGCCGGGGACACCGTCGACCAGACGCTGGCGCAGCTGGTGCCGCATCTGGCCGAAGGCGATGTGGTCATCGATGGTGGCAACTCCAACTACCAGGATTCCATCCGCCGCGCACGCACGCTTGCCGACGATGACATCGGCTACCTGGACTGCGGGACCAGTGGCGGCGTGTGGGGCCTGCAGGAGGGCTACAGCCTGATGATCGGCGGTGATGCGGGTACCGTGGAGCGGTTGGCGCCGATCTTCCAGGCACTGGCGCCGGCCGCCGATCGCGGCTGGGCGCGGGTCGGCCCCAGTGGCGCCGGCCATTACACCAAGATGATCCACAACGGCATCGAGTACGGAATGATGCAGGCCTACGCCGAAGGCTTCGCATTGATGGAGCGCAAGCAGGAAATGGAACTGGACCTGGCGCAGGTCGCCGAGGTCTGGCGGCATGGCAGCGTGGTGCGTTCCTGGCTGCTCGACCTCAGTGCACAGGCCCTGCAGCGCAATCCGGCGCTGGAGGGGATAGCCCCCTACGTAGCCGACTCCGGTGAAGGCCGCTGGACGGTGGCCGAGGCCATCGCACTGGACGTGCCCGCGCCGGTGATCACCCTGTCGCTGCTGGAGCGCCTGCGTTCGCGCGAGTCGAATTCCTTCAGCGACCGCCTGCTGGCAGCGATGCGCAACGAGTTCGGCGGCCACGCGATCAAACCCCGGTAGGGGCAGGCCCGGCGCTAGCCGAGCGTGATACGCCGGCCTTCGCGGGCGCTGGCCATGCCCGCATCCATCAGCCGCATCAGTTGCCGTGCCTGCGTCGCGGTGACCTCCGGCTCGCCTTCGCCGCGCACTGCCGCGGCGAAGCGCGCGTACAGGCGCCGGTAGTCGCCGGGCAGGTTGTCCACCGTGCCACGTTGCAGCGTGCCGTCGCCATCGACGGTGATGCGTTCGCCATGGCGCGGGTCCAGGCCCCAGCCCGGCGCGCCGGGCGCGATGCCCGACGCCAGCTGGGCCTCCTGCACGTCCAGCCCGTGCTTGATCCAGCTGCCGCGCCGGCCGTGCACCACGAAACGCGGCGAGGGTGCGACGACCAGCGAGCCGGCGTGCACGATGGCGCGCATGCGCGGGTAATGCAGCACCGCGTGCAGGTAGTCCACGCTGCCTTCGCCGCGCTGGCAGTCCAGGTCGGCTTCGATCGCCTGCGGCCACCCGAACAGCAGCAGCATCTGGTCGAACAGGTGCGGGGCGAGGTCATGCCACAGGCCACTGCCCGGTGCGTCGCGTTCGCGCCAGCGGTCGCGCACGGTAGGCCGGAAGCGGTCGAAGTGCGAATGGCATTCGGCGATCGCGCCGAGTTCGCCCGAGTGCAGCAGTGAGGCCAGGGTCAGGAAGTCGGCATCGAAACGGCGGTTCTGGAACACGCTGGCCACGCGCGCGGCCTGCTCCGCGGTCGCCAGGATGGTCTCCGCTTCCGCGGCGTCCAGCGCCAGTGGCTTGTCCACCAGCACGTGCTTGCCGGCGCGCAGCGCAGCGAGGGCAAGCGGTGCGTGCAATGCGTTCGGCGTGGCGATCACCACCGCATCGACGGCCGGGTCATCGAACACCTCGGCCGGCTCCGCGCACACCCGGACGTCGGTGAACTGCCGGCGCAGTTCGTCGCGCCGCGAGCTGACCACGCTGTGCAGCATGAGGCCGGGCGTGTGCTGGATCAGTGGTGCGTGGAAAACCCGGCCGGCCATGCCATAACCGATCAGGGCGATCTGCAGGTCGGGGACCATGCGGGTCGGCTCCGCGAGGGGGGAAGCACAGCCTACCTGTGCCGTCGCGCCACGCAAAACATGAACGGGAAGGCGCCGGTGCCACGATGGTTCACCCCGGCATGACGGCACCCGCACGCGGACTGGACGCGGGCTGGGGGACACTGCGGCCACCAACGAAGGAGGGTGCACGATGAAGACCAACACCAAGCTGCTTACCGCAACGATCGGCCTGGGCATGCTGCTGGCGGCGCCGCTGGCGATGGCCAACGATCCGGCCAAGCAGGATGCGCGCAAGACGGACCATTCGAAGATGACCCATGCCGATCGCCACGATTCCAACGAGCCGGTAACCGACAGCTGGATCACCACCAAGGTCAAGAGCGATCTGCTGGTCAGCGACAGCACCCCGGGCACCGACATCAAGGTGGAGACCGTCAATGGCGTGGTCTCGCTGAGCGGCTCGGTGGCCACCCAGGCCGAGCATGACCAGGCCGTGGCCAAGTCCAAGGCGATCAAGGGCGTGACACGTGTCGATGCCAGTGCGCTGAAGGTGGCTGGCAGCCGTTGATCGAAGCATCATCCGGCATGCGACAAGGCGCCCATCGGGCGCCTTGTCGTTTCCAGGCCTCTCTTCGGTGCTGCCGAGGCACGCAACGCCGCACTGGGGCTGGGGGGCGTTGATCCACGCTTGCCGGTGCGTTGCATGCAGGCGACCATTCCGCGCAGTTTCCCGTATGCCATCCGATCATGATCCAGCTCTCCGCAGGCTGCGAGCCGCCCGCAGGCGCCAGCACCCCCTCCGCACACAGGGAACCCGCAGGCGAAGCAGTGGCGATGCTGGGCGACATCGGCAACGGGGAGTTTCCAATGGGTCCACTGCCGGGAAGGGCGGTGAGCGCGCGCGGCACGGAGACCGTGCCTGCCACCTGGGCCAGAAGGCTGCTCGTGGTTACCTCGGTGGCGACACTGGGCGTGGTCGGGTTCTGGACATTCGGCCGACCACTGTTCAGTGTTCCGCACCGGCACGAGGCGGACCCGGATACCGGGACCCCGAACCCGACCGGCGAGGGCGTCGACTGGTGGCGACTCGATCGGATACTGCGCCAGTCGTTCGGCTGATTGGATCCTGTTGACCAACTGCGGTCGCGCTGCACTATAGTGGGGCGGCGTCGTCTGATCCTGTCGCGACGTGCTTGGCCGGGGAAGGGGGGAGATCGGGAGGCAACGGATGCAGGGAGCCGGGGTAGGCATGGCGATGAAAGCTCAGGAGCTGGGCAACCTGCGGATCCTGCTGGTCGAGGACACGCTGGCGGACGCCGACCGCGTGAGCGCGCAGATACTCGCGGCCGGCATGCAGGCCCGCTTCGAGCGCGTGCAGGACGAACGTGAGCTGGAGGACGCCCTGGCCGGCTTCGAACCGGACATCGTGCTGGCCGAACTGCACATGGCCGGCTTTTCCGGCTTCCGCGCGCTGGACATCGTGCGCCAGGCGCAGCCTGAGCTGCCGTTCCTGTTCCTGTCCAACACCACCGGCGAAGACACCGCGGTGGCGGCGCTGCAGCGCGGCGCCAATGATTACATCATCAAGCATCAGCCGGCGCGCCTGCCATCGGCGGTGGCGCGTGCGGTGTACGATGCGCGCGCGCAGCGCGACCGCCAGCGGGTGGAGGCCGAGCTGATGCGCGCGCAGCGGCTGGAAAGCCTGTCGCTGCTGGCGGCTGGGCTCAGCCACGACCTGCGCAACATCCTGCAGCCGCTGTTGATCATGCCGGAGCTGTTGAAGGCGCGTACCGACGATCCGCAGCTGTGGCACATGGCCGATGTCATCGCCGAGTGCGGACGGCGCGGCCACGAGATGGCGCAGTCGATGCTGTCCTTCGTGCGCGGCACGCGCAATCCAAGCGAACGCGTGCAGGTCTCGCACCTGTTCGAGGCGGTGCAGCTGCTGTTGCGGGGAACGCTGCCCGACAAGGTGGCGTTGCTGGTGGACGTGGGCGATGACACGCTGGCCGTCGATGGCAACTACACCGAGCTGCAGCAGGTACTGCTCAACCTGGCGTTGAACGCGATCCAGGCGATGCCGGACGGTGGCTGGCTGACGTTGCAGGCCAGGGCAGACGGGGTTCGCGACGGGCGGCCGTGGCTGCGCATCTCGGTAGCCGACGAAGGGATCGGCATGGATGCGGCGATCCTGCGGCGACTGTTCAATCCGTTCTTCACCACCAAGACCGACGGCACCGGGCTGGGGCTGATGTCGTGCAAGCGCATCGTGGAAAGCTGTGGCGGCCGCATCGAGGTGACCAGCGAACCCGGCAAGGGCTCGCGGTTCGACCTGCATCTTCCGGTCAGCGAGAACGCCATCCAGCCCGCTCCGGTCGAGCATCCGCCAGCGGCAGGCAATGGCCGGTCGATCCTGGTGGTGGATGGGGAGGCGACCCGGCTTTCGCTGCTGGGCAATGCGCTTTCCAGCCAGGGCTACCAGCTGCAGCTGGCGTCCGATGGGCCGACCGCGCTGCGGGGCATCCAGCAGGGCGCGATGCCGATGCTGGTGGTGGTGGACGGCAATGCTCCGCCGCTGGCCACCACGCACCTGCTGACCGAGCTGGCCACGCTGGGCTTCCGTGGCCCGGCACTGGTGCTGGAGGAAGAGGGCGTGAGCATGCCGACGGACATCGCCCCGCCTGGCGTGGTGGTGCACGTGCTGCGCAAGCCGCTGGAAATGCAGCAGGTGTTCCACTCGGTCGCGTTCGCGCTGGACGCGCGCTGACAGCGACGCTCAGTCGCCGGCGGATTCCCACGGGAAGCGCGGCAGTCCGGCCACGGCCTGTTCCAGCCGGCGCGCCCAGTTGTGGTGGATGTCGGCATACAGGGGCGAGTCGCCGCACAGCCTCAGCTCGCCGCCGATGCGCAGTTCATCGCGGCGGAGCAGCGCAAGGTCCAGCGGCAGGCCCACCGACAGGTTGGAGCGGATGGTGGAGTCCAGCGAAACCACCGCCGTACGTGCGGCATCGTCCAGGCGCGTGTGCGGGCGCACGATGCGGTCCAGGATCGGCTTGCCATACTTGGATTCGCCGATCTGCAGGTAGGGGGTTTCCGGCGAGGCGGCGATGGCGTTGCCCAGTGGGTAGATCATGTACAGCCCGGGCTGTTCGCCCGCGATCTGTCCGCCGAGGATGAGGGTGGCCTGGGTGTTCACGCCGTCGTGGCCGCGCTCGGGATCGCGGCATTTCACCTGGCTGTCCACCAGCAGCGCGCCTACGTATTCGGCGGCTTCGAACACGTGCCGCATCGAACGCAGGCTGGGCGTGCGCTGTTCCTCGACATCGCGGCGCAGCCGCGAGACCAGCAGCTGGGTGGTCGCCAGGTTGCCCGCCGCCATCAGCACGAACACCGCCTCGCCCGGATACTCGAAGACGTGCAGCTTGCGGTGTACGCGGACATCGTCCAGCGCGGCATTGGTGCGGGTGTCGGCGGCGAAGACCAGGCCTTCGTCCACTTCGATTCCAACGCAATAAGTCATTGGCAGCGCCCCATCAAGTGCGGTCCAATGGTAAGGGTGCCGCCGTGACGGCGACATTGCCACCCCCCGACCCGTGAACCGCATGACCACCGTGCTCCTGAGCCTGGGCAGCAACCTGCAGCCCCGCCACCACCTCCGCGCCGCCGTCGCCGCGCTTGCGCAGCGCTTCGGCGACATCGTCGTGTCGCCCACCTACCGTACCGCAGCGGTCGGTTTCGATGGCCCGGCCTTCCTCAACAACGCGGTGGCCATCGAGACCGGGCTGCCGCTGCAGGAACTCGACGCCTGGCTGCACGCGCTGGAGGACGCGCACGGCCGCGATCGCAGCGGGCCGCGTTTCTCCGACCGGACCCTGGACATCGACGTGGTGTTCCATGGCGATCTCATCATCGAAGGCCCCGGCCACCTGCGCATCCCGCGTCCGGAGCTGAAGCATGCCTTCGTGATCAAGCCGCTGGCGGACATCGCGCCCGCGTTCGTGGACCCGGTGAGCGGCCTGACCCTGGCCGCGCTGTGGCGCGCCCATCCGCAGCATGAAGACACCTTCGACGTAGTGGAGCTGGAGTAGAGCGGGCTCTGTCCGCGCGCTTCAGCTCAACATCCGGCCGCCATCCACGCGCAGCGTGTGCCCGGTGACGAAGCGCGCATCGGCGATCAGCCAGCGTACCGCCTCGGCGATCTCGTCCACCGTGCCGGTGCGCGCCAGCGGCGTGCGCGCCAGCAACGCCTCGCGCGCGAAATCGTCCTTGCCCTGTTCCGGCCACAGGATCGCGCCGGGCGCTACGGCGTTCACCCTGACCTTCGGCGCCAGCTCCAGCGCCAGTGAACGCGTGGCCATCTCCAACGCCGCCTTGGCCATGGCATAGGCCGGATGATCGCGCATCGGCGTGGTCGCATGCAGGTCGGTCAGGTTGACGATGCAGCCCTGCTGGCGACGCAGGTGGGGTGCGGCGGCCTGCGCCAGCAGCAGCGGGGCACGGGCATTGACCGCGTACAGTTCGTCGATCGCCTCGGCGGTGATCTGGCCCATCGGGGTGGCGAAGAAGTTCGAGGCGTTGTTGACCAGTGCATCCAGCTGGCCGAAGTGCGCCACCGACTGTTCCACCAGGTCGGGCAGGGCGCCGGCATCGCGCAGGTCGGCCTGCAGGGCCAGCACGCTGCCCGGGCGCGCGCGTTCGAAGGCGAACGCCTGCGCCTGCAGTTCCTCGCTGGACCGGTGCGCGTGCAGCACGACGCGATAGCCGGCCTGGTGCAGGCGGGTGGCGATCGCGGCGCCGATGCGGCGCGCGCTGCCGGTGACCAGGGCGACGGGGGCGGTGTCTGTCATGGGGCGTGCTCCAAGGCTCGGCTATCCTGTGCACCATTGTCACCGCAATCGAAGATGCCATGCAGTCCACCGTTCCCCAGCCCGACGCCGATGCCCTGGCCCACAGCGGGCAGCTTGCCGCGGCCCTGCGCGAGGAAATCCGCGCGCAGGGTGGCGCGATCCCGTTCTCGCGCTTCATGGAGCTGTGCCTGTACGCACCGGGCTGGGGTTACTACAGCGCCGGCGCCAGCAAGTTCGGCGCCAGCGGCGATTTCACCACCGCGCCGGAGATGGGCAGCCTGTTCGCGGCCACCGTGGCCAATGCCCTTGCGCCGGTATTCGGACAGCTGGGCGCGCAGGCGCGGATGCTGGAACTGGGCGGTGGCAGCGGCGCGTTCGCCGAAGCGCTGCTGTTGCGGCTGGCCGAGCTGCAGGCCCTGCCAGCGCGCTATGCCATCCTTGAGCCGAGTGCGGACCTGCGCGAACGGCAGCGCGAGCGCCTGCAGCAGAATCTGCCGCCCGACATCGGCGGGCGCGTGGAGTGGCTCGATCGTCCGTTCGACGACGACTGGGAAGGCGTGGTGTTCGCCAACGAAGTGATCGATGCGTTACCGACGCCGCGCTTCGTGATCAAGGACGGCGAGGTCCACGAAGAGACCGTGGAGCTGGATGCACAGGGGAGCTTCAGGCGCGGCGTGCAGCCGGCCGACATGCTGCTCAATGGCGCGGTGCGCCACCTGGAGCGTTACCTGGAGCAGCCATTTGCGGAGGGTTACCGCTCCGAGCTGCTGCCGCACCTGCCGTACTGGCTGCAGGCCGTGGCCGGTGGCCTGCAGCGCGGCGTGATGCTGTTCGTCGACTACGGTTACAGCCGCGCCGAGTACTACCACGCCGAACGCGATGACGGCACGCTGCGCGCGTTCTACCGCCACCACGTGCACAACGACGTGTTCCTGTGGCCGGGCCTGCAGGACATCACTGCATCGGTCGATTTCACCGCGATGGCCGAAGCCGGCCTGCATGCGGGGTTTGATCTTGCCGGATACTGCAGCCAGGCCAGCTTCCTGCTTGGCAACGGCCTGGACCAGGTGCTGGCGCTGGCCGATGAGCGCAGCGACGACGTCGGCCGGGTACAGCTGCGCGACCAGGTCAGGAAGCTGACGCTGCCGAGCGGGATGGGCGAGCGTTTCCAGGTGATCGGACTGCAGCGCGACGTGGACTTCGAACCGGCCTTCGAGCTGGGCGACCTGAGCTGGAGGCTGTGAGCATCCGCATGTTCAAGCCGCTGCGCCGGCGATGGCTGTGGGCCACGTTGTGGTGGGCCGCGGTGCTGGCCGTGGTGATCGTCTGCCTGATACCGCCGCCACCGTTGTCGCTGCCGCAGGGCAGCGACAAGGTCGAGCATTTCCTGGGCTACGTCGTGCTTGCCGGCAGCGCGGTGCAGCTGTATGTGCGTGGCCGGCCGCTGCTCTGGGTGGGCACGGGGCTGGTGCTGATGGGGGTTGGCATCGAGGTGGCGCAGGGCGCGCTGACCACCACGCGCATGGCCGACCCGATGGATGCGCTGGCCAACACGATGGGCGTGCTGGCCGGCATGGCCACGGCGCTGACGCCTTGGCGCGACCTGCTGCTGCGCTGGCGCGGGTAGCCGCCGGCACGGTGGAGCCGGTCCATGACCGGCTGTTTCCGGGGCAGCCGGGCGTTACGGTTGCAGGGTCACCTCGTCGATCACCCACATCGCCGGGCGCGTATCGCCGGTGAAGTTGATGCACAGGTCGTCGGTGCCGCGGACGTCTTCCGGCAGCGCGGCTTCCAGGTGGATGAAGCCATCCGCGCCCGGTGCCGCCGGCAGGGCGACCTCGGCCAGCGCCGGACCCGTGCAGTCGCCACGGCGGATCTTCATTTCCCCATGCGCGCGCGTGGGCGCTTCGAAACGACGGTTCGGCTCATCATGTGCCAGCTGGAAGTAGTACGGAATGCGTCCGGCGCGGACCTTCACCTTCGCGGTGCGGTCCAGATCGGCCCCCTGCCAGCGCCAGCATGGCTTGAAGATGTCGACGTTGAACACCGCACGCTCGCCATCGGCCGGACCATCGTCTTCCAGCCGCAGCACCAGCTGCCCGGTGCCGGGGCAGCCGAGCAGTTCGTCGTCGCTGCGCGTGAGCAGCGATTGCGCGGTGAAGGTCGCCACCGTCGGCGCGCTCGCCAGCGGCTGGCCGTGGTAGAACGCCGCCGCCCGCACCGTCACCGGCAGCGTGGCCGACAGTGGCGTGCGGTACAGCGGCGAGGTGGCGCTGACCGGCTGGCCATCGGTGCTGTAGCGCACTTCGTAGCCGAGCGGATTGGCCAGCGATACGGTCACCGTGTTCGCGGCGCGGTCCTCGCTGTGCTGCACGCCGACCTCGAACGGCGTCTGCGCATAGGCCAGCCCCCATGCGCGGTAGCGCTGCAGCTGCGCCGGCAGGCGGGCGAGGAAATCGCGGAAATCACGCTGTTCCGGCGGGCTCCAGCCGGTTTCGGCGACCGCCGCCAGGCGCGGGAACAGGTTGTGCTGCAGGCGCGCGTAGCTGCGCGTGTGCTCGGTGAACATGTTCGCCTGCAGGCCGAGGATATGGTGGCGCTTGTCGGCGGCCAGCGCGGCCGGAACCGGTTCGAATCCGTACGTGCGCGCCAGCGTGATCAGCGCCGGGCGGCCCGGCGGCTCGTTCGGCGATGCGGTCTGCAGGTAATCCATGTACATGTCGGTGACCGGCGACATCACCACGTCGTGGCCTTCGCTGGCCGCCTTCAGGCCACCCTCGGTGCCGCGCCAGGACATCACCGTCGCCTGCGGCGGCAGGCCGCCTTCGAGGATCTCGTCCCAGCCGATCAGGCGCCGGTCGTGCGCTTCGAGGAATGTCTCCAGGCGCTTGATCAGATGGCTCTGCATCTGCATTTCATCGGTCGCGCCCAGCTCGCGCATGCGCTGCTGCACGCGCGCCGAGGCGATCCACTGGTCCTTGACCGCTTCGTCGCCGCCGACGTGCACGTACGGCGAGGGGAACAGGTCGATGACTTCCTCCAGCACGTTCTCCAGGAACTGGAACGTGCTCTCCTCGGTATTGAACAGGTTCGGGAACACGCCCCATTCGCTCAGCGGCTGCAGCGGGGTGTCGAGTACGCCCAGTCCGGGATAGGCGGCGATCGCCGCGGTGGCGTGGCCGGGAACATCGATCTCGGGGATGACCTGGATGTGGCGTTCGGCTGCGTAGGCGATGACCTCGCGGATCTGTTCCTGGGTGTAGTAGCCGCAATAGCGGCGTTCGGTGCCGGTGGCGGGATCGCGGGCACCATCGCCGGCCGGCAGGCGGCAGCTGCCGACTTCGGTCAGCTTCGGATAGCGCTTGATCTCCATGCGCCAGCCCTGGTCATCGGTCAGGTGCCAGTGGAAGGTGTTGAGCTTGTGCGCGGCCATCGCGTCGAGCACCTGCCTGATCTCGTCCAGGCTCTGGAAGTGCCGGGCCGAGTCGAGCATCAGGCCGCGCCAGGGAAACCGCGGCGCGTCGTCGATGCGCAGCGCGGGCACGTGGCCATCGCTGCCGCCGGTGGCAAGCTGAGCCAGGGTCGCCGCGCCGTAGAACAGGCCGGCCTCGGTGGCCGCGCGCACGGTCACCCCACGTGCATCGGCGATGAGGGTGTAGGCCTCGCTGGCCGACGCCTCCGCCGGTAGACGCCGGCCGCTGGCCGGCATGCTCCCGATCACGAACCGGATGCCATCACCGGCGTTGCCGCCGCTGGAGTCGACCGTCAGCGCCGGGCCACCGCTTCGGGCCAGCAGCGCGGCGAACTGGCTGGCGACGCGGCGGGCCGCTTCGCCCTCGGCGCGCAACGGCGTGGCGGTGGACATCGTGTAGCCCGCGCCCTTCGCCTGGCGCACGCTGGCCGGGGCGGGGATCAGCATCAGGCTGCCGCTGCGCAGCTGCGGGCCGGGCGCATCGTCGATGGCCGGTGAGTCGGCGGCCTGTGCGAACGGGGCCACCGCCAGGCAGAACAACAAGGGCAGCGGGGCCAGGGAAGAAAGACGCATGCTGTCACTCCTGTGATGGGGGCGGGCGTGTTGACCGTGGTGGGCTGTTGCGCTTCCAGGTCTGCAGACCGGAGGCAGGCCGACGACATGGCTCGGCGGCCATCATGCGACGGGCCCGGAGAAACCGGGCCCGTCGACGGTGGGCGGTGCGGACACTCAGAACTTGAAGTGCAGGGTCGCCATGTAACGCCGGCCACTCTTGTACTTGCCGGCCAGGTGCTCCTTGTCGCCCAGGTACTGGAAGTAGGTCTCGTCCAGGAGGTTCTGCGCGTCGATGTTGAGCGACCAGTTGTCGTTGAACGTGTAGCCGATGCTGGCACCCAGCTCGGCGTAGTCGTCCACGCTTGCCGGGGCCGAGCCGGCGACATATCCGCCTGCCAGGTAGCTGTCGCGCCAGTTGTAGGTGATGCGTGCGTTGAGCGGGCCCTTCTCGTAGTACGGGCTGACCGCGATGGCGTTGCGCGACTGGTACGGCAGTGGATCGCCGGTATTGTTCTCGCCGTCGGCGTAGGTGTAGTTCGCGGTCAGGCCCAGGCCGCTTTCACCGAAGGCCTGCTGGAAGGCGATGTTGAAGCCCTTGACGTGGCCGCTGCCGGCATTGCGCGGACGCTGGATGCTGTAATCGCAGTAGCCTTCGGTATCGCAGCCGAACGAGCCGACCAGGCTGTCCAGGTAGGCATCCCGGTTGGTGTTGTACTGCGAGTTGAAGTGGCGTTCCGTCGAGGCCGAGGTATCGATGTAGTTGTCGATCTTCTTGTAGAACAGCGACCATGCAACCACCGCCTGCGGCAGGAAATAGTATTCGGCGGAGATGTTGTAGTTCCACGACTCATACGGGGACAGCTCGGCATTGCCGCCGGTCCCGGTCATCACCGTATCGTTGAGGAAGGTGTTGTTGACCATCTGGTTGTACGGCGCCCAGGCGATCACCTTGGCCGCGCCGAGGCGGAATACCCAGTCGTTCTCGGTGTCCAGCACCACGTTCAGCGATGGCAGCAGGAAGTCCTCCTTGCGGGTCCGCGTCTGCCACAGGCTCGGATCGTCCAGCATTTCCGCCGTCGGCGCACCGCCGTATACGAAGCCGCTGCCTTCGGTCTTGGAGTCCACGTAGCGCAGGCCGATGTTGCCGCGCAGCGCGCCTTCGGAGAAGTTCAGCTGGGCGTAGCCGGCGTTGTTGGTCTGGGTCAGCGCCCAGGTATTGCCCAGGTAGCTGGACGGATCCGGGCTGGAGTAGTCCATCGGGCTGTTGCGGATCCAGTCGATCACATTGTTGCGCCCCACCTGCACGTGGCGGCCCTGGTCCGGATGGAAGCCCTGGATGTCGGTCAGGCCGATGGTGCCGACCTCGTCGAGGGTGCCGGGCGTGACGCCGCTGTACACGTACAGGGCGAAATCTTCCTCGTGCTTGCCGTGGCGCACGCCGAACTGCAGCTGGTTGAAGATGCTGTCGAACTGGACGTCGAAGTCGAGCTGGGCGTAGGTGTCCTTGCTCTCGGTGGCGAACACGCCGTTGTTGCCGAACCAGTCGCCACCGGAACCCCAGTTGGCCGGATCGCGTGCCGCTTCCGGATCGTCGAAGGTGATGCCGCGGTCCAGGTCCCAGCTGTAGCCGGCGTTGATCCATGGCTCGATGAAGTACTGGGCCATGTTCTTGTTGTCGGACTTGCTTTGGCCAACCTGGCCCTTCACGCCCCAGCGATCACCGTGGAAGGCGCCGCGCAGATCCAGCCCCTTGGTGGTGACTTCGGAGAGGCGGACGTTGTTGTCGTAGATCACGGTGCCGCCACCGGCGGCGTTCACGCCGGAGTGGCCGCTGCTGGCAACGCCGTTGCGCACGTCGCCGAGCTGGTCCATCGCGGCGCTGGTGCCGGCGTTCCAGGTGGCGAACGAGTACAGCGACTGATTGTAGTTGTCGAAGTTTTCCTTGATGTAGAGACCGCTCAGGTTGAACTCGAGCTGATCGCTGGGCTTCAGCTGGAGGTTGACCACCGCGCTGTCGCGCTTGCGCTCCTGCTGGAACCAGGCCGCGTTGATCGAGTTCGGCACGTCCACGTCACCGTCAACGCCGGTGGCGTTGGCGAAACTGGATGCGGGCACGTAACCGAACACTTCCTTGCCCTGGCGGTCCACGGCTTCTTCGTAATGCTGCGCGGAGACCGCGATGCCGAACGTTTCATCGTCGTTCTTCCAGCTGTACAGGGCAGCGGCGTTGGGTTTGCCCTCGCTGGCCTGCTGGCTGTAGCTGTAACCGACCGAAGCGGCGACTTCATGCTTCTTCAGGTCCAGCGGCTGGCGCGTATGCATCAGCACGGTGCCACCCAGGCTGCCCTCGGTCAGGCGCGCTTCGGAGGACTTGATGATCTCGGCGCGACCGAGGATCTGCGGGGACAACAAGGTGTAGTCGAAGCCGCGGTTGGGCTGCTCGCCGTACAGCCAGATCGCCTGTGCGACCGGATGCCCATCCAGGAAGGACAGGTTGAGGCTCGGGTCGGTGCCGTCGATGCTCACGCGCTCGCCCTGGCCGAAGCGGCGATCGAGCGTGACGCCCGGGATCTGCGAGAACGCCTCGGCCACGTTCGTGCTGGGGAACTTGCCGATGTCCTCGGCGGTGATCGCTTCGGACACGCCCACGTTGTAACGCTTGGTGTCCAGGGACTTCTCAAGGCTCGCGCGGATGCCGACGACCTGGACGGTATCCAGGTCCTGTGGCGTTTCCTGTGCATGAACGGCGAACGCCAGGCAACTGACGACGGCGGCCGAAAGCAGGGACTTGCGGGTGTTCATGATGTCTCTCCTCATCACTCGATGATCGCCTCGTCGGCGTGCGGTTGTTGCGGTTGTGCATTCGCGCCGCGGACGGCGCATCCGGGTATCCAAGCGTGCTGCGTTGCTGCGTGTTGCGGTTTCCGTTGCTGCGTGGTGCGTTGCGTATCCGTTCCCGCAGATGCTTCAGTGGTCGTGCTGGCCCAGGAACCAGGTGGCCGCACCGATCACGCCGAGCTGGCCGTGTTCGACCACCTTCACCGGGATGTGCTGCAATGCCTCGCCCATCGGTCCCTTGTCGAGGTAACGGCCGACGAAGCTGCTGTCGCGCAGGAACTCGCGGATCTGCGGCAGGATCCCGCCGGCCAGGTACACGCCGCCGTGCGCGCCATACAGCAATGCCATGTCGCCGATGGTGCTGCCGAGCAATCCGCAGAAGACATCCAGTGCGCGGCGCGCGGTTGCATCGCTGCCGGCCATCGCCGCGGCGGTGACCGCGTCGGGCGTGGCCAGCGACGGCGCCTGGCCTTCCAGCGCGCACAACGTGCCGTACAGATTCATCAGGCCGGGGCCGGACAATGCATGTTCGATGGAGACATGGCTGCGTTCGCGCAGCATGTGCCGGACGATGGCCATCTCCAGTTCGGTGTTGGCCGCCAGCGACGCCTGGCCGGCTTCGGTGGCCAGTACCACCGGACCGTGCGCGGCAGGAATCCACAATGCCGCGCCCAGGCCGGTGCCCGGACCCACCACCAGGGTCGGGCCGCGCGGGGCGCTGGCCGGTCCGCACAACTGCAGCACGCCGCTGGCATCGACCTGCGCCGCGGCATGCGCCACCGCGGCGAAGTCGTTGACGATGTGCACGTGCTGCACGCCGACATCGGCTTCTATCTGCCGTGCCGACAACGGCCATGGCACGTTCGCGGTGATCACCGTACCGTCTTCGCGGGCGTAGCCGGCGGTGGCCACCACGCAGTTGGCGGGACGCGGGCCGTCGCCGAGAAAGTCGGACAGGATCGCGCCCAGCCCGGCGTGGTCGGCGTTGCGGTACTTGCGATAGTCGAGCAGCTGCACCGGATGCGCTTCATCGCCACTGGCCTGCACGCGGGCGACCCGCACATGGGTGCCGCCCACGTCGGCGGCGAGGAAGGCCGGGGCCACGCTGGGATGGACTTGGGCGGAAGCGGGATGGCTGGCCGGGGTCACGCGGGCTCCTGCAGGCAAACGGGGCGGTATGGCCCCTGGTTGAGCGGAGTCTGTAACTGCGTTGACAACGATGTCAACGGATTTGTGAAGTTTTTGTTGCTGCGTCGCAGCGGAAGACAACGGTCGAAAGCGTCCTTGTCCGGCGCGACAGGCCATGCCACGAAGCGTCCTGATTCAGGCAGCGCCGGACGGTGCCGGCGGTGCAGCGGAATATCCGCAGCCCGTGCTGCGACGCCGCACGAAAGTCCGCGGCCGGCCTGCGTGGTTGACAAAGTGCATGGCGGCGTCGAATAAATGTGACAACGTTGTTCCCAGTCACCCCGCCGACGCCATTGCCGCGCGTCGCAGCAGGAGCCCTGCCGATGTCCGCCGTCCCCGCTGCCAGCGCCCGCCCGAACGTGGCGACGTCCATCGCCATCATCGGCGTGCTGTTCTTCCTGATCGGTTTCCTTACCTGGCTCAACGGCCCGCTGATCACCTTCGTCAAGCTCGCCTTCGAGCTGGACGAGGTCGGCGCCTTCCTGGTGCTGATGGTGTTCTACCTCTCCTACTTCTTCCTCGCCCTGCCGGCGTCGTGGATCCTGCGCCGCACCGGCATGAAGAAGGGACTCAGCCTGAGCCTGCTGGTGATGGCCGGTGGCGCGGCGCTGTTCGGCGAGTTCGCCACGCAGCGCTGGTACCCGGGCGCGCTGGGCGGACTGTTCGTGATCGGCAGCGGGCTGGCGCTGCTGCAGACTGCCATCAACCCGTACATCAGCATCCTCGGGCCGATTGAAACCGCGGCGCGCCGCATCGCGCTGATGGGCATCTGCAACAAGGTCGCCGGGATGCTGGCGCCGGTGGTGATCGGCACCCTGGTGCTGCATGGCATCGGCGATCTGGACACCCAGGTGCAGGCGGCCGACGCGGCGACCCGCGCCACGCTGCTCAACGAGTTCGCCGCCAAGATCCATGCGCCGTACCTGGCCATGGCCGGACTGCTGGTGGTGCTGGCCGCTGCGGTGCTGTTCTCGCCCCTGCCGGAAATCCGTGCATCGGAAGCGAACGCCACGCCGGCCCGCGCCGACGGCGAGCAGCGCAGCAGCATCTTCCAGTTCCCGCACCTGTGGCTGGGCGTGCTGTGCCTGTTCGTCTACGTCGGCGTGGAAGTGATGGCCGGCGATGCCATCGGCACCTACGGCCATGGTTTCGGCCTGCCGCTGGACCAGACCAAGATGTTCACCTCGCTGACCCTTGGCGCGATGCTGGTGGGTTATGTCACCGGCCTGCTGCTGATCCCGCGCGTCGTCTCGCAGTCGCGTTACCTGAGCCTTTCCGCGGTGCTGGGCGTGGTGTTCTGCATCGGCGCGTTCTTCACCCATGGCTATGCGTCGGTGGCTTTCGTGGCGCTGCTTGGCTTCGCCAACGCGATGATGTGGCCGGCGATCTTCCCGCTGGCGATCCGCGGCCTGGGCCGCTTCACCGAAACCGGCTCGGCGCTGCTGGTCATGGGCATTGCCGGTGGCGCGATCATTCCGCAGGCGTTCGCCGTGCTCAAGCAGCACGTGGATTTCCAGCTGGTGTTCCTGCTGCTGATGGTGCCCTGCTACCTGTACATCCTGTTCTACGCCAGCATCGGCCATCGCGCCGGCCTGCCGCGCGGCGACGCCTGATCGGCGATCATGGGCAGACTCGGACAACCGCAGGGGACGGCAATGCGTAGAGCGACCATCAAGGATGTCGCCGAGCGGGCCAAGGTATCGTTGAAGACCGTCTCGCGCGTCATCAACAACGAGCCCTCGGTGATGCAGGCGACCCGCGCACGCGTGCTGCGCGCCATCGCCGAGCTCGACTACGAACCGGATCCGTCGGCGCGCAACCTGCGCAGCGGTACCACCTTCGTGATCGGGCTGGTGTACGACAACCCCAACCCGTACCACATCATCGGCGTGCAGAACGGCGTGCTGGCCGCGTGCCGCGAGACCGGTTTCGGGCTGCAGATCCATCCCTGCGATTCCAGCTCGCCGCTGCTGGCCGATGAACTGGCCGACTGGGTGCAGCGTTCGCGGCTGGCCGGGCTGGTGCTGACCGCGCCGATGTCCGAGCGCCGCGACCTGGTGCAGGCGCTGATGGCGCGCGGAATCAAGCTGGTACGCATCATCGCCGCCACCGAGGATCCCGCCGATGGCGCCTGTGTGTTCGTCGACGACCGCGAAGCGGCCTATGAAGTCACCGAACACCTGATCCAGCTGGGCCATCAGCGCATCGGCTTCCTGTGGGGCGGCAGCTCGCACCGCTCGTCGGTCGAACGCCATGCCGGCTACGAAGCCGCGCTGAAGGATTACGGCATGACCCTGGACAAGCACCTGGTGGTACAGGGCGATTACACCTTCGACGATGGCTTCCGCGGCGCGCGCAGGCTGCTGGCACTGCGCGAGCCGCCCACCGCCATCTTCGGTTCCAACGACGAGATCGCTGCGGGCGTGCTGGCCGCGGCCAAGTCGGCGGGCATGAACGTGCCCTACGACCTGTCCATCGCCGGTTTCGAGGACAGCCCGTTCTCGCGCCAGTCCTGGCCGCCGCTGACCACCGCCAAGCAGGCCACCGAGGACATCGCCCGCCACGCCGCACGGCTGCTGATCGCGCAGCTGCGCAGCGATGCCTACGACGATGCGCCGTCGCCGCTGCACAACCAGGGTTTCACGCCGCAGCTGGTCGTGCGCGGTTCGACCGCGCCGATGCATCCGGCCGCCGTGCGTGCCCTTCCTTCCGATCCTCCCTGAGTACCGTCATGCCGCTGCCCGAAGCCACCGCCACCCTGATGTTCCGCGAGGCCGCCGAAGCGGCGGATGTGATCGCCACCCAGTTCGCACGCAACCAGGCCCTGGTCGAATCGCTGGCTGCCGGCCTGCGCGCATCGCCTCCACCGTTCGTGGTGACCTGCGCGCGCGGCAGTTCGGACCATGCCGCGACCTACGCCAAGTACCTGCTGGAAACCCAGCTGGGCGTGGTGGTGGCCTCGGCATCGCCGTCGGTGGGCTCGGTGTATGCGGCACCGCTGCAGCTGCGCGGTGCGTTGTTCATCGTGATCTCGCAGTCCGGCAAAAGCCCGGACCTGCTGCGCAATGCCGAAGCGGCCAAGGCCGCCGGCGCGCGCGTGGTGGCGCTGGTGAACGTGGAAGACTCGCCGCTGGCGGTGCTGGCCGATACGGTGATCCCGCTGCATGCGGGTGCCGAGCGCAGCGTCGCGGCGACCAAGAGCTATCTCGCCTCGTTGGCCGCGTTGCTGCAGCTGGCCGCCTGCTGGAAGCAGGACGATGCGCTGCAGGCGGCGCTGCAGCAGCTGCCTGATGCGCTGCGCCAGGCATGGCAATGCGACTGGAGCGCGCTGACCGACGGCCTGGTCGACGCCGGCAACCTGTTCGTGCTCGGTCGCGGCCTGGGCCTTGGCGCCGCGCAGGAAGCAGCGCTGAAGTTCAAGGAAACCTGCGGCCTGCACGCGGAGGCCTACAGCTCGGCGGAGGTCAGGCATGGTCCGATGGCGCTGGTCGGACCGGGTTTCCCGGTGCTGGCCTTCGCGCAGCCGGACGAAACCGGTGCCGGTACCCGCGCGGTGGTCGATGAGTTCGCCGCGCGCGGTGCGCAGGTATGGCTGGCCGGTGCCGAAGGCGGCCTGCCGGTAGCCGCCGCGCCGCACCCGGCCTGCGCGCCGCTGCTGGCCGTGCAGAGTTTCTACCGTGCGATCAACGCGCTGGCGCTGTGTCGCGGGCACAATCCCGACCTGCCGCCGCATCTGAACAAGGTGACGGAAACGGTGTAATGGAGAACGTGCAATGAAACAGGTCCTGCGCAATGCCCGCATCCTTGCCGGCGACGAATTCCGCGACGATCTCGCCCTGGTCATCGAAGACGGGCGCATCAGCGCGGTGCTGCCCGATGCCGCACCCGGGCTGGGCCAGGCCAACGAACAGATCGACCTCGGCGGTGGCTGGCTGCTGCCCGGCTTCATCGACGTGCAGGTCAACGGCGGCGGCGGAGCGCTGTTCAACAACACGCCGGACGTGGCCACGCTGCGCACGATCGCCAGCGCGCACCGCCGCTTCGGCACCACCGCGCTGCTGCCCACGCTGATCAGCGATGACGCACAGGTGATGCAGCGCGCGATCGCCGCCACCCGCGAGGCCATCGCCCGCGGCGTGCCCGGCGTGCTCGGCATCCACCTGGAAGGGCCGTACATCGCGCCAGCACGCAAGGGCACCCACGACGCCAGCAAGTTCCGCGTGCCCGATGCCGACGAGATCGCGCTGGCCGCATCGCTGGACAACGGCGTCACCCTGCTGACGCTGGCGCCGGAGCGGGTGCCGCTGGACACCATCCGCGCACTGGTGGAACGCGGCGTGATCGTGGCGGCCGGGCATACCGCGGCGAGCTACGAAGAAGCACGCGCCGGGCTGGACGCCGGCATCCGCGGCTTCACCCATCTGTACAACGCGATGTCGCCCCTGCAGGGGCGTGAGCCGGGAGCGGTAGGCGCCGCGCTGGAGGACCGCGAGAGTTGGCTCGGCATCATCGTCGATGGCGTGCACGTGCATCCGGCGAGCCTGCGCGTGGCGCTGGCCGCCAAGCCACGCGGACGCCTGCTGCTGGTCACCGACGCGATGCCGCCGGTCGGCGCCGACGATCCCAGCTACGCGCTGTATGGCGAAACCATCACCGCGGTGGACGGAGTGGTGCGCAACGCGGCCGGTTCGCTGGCCGGCTCGGCGCTGGACATGGCCACCGCCGTGCGCAACACCGTGCGGATGCTGGGCCAGCCACTGGCCGAGGCGGCACGCATGGCCTCGACCTATCCAGCGCAGTTCCTCAACGTCGATGATCGCCTTGGACATATCGCCGAGGGGTTCCAGGCCGATCTGGTGCTGCTGGATGACGCCCTGCAGGTGCGTGGCACCTGGATTTCCGGGCAGTACCAGGCCGCATGAGCAACGCCCGCGGCGGCGGTCGGCTGGCGTCGATCGACGCGCTGCGCGGCACCACCGTGGCCGCCATGCTGCTGGTCAACAATCCGGGCGACTGGGGCCACGTGCATGCACCCTTGCTGCACGCGGCGTGGCATGGCGCGACCCCGACCGACCTGATCTTCCCGTTCTTCCTGTTCGTGGTCGGCGTGTCGATGGCCTTCAGCATCGCCCCGCGCGCCGCCGACGCCGCGGCGCGCCCGGCACTCGTGCGTGGCGTACTGTGGCGCGCATCGCGCATCTTCGTCGCCGGCCTGCTGCTGCACCTGCTGGCGTGGTGGCTGCTGGACCTCGCGCATTTCCGTCTGTGGGGCGTGCTGCAACGGATCGCGCTATGCGCGGCGGGCGTGGGGTTGGCGGCGGTGTACCTGCGCCCGCGCGTGCAGGCGATGCTGCTGGCGGTGCTGCTCGGAGGCTATGCCGCGCTGCTGCTCATGGCCGATTCGCTGCAGCCGTGGGTGAATCCGGCCAGCCGCCTGGACACCGCCCTGTTCGCGCCGTGGATCTACCAGTACCAGCCGGCTACCGGCCTGGGCCATGACCCGGAAGGACTGGCCAGCACGCTCGGCGCGCTGGCGACCACGCTGCTCGGGCTGCTCGCCGGCGGGCTGCTGCGCCGCCAGCGGCGCGGCGCGCTCGGCGTGCTTGGCATCGGCCTGCTGGTGACCGGGCTGCTTGCCGCCAGCGCGCTGCCATTGAACAAGAACCTGTGGACACCGAGCTATGCCTGCTGGAGCGGCGGACTGGCCACGCTGGCGTTGCTGGGTACGCATCTGCTGGTCGATGGCCGCGGCTGGCCGGCACTGGGCCGGCGCTTCGGTGTCAATGCGATCGCTGCCTACCTCGGTTCGTCGGTGATGGCCCTGGTGCTGATCGCCACTGGCCTGTGGGCGAAGGCGTTCGACGCGATGCAGGGCATGCTCGGCGATCCGATGCTGGCCTCGCTGGGCTGCGCATGCGTGTTCGTGCTTTTCTGGTGGGTGCTGATGTGGCAGCTCGACGCACGTGGCCTCCATTTCAGGATCTGAGCCCTTCACGGACCGCGAATATTTCCTTGCCCTTCCGCTTACAGCGCTCTGTTAGCGTGACTACCCGCTGAACTCCGCGTCTCCCCCCTTCGAATCGCGCGACTGCTCGACCCTGCATATCCCCCAGGAGCCGAACCATGTCCCGATACCCTGGCGGTATCCCACAGTTTCGTCCCGCTCTTCTCTCCCTGCGGATCCGCTCCGCATTACCGCGGCATGCCACGCTGGTCTTCGGCGCGATCGCCGTGGCGGTCGCCGGCCCGGTCCGCGCGGGCTGCGATGAGCTGGCCCCGGTCGCCGGCCAGCAGGTCACCTGTACTGCGGCTGCGCCGAATCCCGAAGGCACGCCGGTTGCCGCCAACGGTGCCGCCGGCATCGGCGTGCTGGTCGAGGCCGGCGCACGGTTGCAACCCGGCGCGGGAGGCAGTGCGATCAGCCTGGTCGGTGCCGGCGGACATGGGCTGCGCAACCTGGGAACGATCAGCACCCCGAGCGGCAGTGCGGTTCAGCTCGGTGCGGGCAGCACGGTCGAGAACAGCGGCAGCATCAGCGGCGGAAATGCGGCGGCGGTGCAGTTCATCGGTGCCGGCGCCAGCACGCTGGTCAACACCGGAAGCATCGCCGGCGCCACCGGCGTGCTGTTCGGCAATGGCAACGACACGCTCGACATGCGTGCCGGAATGATCACCGGTGGCGTGCAGCAGGGCGATGGCGATGACACGCTGCTGCTCGGTGGTGGCACGCTGGATGGCGTGGACCAGGGCAATGGCGCGGATACGATGACCGTGACCGGCGGCAGCGTGACCGGCACGGTACAGCAGGGCAATGGGCAGGACGTTTTCACCATCAGCGATGGCACCCTCGGAGCGCTGCTGCAGGGCGATGCCACCGACCGTTTCCTGATGACCGGCGGACGCATCATCGGCGGCTTCGACGATGGGGACTTCGCCGAGCAGACCGGGGGACGCATCGGCCGGGTCAACATGAAGCTGGAGAACAACACCTACCTGATGTCCGGCGGCAGCATCGATGGCAACCTGGTGGCCGGCTTCGGCAACGACACCATCGTGCTGTCGGACGGCTACATCGGCGGCAACATCAGCATCAGCGGTGGCGACGACAGCGTGACCCTCACCGGCGGCACCGTGCGCGGCGAGATCCGCCTGAGTTTCGGCAACGATCGCCTGGACTGGAGCGATGGTGGCGTGGTGTACGGACTCCTCGACCTCGGAGAGGGCGATGACAGCGTGCGGCTGGCGAACCTCAACCAATCGTTCCTCGGCGCGGTACCGGGCTTCGATGCCGGCCCGGGCATGGATACGCTGCTGATGGAGAACGTGAAGACGACCGGCGTGGGGCGTTTCAACGGCTGGGAACAGATTGCCCTGCACGACGATACGCAGCTGACCTTCGACGGCGCGCTGGTGCTCGGCGATGCCGGAAGCAGCAGCGGAACCCTGGACATCGATGCGACCAGCGCGCTGTTCGCCAGCGGCACCGCCAACAGCATCGCGGCCTTCGCGGCCGGCGCGTTCGCGACGGTGAACAACGCCGGGCGCATCGATCTCCGCAGCAATGCAACGGCCGGCGATGTGTTCACCATCACCGGCCACTACATCGGCAACGGTGGCGCGTTGTACCTGGATACGGTGCTGGGTGATGACAGCTCGGCCAGCGATCGGCTGGTGATTTCCGGTGGCAGCGCCAGCGGTACGACCGGCATCGGCGTGCACAAGGCCGGTGGCGGTGGCGCCGAAACGGTGGCCGACGGCATCCTGCTGGTGCAGGCCCTGAACGGTGCCACCACCGCGCCCGGTGCATTCGCGCTGTTCAATCCGATCTCGGCCGGCGCCTACGAATATTTCCTGTTCAAGGGCGGCGTCAGCGCCGGCACCGGGGAAAACTGGTACCTGCGTTCGACCCTCGTCGCCAGTGCGACGCCAGCGCCGGCACCCTCGCCGGGCGCCCCGCCGCAGGCCGGTCCGGAGCCGCCACCGCCGGAGGACCTCGGCACGCCGCCGCCGGCCCTGCCGCCAGCGCCGCCACCGCCACCGGATGTGGATCCGCCGGATGATCCGGATCCGACCGCACCGGAACCGGCGCCACCGCCGGAGCCGCCGGCACCCGATCCGGTACCGCCGCCGGCGGATGACACGCCCCCGCCGGTGCCGGATGCGGTCGCCGTGCTGCCCGGTCCACTGGCCGCGCCGCCTACGCCGGGCGCAAGCGCGCCGCGTGGCGAGGTGGTGCCGATCTACCGCCTGGAAACGCCGGCCTATGCGGTGGTGCCGTCATTGCTGCGCACGGTCACGCAGGCCAGCCTGGGCACGTTCCATGAGCGCCAGGGCGAACAACGCCTGCTGGTCGGCCTGGATACGCGCCGTGCCGCCTGGGGCCGGCTGATCGGCAGCAGCGAGGAGCAGCAGTGGCAGGGCGATGCGCTGGCCGGCTTCGACGGCGACCTGCAGGGCCTGCAGGCCGGCGTGGATTTCTACAGCGACGTCGGCGCGGGCCTGCGCAGCCAGTGGGGCGTATTCGTGGGACGCACCCGCGCCACTGGGCGTCTGTCCGGCCTGGCGCTGGGCTGGGAGAACGTGCACGTCGGGCAGGCGCGGCTGGACGACAAGCACGTGGGCCTGAGCTGGACCGGCGTGGGCAGCGCAGGTGGCTACGTGGATGCGGTGGTGATGCAGAGCCGTTACCGCGGGCAGGCAGGCTCCACGCGTGGGCTCGGCATCGAGGTGCGTGGCGACGGCACCAGTGCATCGCTGGAAGCCGGCAAGCCGTTGCTGCGCTTCGGCCAGTCGTCGTGGTGGCTGGAGCCACAGGTACAGGTGATCTGGCAGCGGCAATCGCTGGATGATGCCGCCGACCCGGTGGCGGCGATCCATTTCGATGCCGACAACGCATGGACCGGTCGCATCGGCGTGCGCATTGCGGCCGATCATGGACTGGCCGACAACGGCTGGCAGCCGTACTTCAAGCTCAACTACTGGAAGACGCTGGATGGCGACAACCGTATCGACTTCGACAGCAATCGCATCATCGCCGGCCAGGAAACCAGTGCATGGGAGGCGGGCGTCGGCGTGGTCGGTCGCTTCAACCGCAACGTCAGTGCGTACGCGATGGCAGATTACACGCGCGATCTGGAAGACCGCGATCGCCGCCGCCGCGGCATCGAGGGCAACATCGGCCTGCGCCTGGACTGGTAGCGCGGGTCGTGGTGGGCGGCCGGCGGCACCGCGTGGATCATGACGTGGGATTGCCGCGGTTGCTGCGATAATCGCCGCTGCCGACCGACATCCACACAGGAACTTCCATGACCGACGATACGACCTTCGAACCCCTGAACGACCTGGAAGTGCGGCTGGTGCAGGCCCAGGACGGCACGCTCGACGCGCCGGCCTTCCTCGACAGCTTCCTGGCCGACCAGGTGTTCGTGCTGCTGGACAAGCCGGTCGAGGCCGATTCCGACTGGGATGACACCATTACTCCGCTGGTGCTGACCAGTGAAGCCAACGAGCCGATGTTCGCGGTGTTCTCCGCGGTCGAGCGCGCCACGCCGTGGAGCGGACAGCTGCCGCAGTTCGAGAACGCGCTGCAGGTGGAGGTGCGCTGGCTGCTCGGCGCCATGTCCGACGGCGTGGGCATCGTGCTCAACCCCGGCTTCGACATCGGAATGGAGATGATTCCCGATGCGGTGGTGCAGCTGAAGCAGCGCGCCGATGCGTTGACCCGCGGCGAAGCCCGCTGATCCGCGTGTAGCGCCCGGCGCTACCTGTTCCTGTCCGCATTGGCATCGCGGCGCGCCGCGGCGATCGCCGCGATGCGTGCCTTCGCCAATGCCTGGCCGATGGCCGGTCCCTGCAGGTGCGTGGTATCGAGGTCGCGCGCCTGTACCGACAGCGCCGCGCGGTGCAGGCGCCTGAGCGTTTCGCCCTGCGGATAATCGCTGTCCTCGAAGCCGAGCCGGCCACGCTTGTCGGCCTCGCAGCACAGCGCGATGCGTGCGATGCGCTCGGGCCGCCGCAGCGCATCGCAGCGTCCCAGCAGCTCCAGCACGGTGGCGTCGCGCAGTTCATCGATGCGATGCACGTTGAGGTGCTCGCGGCAGACCGCTTCGGCCAACTGCTGGTGTTCCAGCGGTATCTTCAGCCGCGCGCACAGCGCCTTCAGCGGCTTGACGCCGCGCTGTTCGTGCATGATGTGGCGCGGCCATTCCGACTGCGGTGTCAGGCCCTTGCCGAGGTCGTGGGTGAGTGCGGCGAAACCGGCGAGGTCATCGCCGGGTGCCAGCCGCGCCGCCATGTCGCTGACCATTTCCTGGTGCACGCCGGTATCCACTTCCGGGTGGAACTCCGCGCGCTGCGGCACGCCGTACAGCGCTTCCAGCTCCGGCAGGATCGGGCCCAGTGCGTGCGCATCGTGCAGGGTGCGCAGGAAGGCCGAGGGCCGCTCGGACGCCAGCGCACGCCGCAGCTCCTGCCACACGCGCTCGGGCACCAGCGCATCAAGTTCGCCGCTGGCAGCCACCTCGCGCATCAGTGCCAGGGTTTCCCCGGCGACGCTGAAGCCGAGCGGTGCGAAGCGGGCCATGAAACGGGCCGCGCGCAGTACCCGCAGCGGATCCTCGACGAAGGCCGGACCCACATGGCGCAGCACACGCCGCTCGATATCGCGCGCGCCGCCATACGGATCGACCAGCCGGCCGGTGGCTTCATCGCAGGCGATCGCGTTGATGGTGAAGTCACGCCGCTGGAGATCCTCTTCCAGCGTCACGCCAGGGTCCGCATCGACCACGAAGCCGCGGTAGCCGCGGCCGGATTTGCGCTCGGTACGTGCCAGCGCGTACTCCTCGCCGTTGTCGGGGTGCAGGAACACGGGGAAGTCGCGGCCGACGGCGCGGAAGCCCTGCGCCTCCATTTCCGCAGGCGTCGCGCCGACCACGACCCAGTCACGGTCGCCGGCGGGGCGCTGCAGGAGGCGGTCGCGCACCGCGCCGCCGACAAGGTAGATCTTCATGGATACATGATACGGCCGGGCGACCGGTCCGGCGGGTGACGACCGACCCGATGGCCGACGACCGACCCGATGGCCGACGACCACCCCCCCTGTGGGTGACGACCGTTGGTCGTCACATGGAGTCACATGCAGTCACATGGAAGGCCCGGCGCCTACCGCGCAGCGTCAGCGCAGCTGAACGTCTTGCGTGTGTCCACGAGCCGTCCCATCAGCCGATCGCTCAGCGGCAGGGCATCGCCATTGAGGCGCCAGTCGTAGATCACGCTGAAGGCCAGTACGCGCGCCACGTACTCGCGCGTTTCCTTGTAGCTGATGGTCTCGATCCACAGGTCCGGATCGAAGCCCGGGCGCTGCGTCTGCCAGCGTGCGGTGGGCGTCGGCCCGGCGTTGTAGGCGGCGATGGTCACGTACGGCAGTCCGTCGTACTTGTTCATCAGCTGGCGCAGGTAAGCGGTGCCGATGGCGATGTTGGTATCCGGGTCGTACAGGCTCGATGCGCCGCCATACCGGGTCAGCCCGATGTTCTTCGCCACCGATGCTCCCGTGGCCGGCAGCACCTGCATCAATCCCATCGCGTTGGCCGGCGAACGCGCGTTGGGGCTGAAGATGCTTTCGGCGCGGATCTCCGCCGCCACCCAGGCCGGATCGATCGCGTTGCGCGCCGCCTCGCGGCGGATCGTGCCGTCGTGATGCAGGGGGAAGCGCAGGTGGTACAGGCGCTGTTCGTCCGGCTGCTTGCCGAGCGAGAACACCGCGCGGTCGAACCAGCCGTTTTCCTGCGCGATTTCAACCGCGAGGCGGCGCTGGGTATCGTCGAAGCCGGCCAGCGCACTGTTCCACTCCGCCGTGGCCCAGCTGGCGCGGTCGATCCGGTACAGCTCCATGGCGCGCACGATGGCCGGATCGCGCGCCACCACGGCGCGGGCGGCGGTGCTGTCATTGGGCTTCCACGGGCACAGCGTGTAGGGCTGCTGCAGCGTGTCCGCGGCCAGGAAACCGTGGAAGGTGGGCGAGGTGGCGGCACGGGCGAAGACCGGCCTGGCCTGGGCGGCCTGGCCGGTCTTCTCCAGCATGCGGCCTTCGAAATACGTCCAGCGCGAATCCGCGCGCTGGGTCGCCCCCATCCTGCGGATCGCGGCCAGCGCGGCCGGCCAGTCGCCGCGCGCCATCGCTTCACGCACGCGCCATTCGTGCAGGCGTTCGTCATAGGCGGAATCGGGCACGGCATTGAGCCGGCGTGCGGAGTCGGGCAGGTACGACGCCACCGTCCACAACGCGATCTGGTAGCGCACCTGGGCCTGCTGGTCGGCGCTCAGCCCGAGCGCCTGCGCGTACTGCGGCAGCTGTTGCTCGGTGGCATCCGGATCGGCCTTGGCGAGTTTCTGCAGGCCATCGGTGGCGATGCGCCGGCTGCGGTCGTTGCGCGGCCAGGCCAGTGCCCTGGCATTCGGCTTGTCGACGAATGCGGCGTACTCATTGGCGAGCGCGAGGTCGGCAGCGGGCAGGCCACGTGCGGCGCTGCGCATCACCGCTGGCTGCTGGGCGTCCGCCGCAGCATCCACGCGCTCCCAGCGCAGCGCATCGGTGAGTCCGCCCCGGGCCTGCAGCACCGCGAACACCGCATCGCAGCCGTCCGGCAACGAGGTGCCGCTCTTCCGCCACAGATCCTGCGCTTCGCGGGTCCACTGCGCATCGGCCTTGCCGGTGGCCTGGCGCGCGGTCAGCTGCGCGCAGCGCAACCCGATGTTGTCGGTCGCCGTCCAGTTGGCCAGCAGCGTCGGCCAGTCCTGGCGTCGCGCCAGCGCCGGCAGCCACGCGCTGCGGAAACTGCTGGCCACGGCCTGGCCGTCGTAGCGCTTGAGGAATGCCTGCGCCTGCTCGTTGCTGACCGTTTCGATGTTGCGCCGCAGGTCGGCGTATTCCAGCCAGCCATAGGCCGGATGGCGGCTGAGGGTCGTGGCACGGGCAGCATCGAACTGGCCGCGCTCGGCATCGGCAATGGCGGCCTTGAGCTGCGCGCGCTGGGCATCGCTGGACTGGGCGGATGCGGCTGGCACCGTGCCGGCAAGGACAGCCGTCAGCGCGAGCACATGCAGGAGAGGGCGTTGGATTCGGATCATGTACCGAGCATAGCGGGAGGACGCTGAATTCATCTTCGCAGACCGATCGGGGTCGCAGGCGATGAAGATCCTTGTCAGCCAACGCTCATCCCCAGTCGGTTTTGTGCAGTCGCGGTGAAAGCGAGGCGCGCGTCACGACGGCGGTTTTACAGCTTGTTTACAACTAGGCGGCTGTTCGATTTCAGCAGCCGACTATTCCGCCAATCTGGAGAGAGAAAGCGAATGAACAATCTGCACAGCCGCCCATTGGCGGTCGCGGTTTCGATGTGCCTGGGCGTCCTGTCTTTCCCCCAGGCGCATGCGCAGGACGCACCTCGGGTCGCCACCGACCTCGATCGCGTCGAAGTCACCGGAACCCGCATCAAGCGTGCCGAAGTCGAAGGCCAGGTGCCGGTGCAGACGCTGACCCGCACGGAGATCGAACGCACCGGGCTGACCTCCATCGGCGAGGTGCTGCAACAGCTCACCGGCTCGGGTTCCGCGCTCAACGCCAAGTTCAACTCGTCCGGCAACTTCGGCTTTCCGCCGGACGGAAGTGGTGTCGGCGCGGGCTCGGCGCAGGTCGACCTGCGCCACCTCGGCGCCAAGCGCGTCCTGGTGCTGGTCGACGGCATCCGCTGGGTCAACGAGTCGTCGGCGTCCGGCGTGGGCGCGGCCACCGACCTCAACACCATTCCGCTGGCCATCGTCGAACGCATCGAGGTGCTGGAAGACGGCGCGTCGTCGCTGTACGGCTCGGACGCGATTGCCGGCGTGGTCAACATCATCACCCGCCGCGATTTCGATGGCGCCCAGGTGACGATGAACTACGGCGAGTACGGCAAGGGCGACGGCACGCAGAAGGGCGTCGATCTGGCATGGGGAACCCAGGGCGACCGCTACAGCCTGTTCCTGGGAGCGAGCTGGACCAGGCAGGACGCGGTGCTGGCCCGCAGCCGCGAACAATCGCGCTTCCCGATCCCCGGCACCGGCCTGGCGTTCGGCAGCGGCAGCATCCCGCAGGGGCGTTTCCAGTTCGTCGACCCCAACACCGGCGCGGTGCAGGACCTCGTCCCCAATGCCGGTGCCGGCTCGCCACGCTACGACGGCAGCGCCGGTTGCGACCGCAGCGACGATTACCATTGCTTCTCGACCGCGGACCGCTTCAATTTCGCCGAGTACAACCTGCTGATGACCCCGTCCGAACGCAAGGGCGTGTTCGGGCAGTTCCGCTTCGACATCACCGACAACGTGCAGTGGTACGTCAAGGCGCTCGGCAACCGGCGCGAGTCGACCAACCAGGCCGCGCCGGAGCCGCTGGCATTCGGTCCCAACGCGGGCACCGGCAACGCGCTGGCCGACGCGATCACGGTATCGGCGCTCAACCCCTACAACCCCTTCGGTTTCGACCTGGATTCGTCGGAGAACCTGCAGTTCATCGGCCGGCGGCCGCTGGAAGGCGGCGCACGCGTGTTCGAGCAGGAGGTCAACACCACCTACGTCGCCACCGGGCTGGTCGGCGACTTCCAGGCCGCCGACCGCAGCTGGTTCTGGGACATCAATGGCATGTACAGCAGGAACAAGGCCGAGCAGGTCAACCACGGCAGCTACAACATCTACAACGTCAACATGGCCCTGGGCGATCCGGCGATCTGCGCGGCCACGCCCGGCTGCGTGCCGCTGAACCTGTTCGGGGGTGCGGGCAGCATCACCCCGGAGATGCTGCAGTGGATCCAGCCGGTGGTGCGGGATCGCAGCCAGAACGAACTGAGCCTGTTCACCGCCAACCTGTCCAGCGAGCTGTTCGCGCTTCCGGCCGGGCCGGTGTCGTTCGCCACCGGTTACGAATACCGCAGGTACGAGGGCTCGTACCAGCCCGATCCGCTGACCGTGGCCGGCCACTACAACGGCGTGCCGTCGCTGCCGACCTCCGGCTCCTACGATGTCAACGAGGCCTACCTGGAACTGAACATCCCGATCTTCGCCAGGTCGGCGATCGGCGAGAAGCTGGACCTGAGCCTGGCCGGCCGTTACTCGGATTACTCGACCTTCGGTGGCGAGTTCACGCCGAAGTACGGATTGCGCTGGCAGGTGACCAACGACTTCGTGCTGCGCACCACCTATGCCGAAGGGTTCCGCGCGCCGTCGATCGGCGAGCTGTACGGTTCGGCGGCCCGTGCCGACCTGCAGATCTTCGATCCCTGCTCGATCGGGCTGGGCGGCAACCCACCGCGTGGCAGCGCCGCCAACTGCGCCGCGCTCGGCGTGCCGGCCGGCTTCCAGCAGGCGAACTCGCAGATCTCGGTGACCACCGGCGGCAACCGTGAACTGGAGCCGGAGACCTCGCGCAGCTTCAGCGCCGGCTTCGTCTGGAGCCCATGGTTCGGCAGCAACGCGTCATGGTCCGAACGCTTCGACGTGGAGGTGACCTTCTATCGCCACCATATCGAAGGTGCGATCCAGGCGATCAACGCGCAGGCGCAACTGGACCTGTGCGTGGATACGCTGGATCCGCTGTACTGCGGTGGCATCACCCGCGCCAGCACCGGCGCGATCAACAGCTTCGCCAACCGCCTGACCAACCTGGGTTCGATCCGTACCGATGGCTGGGACGTGGACCTGTTCTGGACCCTGCCGCAGACCGACATCGGCCAGTTCCGGCTGGGCTGGCAGAACACCTTTGTCGGGCGCTACGAAGCGCTGGGTGCCGCCGGCCAGCGACAGCCGCAGGAACCGGGCGTGGAAGTGGCCGACAGTTCCATCCCGGAGTGGACCAGCAATGCCAGCCTGGCGTGGTCGCTGGCGAACTGGAACGCGTCGTGGACGGTACGGCACATTTCAAAGCTCACCGAACAGTGCGGCGACGTGGCGGCCTTCCCGGTATGCGGCAACCAGGCCGAGGGCACGAACACGCTTTCGGCAACCACCTACCACGACCTGCAGCTGGGCTACAAAGTGGACTGGATGAAGGGGCTGCAGCTGAGCGCGGGGTTGAACAACGTGTTCGACGAGGATCCGCCGATCTGCGTGTCGTGTTCGTTGAATGGCTATGACGCCTCGACTTACGACATTCCGCGCGGACGGTTCTGGTACGTGCGCGCGGATGTGCGGTTCTGATTCGATGCCGGTGCCGGGAATGCCCGGCGCTGCGCCTGCCCGGCAGCGGGAGCGTTGCCGGGCTCTGCATCATCTAATGGCGTTTACGCGCTCGCTTGGGCCTCGCCGACAGCCGACCATGGGTCGGCTCTACCCGGTAGCGATCAGCGGCGCAGGGCGCTTTCCGGTACGTCGATGGACATGGCCAGCGCCAGATGGTCGCTGAAGGCGGCGGCGACCGCTTCCACGCTGCGCTGGCGGAGGCTGCTGCTGACCAGGATGTGGTCGATTGCCCGGTCCGGGCGCCAGCTGGGGAAGGTCGGCACCACGCAGCCCGGGGGCTGCAGCGAGGTCTTCTGGTACAGGACCTGCATTTCCGGACGCTCGGCGAGGCAGTTGAAATCGCCCATCAGTACGGCGTTGGGATGGTCGGACAACATCTCGGCGATGAACGACAGCTGCGAAAGGCGCGAACCGGCGCCGAGGGACAGATGCGCGACTGCCACCGTCAGGCCTTCGGCACCATCGCCGAACCGGGCCAACAGTACGCCGCGCCCGCCGATCCGGCCGGGCAGGGCATGGTCCTGGACTTCCACCGGTTCCAGCTTGCTCAACAGGCCATTGGCCGAGGACGCCACGCCGCCCATGCGCCGGTTCGGCTGGTGGCTCCAGTAGTTGAAGCCGGCCTGGCGGGCCAGGTAATGGGTCTGGTTGGTGAAGCCGGAGCGCAGGCTGCCCGGATCGGCTTCCTGCAGTCCGACGATGTCGTGATCGCGGGCCAGGGTGGCGATCGCATCCAGGCTGGTGCGCTTGCGACCCGCCGGCAGTGCATGCGACCAGCTGCGGGTCACGTAGTCACTGTACCGGCGGGTGCTCGAGCCGGCCTGGATATTGGCCGTCAACAGGCGCAGGGTGCGCGGGTGGGGGGAGGTCACGGCGGAGTGCGCTTCTTTGGAAGGTCAGTTGCCGGCCCTGGCCGCACGCTCGCGCGCGATCAGGTGATCGGCGATGCGCAGGTAGTCCTGGAAGGACTTGCCCTTGACCAGGTACTTGCCATCGATGATCAGCGAGGGCGTGCCGGTGATCTGGCTGCGCAGCGCGAACTGCTTGGCGGCGTTGGTCTTGGCGTTGACCGCGAAGCTGCCCATGGTCGCCTTGAACTGCCTGGCGTCCACGCCATGCCTGGCGTAGAAGCCGGCGATGTCGTCCACCGAATCGCGGCCGCGCTCGCCCTTCAGGCTCTGCTCGGCGTGGATGGCGGCATACATCGCCTCGTGGGTCTTCTCCTGCACGCCCAGGGTCTGCGCGGCGTAGAAGGCGCGTGCATAGTCATCCCAGGTGCCGCCGAACATCGCCGGCACGTAGACGAAGTTGACGTCGCCCGGCAGGCCGGCCTTCCACGAACCAACCAGCGGCTGGAACGCCGCGCACGCAGGGCAGACGTAGCCGAAGATCTCCACCACTTCGACCTTGCCGGCCACTGGCTGGAACGGCTGTCCATTGGGGATTTCCACGTAATCGGTACCGGCCACCGGTTCCGGACCGGTCAGGCGCATCGGCGATGCGGCGGCGGGTGCAGCCTCGTCGCCGGCGGCCTGTTCAGTGCCCGCGGCCTGCTCGCTGGCGGCCGCGGTGCTGGGCTCGGCCGACGCGGTTGCGGCCGGGGTTTCCGCTGCGGGCTCGGCCGGCGCGGTCACGTTGGTCGAGCCGTCATCGGCCTTGCAGGCCACCAGGATCGGCAGCACGGCCAGCAGCATCAGGGTCAGGCGGGTCTTCATCGAAGCGTCTCCAGCAATGGTTGAGGCCGGCGCAGGGCGCCAGCCAGGTAGGAATGATGACATGCGGCGGCATGGCCGCCGTGTGTGCAGGACCGCTGGTTCAGCGGGCCTTGCCGTTGCGGATCCCGGCAATCAGCGCCGAAGCGATGCGCAGCTGGTCCTCGAACCCCCGGCCCTTGACCAGGTACTGGCCGTTGATGACCAGCGCAGGCGTCCCGGGGACCCTGGTGCGCTGGGCGAATGCGCGCGCGGCCTTGACCTTCTGCTCCACCGCATCGCTCTTCAGCGCGGCCACGTAGGCCGCTTCGCTGACCCCATACTGCGTGTAGAACGTAGCCAGTTCCGCCGGCGAGACGTTCTGCATCGGCAGGCTGCCGTCCTCGTGCAGGGCCTTGAACACGGCGGCGTGGCTGCGCCTGGCCACGCCGAGCTGCTCGGCGGCGTAGTAGGCACGTGCCCAGGCATCCCAGTGGCCACCGAATACCGCCGGCACGGCAGTGAAGCGCACGTCCCTGGGCAGCGTGGCCGCCCAGGCGGCAAGCTGCGGCTCGAAGTGGGCACAGTGCGGGCAGGTGTAGCCGAACAGCTCGGCCACCTCGATCCGCCCCTGCAGCGGCTGGAACGGACCCGGCTCGGCGATGCGTTCGTAATCGCGACCTTCCTGCAGGTCGGTGTCGGCCGGCGCGGCGGACAGGGCCAGCGGCATCAGCGCCAGCAGGGACAGCAACAGACGGGGAAGCAACCTCATCGACACGCATCTCCATGGGAACAGGCGCCGGCGGCTACCGGCGCGGAGATGAACATACCGCAGGCAGGGGCCGCCGTGCGCGCTGCCGGCGATGGGCGGTGGTCAGGGGGCGGCGATCGGCACGCCCGGCGCGGCCTGCTGCGCGGCCACGTCGTCGGCGCGGTCGTGCAGGCCCTGCAGGTAGCTGCCGAGCGCCTGGATTTCCTGCTCGGTGAGCTTGGCCGCCACCGTCGCCATGATCTCGAAGTGCGCCTTGTCGGCGCCGTGGCTCTGGCCCGCTTGGTATTCCTGCAGGCGGCGCGCGACATAGGTGGCGTGCTGGCCGCCGATGTGCGGGTAGGCCGGGCCCGGGTTGCCGGCGCCGGTGGGGCCGTGACAGGCCATGCATGCCGGCAGCCCGCGCGCGGCGTCGCCGCCCCGATACAGCTGCTGGCCGACCTCGTAGAACTTCATGTCCTGGTAGGGACCCTCGGTGACGGGGGTGTCGTCGGCGATGCCGGCGCTGGCCTTCTGGGTGGCGAAGAACGCGCCGATATCGCGCATGTCCTGCGCGGTGAGGTCCTTGACGAACGGCACCATCGCCACCGCGGCCCCCGAGGTGCGCTGGCCGGTGGCGATCAGCGCCATCTGCTGCGCGGCATAGCGCTCGCTCTGCCCGGCGATGCTCGGATACATCTCCACGGTGGAGTTGCCGTCGGCGCCATGGCAGGCGGCACAGGCGGCCGCCTTGCCCTGGCCGGCTTGGACATCGCCCCAGGTGGTCTTGCTGAAATCGACCTCCAGCGACGCAGCTTCGATCGGCCCGTTGTCGGGCAGCGGAGTGATGCTGGTCTGCGCCCATGCGGCGGCAGCCAGGATGGAAACGGCGACAGCGGAAACGGCAAGAACGCGAGCGTGGCGCATGCTAAAGCTCCGTTTTGGTCCGGCCAGGCCCTCCGCCCGGATTCGACCGATTATCAACGCCGTTTCCCGGCACGGTCAATCGACCCCCCGGCGCGCGGCGCCGCAACATGCGATCCTATACGCATGTCTCTTCTCATCGAACGCGCGCGTTACCACCTTTCAGCCCACAACGCGGGGCAGCTGCCACCTGACGAAGGTGCCGAGGTGGCTTTCGCCGGACGCTCCAACGCCGGCAAGTCCAGTGCCCTCAACGCGCTCACCCGGCAGAACTCGCTGGCACGCGTGTCCAAGACGCCCGGTCGTACCCAGCAGCTGGTGTTCTTCCAGGTCACGCCCGAAGCCCATCTGGTCGATCTGCCCGGGTATGGCTATGCCAAGGTGCCGCTGGACCTGCAGGCGCACTGGCAGGCCTTCATCGACCGCTATTTCCGTACCCGCAACGCGCTGCGCGGGCTGGTGGTAGTGATGGACATCCGCCATCCGCTGAAGGATTACGACCGGCAGATGCTGGCCTACGCCGTGCAGCGCGGCCTGCCGGCGCATGCGCTGCTGACCAAGGCCGACAAGCTCAGCCGCAGCCAGCAGATGCAGAGCCTGCAGAAAGTGCGCAGGGAACTGCAGAGCGCGTTCGGCGACACCGTGAGCGTGCAGGTGTTTTCCGGCGAAAGCCGCCTGGGCGTGGATGAAGCGCGCGGCATCATCGGCGGCTGGCTGGGCCTGGACTGAGGGTCGCCGGGTAACGGCCGTACCGGGGAAAGACGCTTCGGGGTCGCACCGGTCCGGTCGAGCCGATCCGTGATCGGCTGTGCGTCCGAAGCCGACCGTGGGTCGGCCACGCCGGCGCGAATTCCGGCTGCGCGGGCGCAGCCTGTCGGCAACGGCCGCCGCGGAATGTCCCCACGTCATCGGCACCGCCTGCGAGGGTCAAGTCCCCGCAGGTAGGATGCTGAAGACCGTCACGCGTGCGTGACGCGGGCGGACGCCACGCTATAGTTCGCCCTTGCGATGCCGGGGCACAGCCCCACTTCCTCCTGCCCCCTCCAGCGAGCCATCCCTTGTCGAGCCCCAGCCACGTCGCGCAGACGCCCATTACCGACCGTTCGCAGCTGGTGGAGGTGATCGCCTCGGGAGAGAAGCCGCGCGATCGCTGGCGCATCGGCACCGAGCACGAGAAGTTCGGTTTCCGCCTCGACGACCTGCGTCCGCCGGCCTTCGATGGCGAGCGTGGCATCGAGGCGCTGCTGCAGGGGCTGGTGCGGTTCGGCTGGGAGCCGGTGCAGGAGAAGGGCCGCACCATCGCCCTGCTGCGCAATGGCGCCTCGGTGACGCTGGAGCCGGCGGGGCAGCTGGAGCTGTCCGGCGCGGCGCTGGAAACCATCCACCAGACCTGCGTTGAAACCGGTACCCACCTCAATGAAGTAGCGCAGGTGGCCGGCGAGCTGCAGCTGGGTTTCCTCGGCATGGGCTTCCAGCCGAAGTGGACGCGCGATGAGATGCCGTGGATGCCGAAGGGACGCTACGGCATCATGCGCCGCTACATGCCGAAGGTCGGCTCGCTCGGCCTGGACATGATGACCCGCACCTGCACGGTGCAGGTCAACCTGGATTACGCCAGCGAAGCGGACATGGTGAAGAAGTTCCGCGTGTCGCTGGCGCTGCAGCCGATCGTTACCGCGCTGTTCGCCGATTCGCCGTTCACCGAAGGCAGGCCGAACGGCTACCTGAGCTACCGTTCGCAGATCTGGACCGATACCGATGCCGACCGCACCGGCATGCTCGATTTCGTGTTCGAGGAGGGCTTCGGCTACGAGCGCTACGTCGATTACCTGCTCGACGTGCCGATGTACTTCTCGTACCGCGACGGCGTCTACCACGATGCCAGCGGACAGAGCTTCCGCGATTTCATGGCCGGCCGGTTGCCGGTGCTGCCGGGCCAGCTGCCGACGCTGACCGACTGGGCCGACCACATGACCACCGCCTTCCCGGAGGTGCGGCTGAAGAAGTACCTGGAAATGCGGGGTGCCGACGGCGGGCCGTGGAGCCGGCTGTGCGCGTTGCCGGCATTCTGGGTCGGCCTGCTGTACGACGATGCGGCGCTGGATGCCGCGTGGGATCTGGTGCGTGACTTCAGCCTGGCCGAGCGCCATGCATTGCGCGACGGCGTGCCGGAGCATGCGATGAACCTGCCGTTCCGCGACGGCACGGTGCGCGACCTGGCCCGCGAAGCGGTGAAGATATCGGTCGGCGGCCTGAAGCGTCGTGCCGCGCTGAATGCCGATGGCATGGATGAAAGCCACTACCTGGACGTACTGCAGGAAATCGTCGAATCCGGGCTGACCCCGGCCGAACGCAAGCTGGCGCTGTTCCATGGACGCTGGCAGGGCGACGTGGACCACGTGTTCCGCGAGTTCGCCTACTGAAATCCGGCCTGGCCGGGTGGGGCGGCTGACGCGACCAGGTGGGTGACGACCGTTGGTCGTCACTGCTTTCATGATGGAGCCGACCATGGGTCGGCTCTACCGTGCGCCGGACCGTGCCGGCTCAGGCCTTGATCGATGCCATGTCGATCACGAAGCGGTAGCGCACATCGTTCCTGGCCATGCGCTCCCAGGCCTCGTTGACGTTCTGGATGTCGATCACTTCGACATCGCTGACGATGCCGTGCTCGGCGCAGAAGTCCATCATCTCCTGCGTTTCGGCCAGCCCGCCGATTGCCGAACCGGTCACGTGCTTGCGGCCGAAGATCACGCTGCCACCCATCAGCGCCGGCTCCAGCGCGGTCAATACGCCGACCAGGCACATGGTGCTGTCGCGCTTGAGCAGGCCCATGTACGGGTTGGTGTCATGGCTGACCGGGATGGTGTTGAGGAGGAAATCGAAGCTGTTGGCATGCGCCTTCATCTGTGCGGCATCGCGCGATACCAGCACTTCATCCGCTCCCAGGCGCTTGGCGTCGGCACCCTTCTCCGGCGTGGTGGTGATCATCACCACGTGGGCGCCGAGGGCCTTGGCGAACTTGACCCCCATGTGGCCCAGGCCGCCCAGCCCGATCACGCCCACCTTGTGGCCGGGGCCGATCCTGAAATGGCGCAGCGGCGAGTAGGTGGTGATGCCCGCGCACAGCAGCGGCGCGGCGGCTTTCAGGTCCAGCTTTTCGGAGACCTTCACCACGAAGCGCTGCTCGACCACGATGTGGTCGGAGTAGCCGCCCTGGGTGGCTTCGCCGGTGTGGCGGTCGGTACTGTTGTAGGTGAAGGTGGCGCCGTTCTCGCAGTACTGCTCCAGGTCGTGTTCGCAGGCGTCGCAGTGGCGGCAGGAGTCCACCAGGCAGCCAACGCCGGCGAAATCGCCGATCTTCAGGCGGGTGACGTCCGCGCCGACTTCGACCACGCGGCCGATGATCTCGTGGCCCGGGACCATCGGATACTGCGAGCCGCCCCAGTCATCGCGTGCCTGGTGCAGGTCGGAGTGGCAGATGCCGCTGTAGAGGATTTCAATGCGGATGTCATTGGCACCGACCACGCGGCGTTCGAAGGAGAACGGCACCAGTGGGGCGGTAGTGGAATGGACGGCGTAACCGTGGGCGAGGGACATGGGGGTTCCTTGGGCGGGGTTTGTCGAAAGGCGTTTTACAATACGCCTGCCCGGTTGGCGCACATAGGCCGTTGGACGGGATGATTCATCAAGGCGGACTGGATAATCATGGCGACCGACAACCTCACCCACCTGGCGGCGTTCGCGGCCGTGGCGCGCCACCGCAGCTTCCGGCGTGCCGGCGCGGAACTGGCGCTGTCCACGTCGGCGGTGAGTTATGCGATCCGTGCGCTGGAAGAGCGGCTCGGCGTCGGCCTGTTCCATCGCACCACCCGCAGCGTGGCCTTGACCGAGGCCGGCCAGCGCCTGTTGCAACGCCTGCAGCCGGCGCTGGGGCAGGTGCATGACGCGCTGGAAGAAATGAACCAGTTCCGCGCCACGCCGGCCGGACTGCTGCGCATCAACGCCTCGCGCGCGGCGGTGCCGACCCAGCTGGGGCCGCGCCTGGCGCGCTTCCTCCAGGCCCATCCGGACGTGCGCCTGGAATTGACCGAGAACGACGGGCTGGTGGATATCGTTGCCGAAGGATTCGATGCCGGCGTGCGCCTGCATGAGTTCGTGCCCGAAGACATGGTCGCGGTGCCCTTGGGGCCGCCGCTGCGCGGCATGATCGTCGCGGCACCGCAGTACCTGGAGCGCCACGCCGCCCCGCTGCATCCGCGCGACCTGCTGCGCCACGAATGCATCCGTTTCCGCTTCGCCAGCGGCCATCTGTACAAGTGGCAGTTCGAGCGCGGCGGGGAGAGCATCGAACTCGATGTGCCCGGGCGGCTGACGCTGAGCGAGCAGACCACGATCCTGCGCGCGGTGCTGGATGGCTTCGGCCTGGCCTACGTGCTCGAGGACGCCGCACGTCCCTACCTGGATTCGGGACGCATGGTCGCGGTGCTGCAGGACTGGAGCGAGCCGTTCCCCGGCTTCGTGCTGTATTACCCGCGCCAGCGCCAGATGGCCTCGACGTTGCGCGCGTTCGTGGACATGGTGCGCGAAGGGTAGGTGGGGGCCGCGACCCGCCTGGGTGATGAGAAACAAGCGCATCAGCTCTCATTTGCACATTTGCCGATATTGATCCGGCGGTTGGCGGTATACGCTTTGACGAATACATGCGCTGGTGAAGAGTTCCAGCAACGACACCACTGGACATCTGGTCATGGAGCGATTCCAAGCCATCGTTGGCGTGGCGCATGCAGGCTGATGATGGACTCGAATCCGGATGATCCGGCGCGAATGCCTGGAGGTAACATGGCACCCATGACGCAGTTCCGCATTACCTACGACGGCCCCGCTCTTGCCACCCATGAAATGGATGCAAGAGAGTTGGCGCCAGCTCTCATGGCCATGGCCGATCTCCTTGACTCCAGCGTCCATGCGCTTCACGGAGACCGTGCGAAGGCCCAGATCAACGTCAAAGGCTCGTTCAAGACGGGTAGTTTCAACGTCGACTTCACGACGGCCCTCAACTTTCTGAAGGCGGCAAAGGACATCTTTGCTGGCGATGGGATGACGGCGATTGCCAATGCCACTGCGGTCCTTACCGCGTTGGGGCTCGTGGCGCGGGCGGGATACAAGGGGGTCGCACAGGTCCTCATATGGCTGCGCGGCCGCAGGATCACCAACGTCGCCCTGCAGGAGGATGGCAAAGTCACGATCTTCACCGACGAGGAGGCGGTGGAAGTGGAGTATCACGTCCTCGTCCTGTTACGTGACCTGACGGTTCGTCAGGCGCTTGACCGGGTACTCGCACCGCTTGATCGCGACGGAATCGATACGTTCGCTGCGGGTGACGATGCGGCTTTCGCGGTAGTGATCAGGGAGGATGAACGCCACTACTTCTCGGCACCTGCCGGCGAGGACGAACTTATCCTGGAGGACGTCAGGAAGATGGTTCTTTCAATTGTTTCCCTTGCCTTCAAGGACGAGAACAAGTGGCGATTGTCCGATGGAAGTTTCACGATCAACGCGAAGATATCGGATGCCGGTTTCCTGGCTGGCGTGAACAGCAACGAGGTGTCCTTCAGCAAGGGTGACGTCCTTATCTGCGAGGTGAAGGTCATGCAGTGGCAGACGACTTCTGGTGCCAGGACCGAGTATGAGGTGGTCCATGTCGTTGAACACAGGCGAGCTGCTACCCAGATATCGTTTCCCGGGATGGGCCGGCCAGGAGGGTCGGGCAGCGACTGGCGTTAGGCGGGCCATGTATACTGTCCCCCAGTATAGTTCCGTTGCCGGTTCACTCCATGCCGCACTCCCCTGAAGAGAAGAAGAAGGTCCTGGCCCGCGTGCGCCGCATCCGCGGCCAGTGCGATGCCCTGGATCGCGCGCTGCAGGCCGGCGCCGACTGTGGCCCGGTGCTGCAGCAGATCGCCGCCATCCGGGGGGCGGTGAACGGACTGATGTCCGAAGTAATGGAAGCCCATCTGCGCGAGGAGTTCGGCCAGCCGGCCAGCTCGGAAGCGCAGCGCGCCGAGCGCGTGCGCGACATGACCGCGCTGATCCGCTCGTACCTGAAATGAGGTGGCGCCGGCCTGGCGCGCACCCGTGAACACGCACGCAACACCAGCGTACCTATTCTTTTCCCTGTCATTCCTGGAGAGTCCGCCATGAAGTCCCGCGCCGCCGTTGCCTTTGGCCCCGGCCAGCCGCTGCAGATCGTCGAGATCGACGTCGCCCCGCCGAAAAAGGGCGAAGTGCTGGTGAAGATCACCCATACCGGTGTCTGCCACACCGATGCCTTCACTCTGTCCGGCGACGATCCGGAAGGCCTGTTCCCGGTCGTGCTCGGCCATGAAGGAGCCGGCATCGTGGTGGAAGTGGGCGAGGGCGTGACCAGCGTGGCGCCGGGCGACCATGTGATTCCGCTGTACACCGCCGAGTGCGGCGAATGCCTGTTCTGCAGGAGCGGAAAGACCAACCTGTGCGTGGCCGTGCGTGCCACGCAGGGCAAGGGCCTGATGCCCGATGGCACCACCCGCTTCTCGTACAACGGCGAACCGGTCCATCACTACATGGGCTGTTCGACGTTCAGTGAATACACCGTGGTGGCCGAAGTGTCGCTGGCCAGGATCAATCCGGAAGCCAACCCCGAACACGTCTGCCTGCTCGGTTGCGGCGTCACCACCGGCATCGGCGCGGTACACAACACCGCCAAGGTGCAGGAAGGCGACAGCGTGGCGGTGTTCGGGCTCGGCGGCATCGGCCTTGCGGTGATCCAGGGCGCGCGCCAGGCCAGGGCCGGGCGCATCATCGCGGTGGATACCAATCCGTCGAAGTTCGAGCTGGCGCGCGCGTTCGGCGCCACCGACTGCGTGAATCCAAAGGACCATGATGCGCCGATCCAGCAGGTGATCGTCGAGATGACCGGCTGGGGCGTGGACCACAGCTTCGAGTGCATCGGCAACGTCAACGTGATGCGCGCGGCGCTGGAGTGCGCGCACCGCGGCTGGGGCCAGAGCGTGGTCATCGGCGTGGCCGGCGCGGGCCAGGAAATTTCCACCCGTCCGTTCCAGCTGGTCACCGGCCGCAGGTGGATGGGCACCGCCTTTGGTGGGGTGAAGGGGCGCAGCCAGCTGCCGGGGATGGTCGAGGACGCGATGAAGGGCGATATCGAACTGGCGCCGTTCGTGACCCACACGATGGACCTTGAGAAGATCAACGAAGCCTTCGACCTGATGCACGAAGGCAAGTCGATCCGCTCGGTCGTCCATTTCTGATCACGCCGGGGCGGCCTGCCACAGGGCTGGCCACCCCGCATCCAGCAGGCGCGTGCCATCGCTCGCGCCGGGAGAGCCTCATGGAACGCATTGAACATCGCGCCTGTTTCGGTGGCTGGCAGGACGTTTACCGCCATCGCTCGGATGTGCTGGGCTGCGGGATGAACGTCGCCGTCTACCTGCCGCCGCAGGCACGGCAACGCAGGCTGCCGGTCCTCTATTGGCTGAGCGGCCTGACCTGCAACGAACAGAACTTCATCACCAAGGCCGGCGCGCAGCGTTACGCCGCCGAGCACGGCATCATCCTGGTCGCTCCGGATACCAGCCCACGCGGCGATGAAGTGGCCGATGCGGAAGGGTATGACCTGGGCAAGGGCGCGGGGTTCTACCTCAATGCGACCGAGCAGCCGTGGGCGGAGCATTACCGCATGCACGACTACGTGGTCGAGGAGCTGCCGGCGCTGGTCGAGGCGGAATTCCCGGCAACCGACATGCGCGGCATCAGCGGGCATTCGATGGGGGGGCACGGTGCGCTGGTCCTGGCGCTGCGCAACCCGGGGCGCTACCGCAGCGTATCGGCGTTCTCGCCGATCGTGGCGCCGAGCCAGGTGCCGTGGGGCGAGAAAGCCTTCAGGGCCTATCTTGGCGAGGACCGCGCCACGTGGACGCGATGGGATGCCAGCGCGCTCGTTGCCGGCGCGGCCGAGCGCCTGCCGCTGCTGGTCGACCAGGGCGATGCGGACGAGTTCCTGGGCGGCCAGCTGCAGCCGCAGCGCCTGCAGGCAGCGTGCGAGGCGGCCGGCCATCCGCTCACCCTGCGCATGCAGCCCGGCTACGACCACAGCTATTACTTCATCGCCAGCTTCATCGGCGACCACATCGCCCACCACGCCAAAGCGCTGTAGCCCTGTAGCGCCGCCTCTTTTTCAGTCGTCGTCCTGCTCCGCGGCTTCGCGGCCCTGCTGGCGGATCAGGGCCTCCTCGCGCGCATCGTTGATGGCGTGGCGCACGCTGTCCAGGTCGACGGTCGATTCGTCGTGCACGAAGGTGCCGGTCAGCTCGCTGTCCGGCAGCAGGTCGCCGGCCTCGAACAAGGCCCACATCTCCTCGCCGTACCAGGTATCCAGCAGCTCCGGCGCGAAGCGGCCCAGGTAGGCGGTGAGATTGTTGACGTCGCGCAGCAGCATCGTCCGCGCGGCATTGTTGCCCGCGGCACTGACCACCTGCGGGAAATCGATCACCACCGGACCGTCCGGGCCGACGAGCACGTTGTAGGGCGACAGGTCGCCGTGGATCAGCCCGCAGCACAGCATGCGCACCACCTGGCGCACCAGCACACGGTGGAACCCGCGCGCCTGCTCCGGCTCCAGCTCGACCTCGCCCAGGCGCGCGGCGGAAAAACCTTCGGCATCGGTGACCAGTTCCATCACCAGCACGCCATGGAAATATCCATGGGGTTCGGGCACGCGCACGCCGGCATCGCGCAGCTGGTACAGCGCATCCACTTCGGTGTTCTTCCAGGCCGTTTCCTGCTGCCGGCGGCCGTACCTGCTGGCCTTGCCGAGCGCGCGGGCCTCGCGGCTGCCACGCACCTTGCGTCCCTCCTGGTACTGCACGCGCTGCTGGAAACTGCGCTGGGCCATGTCCTTGTAGACCTTGGCGCAGCGGACATCCTCGCCGCTGCGCACTACGTACACGGCGGCTTCCTTGCCGCTCTTGAGCGGGCGCAATACTTCGTCGATCACGCCGTCGTCGATCAGCGCCTGCAGGCCTTGGGGGGTTTTCACGGAATCTCGCGGGTGCGGCGGGCGCAGTCGGGCCGGCCTGGGAGGGGGAGCGATTCTCGCATCTTCAGGCCATTGCGGCCATCCGCGACTGACTGGACCACTACGTTCCGCTGGCGGGGCGGGGGATCGGCCTGCGCCGTGGCGCTGCCAGGCGAGGCGGGTTGCGAATATATAACAGCGCTGTTATATGTGCCGCATGGACACTCCCCAACCCACACTCGGCACCGCGCTGCGGCATCTGCTGAACCTGCTGGACGGCGATCTGGAACAACTCTATGCCGCCGATGGCCTGGGCTACCGGCCGCGTTACACGCCGATCGTCAAGGCACTGCGGGCGCTGGGCCCGGCGTCGATCCGGGAGATCGCGGCCCATGCGCGCATGACCCATTCGGCGGTGAGCCAGAGCGTGGCGCAGATGAAGCGCTCTGGCTGGGTCGCGACGGCACGCGGCGAGGACGCCCGCGAAAGCATCATCGCCGCCACACCCAGGCTGACCCGGGCGTTGCCGCTGCTGGAACGGCGCTGGGCCGCCACCAATGCCGCCGCCGCCGCGCTCGACGCCGAACTGTCCACGCCTCTTTCGGCGAGCGTCGCCGAGGCGATCGCCGCACTGGAACGAAAGGCTTTCCACGCCCGCATCGAGGAGCAGGCACCATGATCCGATTCCTGACGTTGACGCTGATGCTGGCCTGGATGTCGATGGCCCACGCGGCCGGGCCTGTCGCTGCAGCCACGCATGCGCAGGTGCTTGAGGCGACCGCGGATCTGATCGCCGCGCGTTATGTCGATCCGGAGCGTGGCGAGGCGCTGGCAGCGCAGCTGCGCGCGGATGCGCGCCAGGATCGGTTTGCCGGAGCCGCCGACGACGCGGCGTTCGCAGAGGCGGTGAAACAACGCCTGCGCACGCTGTCCGGCGACGGCCACTTCGATCTGATGCTGCGCCCGCAGGCCGACGCCGCGAGCGTGGACGAGGACGTGCTGATGGAGCGCTGGTACGGCGTGGGCGTGAACCACGGTTTCGAGAAGGTCGAACGCCTTCGCGATGGCATCGGCTACCTTGAACTGCGCGTGTTCGCGCCGACGGACAAGGCCGGCGACCTGGCCGCAGCGGCGATGACCCTGCTGGCGCAGTCGCCGGCGCTGATCATCGACCTGCGCCGCAACGGCGGCGGCATGGAAGAAATGGTGCGGCTGCTTGCCGCCTATCTGCTCGATGACGTGCGCGAGATGAGCGCGGCCTACGATCGTCCCAGCGATACCACCACGCGCGGCTTCACCCCTGCCACCGTGGCCGGGCGGCGCTACGGCGGAAGCAGGCCGGTGTACATCCTGGTATCGAAGCGGACCTTCTCGGCGGCCGAACAGTTCGCCTACGATCTGCAGGCGATGGGCCGCGCGGTGGTGGTCGGCGAGCAGACCGGCGGCGGTGCGCATCCGTCCGAACAGCATCGCGTGGGTGACCGTTTCCTGCTGACCTTGCCGGAAGGCCGTTCGATCAATCCGATCACGAAGGGCGACTGGGAAGGCGTGGGCGTGATTCCGGATGTACGCACTGCGCCGGACCAGGCGCTGGAGGCTGCGCTGGAACGGGCCAGCGCCGCACTGGGGACATCGCGCTGACAGCCATCGCATCCGCGGCGCACGACGGACGATGAACGCCGCTCAGCGGACTTCGCGCAGCTCCCAGTGGTGGCCGGCGAGCAGGCGCAGGCGCTGCTTGAACACATCGCTGTTGAGCGAAGTGGTGACCTCCAGGTTGATGCGCAGGTCGCGCTGGCTGCCGACCACCGTTGCCCCCGGATCGGTCACCCCCCACTGCAGTTCCACCGCGTCCGGATCCGGCTGCTTGGCGCGCCATTTCTCGAACAGCGCCGGGCTGGCCAGGGCGTCCTGCAGTTCCTCGGCGAAGCCGGCTGCTCCACTCGAGCGGAACGACAGGTCGGCATCGTTGCCGCGCGCCTTCTTCGGGTCCGGCAGGCTGATGAAGTACTGGGTCATTTCATTCTCCGATTGGATGCATCAAGCGTTGCAGGCATGCGGCGCAGGCCGCGTGCAGGACAGCCTGCTTATTCGAAACGATGCGGTCCATCGGCGAAACCGACGGTCAGCGCGCCCTTGCCGACGTTGACCATGCCGGTCAGGCTCATCACCGATTCGAAGACCTGCACGCCATGCTCCGCGCATGTCCGCAGCAGCTGCGCATGGCCGGGAAGGGCACGCAGTTCGTCCAGCTCTCCGCCGTAGCTCAGGCAGACCGCGGGCGTCATCAGGCCGGCGCGGACGCGTTGCCCGACCACCTCGAACAGCTTTGACACCGCATTGTCGAAGCCCTTGATCTTGGCTACCGGCCCGGTCTCGCCACGATAGCCGTGCAGCACCGGCTTGATGTCCAGCGCGCTGCCGAGCGCGGCGCTGAGCAGCCCGACGCTGCGGTCGCCCTTGTGGCGCGCACGGGCGCGCATGTAATACAGGTCGCGGGTGACCATGTAGCCATGCACGTTGCCAGCCAGTTCCTCCAGCCGCTCGCGGATCTGCTGCACGCTGGCGCCGCTGTCGCGCAGCCGTACCGCTTCGATCGCGGTGACGGCCTGGGCGGCGAACAGGTTCTGGGTGTCGATGACCCGCAGCGCGAACGGCGAATTGAAGCCGGCCGCCTGGCGCACCGGCTTGTAGTCGTTGAGGATCGCGAAGCTGGCCTGCATCGCGTTGTCGTGGATCGGGCTGCGGGTGCGGGTGATGGTCATGCAGAACACGTGGTCGTAGTCGATGACCAGGCGCTGCAGGAAAAGATCGCGGATCTGCTGGACGCTGAAGGGAATGGTCTCGGCCTCGGCGCCATGCTCGGCCACGTGCGCGTGCAGGAAACTGAGGGTGGCTTCTTCGTCACGGTGGTCGGCCAGCACCGCCTCGCCGATCCGCACGGTGATGGGCAGCAGCACGATGCGGTGCTGTTCGATGAACGCCTGCGGCAGGTCGCAGGCCGAGTCGACGACGATTCCGATGCGCATTCGCAGGCCCCCTCAAAGCGGATTGAATGTCCGGAAGTGTGAAGGCTATCTCAATTCGATCCGCCGCGCTCGGCCAGCGCGATCGTTCAGCGGCGGCGCTGCACGGCGACCGGCAGGCCGTCCAGCCGTTGCCACTCCGGCTGCTGCAGCAACGCGGGATCGTCCAGCACGGCCGCCATCAGCGCATGCGCGTCGTTGCCCCAGAACAGCTCGCCATGCACGGACAGGGTCGGCACCCCGAACACGCCGGCGGCGATCGCCGCGTCCGTGTTGCGCCGCAGGGTCTCCTTGGCCTCCACCGTACTCGTCGCCGCTTCGACATCATCGATGCCAAGCAGCGCACCCAGCGGCCCCAGTCCGGCGACATCGTCGGCGGCGCGGCCGTCGCGCCAGATCCAGTCGAAGATCATGTCCACCGCCGCGGCATGGCTGCCGGCGGCGATGCAAAGCCGCAGCGCCGCCAGCGGGTTGAACGGGTGCGCCGGCGGGAAGCGCAGCGTTACCCCTTCCTTTCCGGCGGTCCACAGCAGCTGCCGGTACATGAAGCGCCGCTTGGCCGGAATCTCCGCCGGCCCGAGGTTGCCCAGGTGGTGCAGCACCGCGCCCAGTGCGATCGGCACCGGCTGGACATGCGCGAACTGCGGCAGCCTCTTCATCTTCTGCCAGTGCAGGTAGGCGTAGGGCGAGATGAAATCGAAGTACCAGCGCAGGGCCATCATGGTCTCCTTCGGGTCAGGGCGATGCCGTACGGCGCAGGTAGCGGTCGCGCAGTTCGGTCTGCCGCGAGCGCATCGGCATCGCGCGTCCGCCCAGCCAGACCTGCTCGGCGTAATGCGCAACATCCAGCGGATCGCCTTCCCACAGCACCAGGTCGGCCAGCTTGCCGGGCTCGATGCTGCCGATGCGTTCGCCCACGCCCATCGCCTGCGCAGGCACCCGGGTCAGCCCGGCCAGTGCATCGGCCCATGGCAACCCATGCGCGACCGCGTTGCCGGCCAGTTGGCGTACCTTGCGTGCGTTGTGCGATGCATCGCCGCTCTGCGCGAAGCTGACCTCGACGCCGGCCCGGTGCAGGCGCGCGGCGTTCTCCAGGGTCGCGCCGATCTGGTCGAACGTGCCCGGCAGGTTGCCGAGGCCGTCGACGAACACCGGCACGTGGGCCTGGGCCAGTTCCGCGGCCAGCTGCCAGGCCTCGGCGCCACCGGCGATGGCGACCTTGACCTTCTCGCGCGCGGCCCAGCGCAGCAGCTGGCGGATGTCCGAGGCGCGGTCCACTTCGACGATGATGCGGCCGTTGCCGGCCAGGTAATCGGACAGCGTGCGGCGCCCGGCGGGGGTAAGCAGCGCGTGCGGCGAATCGGCGCCGACCCGGCCGCGTGCTTCATCGACCATCTGCTGCAGCAGCATCCATTGCGCCGCGCGCGACTGCCCGGTCAGCTCCGCCGCCGCCGAGCCCAGGCGCAGGTACAGCGCACGCGGACCGATCGGGTCGGCGCTGCCGTCCAGCCGCACCACGCCACCCTGGCCGGCCACGAAGCCACCGCCGGTATGCGCGCCCAGCGCGGTGAAGCCGATCCCTTCCACGCGCGCCACCGGCACCAGTACCGAGGCCGGGTTGTAGGCCAGGGTGACGTCGAACTCCGGGCGCAGCGGCTGCTCGCCGAGCTTCAGCGTGCTGTCCACGGTACTGGATTCGCCGGAGACTTCCTCGATGCCGATCTCGGTGATGCCGCCAAACAGCGCCGGCGTCAGCGGACGGCCGTCGGCCTCCACCACGGTCATGCCGGCCGGCGCTGCCAGCGCGGGGCCGACTGCCTGGATGATGCCGCCGCGGACCAGCACATCGGTGTTGTCCAGGCTGCCGCGCGCGCCGGCGGTGTGCACCGTCGCGTTGCGGATCAGCAGGTCCTGCGCGTTTGCGCCGCCTGCCGCGCAGGCCAGCAGCATCACGGCAGGGCCGAGCCATGCGCCGCCGAACATCCGGGTGATCGTATCGGCGCTCATCAGCGCACCTCCTGGCCAAGGCGGAAATCGGAGATCGGCTTGCCCGCGGGACCGGTGCGGTCGTAGTAGCGGAAGCCGTCGATGAACACCTCGTCGGCCAGCGCATAGGAGCTGAACGGATTGCCGTTCCACACCACCACGTCGGCGTTCTTGCCCGGTTCCAGCGTGCCGGTCTGCTGTTCGATGCCCAGTGCCCTGGCGGCGTTGGCGGTCATCCAGGTGATGGCGTGTTCCGGGGTGATGGTCGGCATGTCGGCGCGGCGCGCGGCCGCGATGACCTTGGCCGCTTCCTGGTTCAGGCGCTGGATGCCTTCGGGCGAATCCGAGTGCACGATCGCGCAGCTGTTGGCCGGGCGGTCCACCAGCGCGATGTTCTCCTGGATGCCGTCGAAGGCTTCCATCTTGAAGCCCCACCAGTCCGCCCACAGCGCCGCGCAGACGCCGTCGGCGGCGAGGCGGTCCGCCAGCTTGTAGGCTTCCACGCCATGATGGAACGCAGCGACCTTGAAGCCGAACTCGTCTGCCAGGTCGAGCATGGTGGACATCTCGTCGGCGCGGTAGCAATGGATGTGCACGCGGATGTCGCCCTGGATGACGCCGGCCAGCGTGTCCAGCTTGAGGTCGCGCTTGCCGCCGCTGTCGCCGGCGCTGTCATCGCCATCGCCGCTGAACCAGCGCTTGCGCTTGGCCGGCTTGGCGGTGTTCCTGGCAATGTATTCGCTGGCATCGATGAAGGCGGCGCGGTAACCGGCGACGTTGCCCATCCGCGTGCCCGGCGCGGTGCCCTTGCCGCCGTAGACGCGCTTGGGATTTTCGCCGCAGGCCATCTTCACGCCCCACGGTGCACCGGGAAATTTCATCGCCTGGTAGGTGGTGGCGGGAACGTTCTTCAGGGTCACGCCACGTCCGCCGACCAGGTTGGCCGAGCCGGGCAGCACCTGCATGCTGGTCACGCCGCCCGCCAGCGCTTCGGCGAAACCCGGATCCTGCGGCCATACCGAATGCTCGGCCCAGACGTTGGCGGTCACCGGCGCGGTCATCTCGTTGCCATCGCTGTGCGCGCCGACGCCCGGGCTGGGGTAGACGCCGAGGTGCGAATGCACGTCGATCAGGCCCGGGGTGACCCAGCGCCCGCGCGCGTCCACGCGGCGCACATCGGCGCCGGCCTGCAGTGAACGGCCGACCTCGACCACCTTGCCATCGCGCAGCAGGACGTCCGCATCGTCCAGGCGTTCACCGGTGCCGGTAAGCACGGTGCCATTGTGGATCAGCACCGCTTCGCCGCCGCGCGGCTGGTAGGTGCTGGGATATGGATCCTGGATGAAGCGCGAAGCGCCGGTGGCCGGTGCGCTGGCGAGTGACAACAGCGCCAGGCCGATGCCGGCGCGCAACAACTGGTGCATGGATTCCCCGGGTCTGGTGATGCAGGCCCCTGACGCTAGCGGAGACGGCGCATGCCTGCCAAGTGGCCTTCGGCCTGGTGCCGGCGGACCGGCAGGCTCGACTCCGCGGCGTGGCCGAAGTATTTTCCCTGTGACGGGTAGCCGGCGATGCCGTCGAGGCACGCCCGGTCTTCCGCCGTCCGGGCGCGGCCAGGTCTTCGCCGCCCCCCTCCTGCGCTTCGACGCGTGAAGTCGATCGGGCAGGGCACCCTTGGAGAGCCCGTGGAGCAGGACATGCAGAAGGCAGCGCAGGTGGTGGAGTTCTGGATCGACGCCGGTCCGGCGAAATGGTTCACGCGCGACGATGCCTTCGATGCACGCTTCCGCGAACTGTTCCTCGATGAACACCATGCCGCCGCCGCGCGCGCGCGCGAACACTGGTTGACCTCGGCCGATGGCGCGTTGGCGCTGCTGTTGCTGCTCGACCAGTTCCCGCGCAACTGTTTCCGTGGCACCGCGCATGCGTATGCCACCGATGGGCTGGCGCGGCACTACGCGATGCGTGCGGTCGAGGAAGGGTTCGACCTGCAGCTGGTGCCGAAACTGCGGGCGTTCATCTACCTGCCGTTCGAGCATTCCGAGGACCCGCAGGACCAGGAGCGCTCGGTGTCGATGTTCGACGTGCTTGGCGACAAGGAATACCTGCAGTTCGCCGAACTGCACCGCGACCTGATCCGTCGCTTCGGGCGGTTCCCGCACCGCAACGCGGTACTGGGACGCATGCCGACGCTGGAGGAACTGGAATACCTCGCCGAGGGCGGATTTTCCGGATGACCCGGATGTAGCGCCGGGCCACGCGCGGCTGCGTGATCGAGCGGAACCGGCCGCTGGCCGGCATGCACCGGCCAGGGATCGGCTGTGCCGGGGGGCCGGCGCGCCGTTGCCTCAGTACTTCGGAACGCCGTTGTCGACCTCGTCCGACCATGCGTCGATGCCGCCGGTCACGTTGTGGACCTTGCTGAAGCCCAGCGCGCGGAACTGCTCGGCGGCCTGCGCACTGCGGCCACCGTGATGGCACAGGAACGCCAGTGCCGTGTCCTTCGGCAAGGCTTCCAGCTCGGCGCGGCCCTGGCCGTCGAACACCTTGAACGGCACGCCGACCGCAGCGATGGCGCGCTCTTCCGGCGGACGCACGTCCACCAGCAGCACGTTGCCGGCACGCACCAGGTCGTCGGCATCGCGCACCGACAGTTCGGCGACCGGCTTCGGCGCGTTCGGATTGTCGATGGCCAGGCCCTTGCCACGGATATCGTCCACCCAATCGATGGTGATGCCCTCGGCGCGACGTGCACTGGCCAGGTCGAACTGCACGCGCAGGCCGTTGGATTCCGCTGCGATGGCGTTGTCATCATGCGGCGCCAGCTGGAAGTTCGGCTGGAAGCGCGCATCGATGCCCAGCTGCAGCGAGGCCCCCGGGGCATCGGCCAGCGCGCCGCGCAGCATTTCCACGGCCGCCGGGGTGACGGTGATGGACGGCGGAGTGCGATCCGGCGCGGCCAGGCCGAGCACGCTGCTCAGCTCACCGCTGGAGGCCATCTGCAGGATGATGTCGCTGCCGCCGACCAGTTCGCCGTCGATGTACAGCTGCGGGATGGTCGGCCAGTCGCCGTAGAGCTTGATGCCTTCGCGGATGTCCTGGTCGGCCAGCACGTTCACGTGCGCGAACTCCACGCCGAGGTCCTGCAGGGCGCCGACGGCCTTGGCCGAGAAGCCGCACTGCGGCATGGACGGCTGGCCCTTCATGAACAGCACGACGCGGTCGTTGGCGAGGAGGGTTTCGATGCGCGAGCGCAGGGCGGGATCGAGGGACATGGCAGTCGGGTCCGGAAGAGCGAGCCGTCGATTCTACCCGCCATGGCATCATGGGGCATGACCGGCACGGAAACATTGCATCGCATGCGCGACGGGCTCCGCCCCTGGCTGGGCTGGCTGGTGCTGTCCCAGCTGCTGGTCGTGGCGGCATGGCTGGCGATGGGCTGGGCGTGGGGATTGCCGCTGATGCTGGCCAGCCACGCCGTGTTCCTGGTGCCGGTATTCCTGCCCAACAGCCGGTTCTATGCGCCGGTGCTCAGCCGGTGGCCGGGCGCGCCGGGCAACGCGGTCTGGTTGACCATCGATGATGGACCGGGGCCGGACACCCTGGCCGTGCTCGACCTGCTGGATCGCCATGACGCCCGGGCAACGTTCTTCCTGGTCGGGCAGCGCGCCATTGCGCAGCCGGCGCTGGTGCGGGAGATCCTCCGCCGCGGCCACGACCTGGGCAACCACAGCCACAGCCACCCACAGACCCGGTTCTGGCGGCTCGGCCCGGTGGCGATGGCCGCCGAGATCGAACAGTGCCAGCACGCGCTTGCCACGATCGCCGGGCAACCGCCACGCTGGTACCGCTCGGTGGTGGGCATGACCAATCCGTTCGTGGCGCCGGTGCTGCGCCGGCTCGCGCTGACCCGCGTCGGCTGGAGCGCGCGTGGGTATGACGGAGTGGACTGCACGGCGCCGCAGGTGCTGGCACGCCTGTTGCCGGGTCTGCGTCCGGGGGCGATCGTGCTGCTGCACGAGGGGGCCGCGCATGGGCACAACCTGGCGATCATCGAAGGGGTGCTGGCCGCGCTGGCCGCACGTGGCCTGCAGGCGCGGCTGCCGCAGGCGCCGACCGGGGCGGTCAGCCTGGCGGGCGTTCGGCCACCAGCAGCCAGCTGTTGAACGGCGTGCGGCCGTGCAGCGGCCGCAATGCGCCCGGCCGCAGCCCCGCCTGGGCGAGCAGTTCCAGCAACCGTTCGCGTTCGGGATAGTGGCGGGGCCGGGTGCCCATCCAGCCGGACAGCCAGGCCAGCCGATCAGCCAGCCGGGTGGCCCGGTCGCGACGGCCACCGAGCGCCAGCGGCGTGCGCAGGATCAGTTTTCCACCGGGTGCGACCCGATCGGCGGCGGCCTGCAGCAGGGCCGCCTGCGCCGGCGCATCGAAGTACTGCAGCACATCCAGCGCCATGACATCGCCTGCATGCGGCGGTAGCGCCTGTTGCAGGTCCGCACGCTGGAACCGTACCTCGGCCAGCCCGGCCCGCCGTGCGGCGGTTTCGGCCCTGGCGATCTTGCCGGCATCCACATCCACGCCGAGATAGGATTGTGCGCGGCCGCGCTGGCGCATCACATGGCCCAGCAGGCCGATGCCGCAGCCGAGATCGAGCAGCGGCCGGGTGGTTTCCTGCAGCGACTGCAGTACGCCGTCATACAGCGGATCGCTGCCGAGCTTGGCGCGCGTGTAGTAGTACGCGCCGCGGCTGCCCCAGGGTGTTTCCGGCAGGAAGGCGCTGGCGATCTGCCGGGCATGCGTGGCCGGCAGGGGGGACGCGGGAAGGGGCGGGGTGCCGGCAGGCACGACGGTCATGGCCGCCGGCGTGGCACGGCGAGCAGGCGCTCGGCCAGCGGCGCGGCGCGTTGGGCCCACAAGCGGTACATCGATGCGGAAGGATGCAGCCCGTCCTCGACGAGCATGGCCGGTTCGTGGCCGTGATGACGCGAGAGTCCGGTGATGTCGACGAAGGTGACCTGGCGTGCAGCGCAGGCCTGTGCTGCGGCCGCGTTGAAGGCATCCAGTTCCGTGGCGATCCGTGCACGGTCGCGTCCTTCCGCGAACGGGGTGACACCCCAGTCCGGTATCGACAGCACCAGCACACGTTGCGCATGCCCGCCGGCGAAACCGAGCGCGCGCTGCAGCAGCGCTTCGAAGCGCGGCAGGTAGTCTTCGACCGGCCGGCCGCGGTACTGGTCGTTGACGCCGATCAGCAGGCTGACGAAATCGAACGTCTCCCGTGGCGCATCGGCGTCGATGCCCGCATCCAGCTCATCGGTGGTCCAGCCGGTGGTGGCGATGGTGCGTGGAGCGTCCAGCGCGATGCCCCGCGCGCGCAACGCGGCGGCCAGCTGGTGCGGCCAGCGATCTTCCACGGCCACGCCCTCGCCGATGGTGTACGAATCGCCCAGCGCGAGATAGGCCAGCGACATGCTGCTCAGGCCACCGAACGCCGCTGCCTGAGCGGCACCACCTTGCGGTTTGCCTCGGCGCGGCGGGCGAGTGCACGGTCGATGCGTGCGAACACATCGTGCATCACCGCCGCTTCCGGCAGCAGGGTGACGCGGAAGTGGTGGCGGTAGGGCACGTTGAAACTGGAGCCGGGCACCACCAGCACGCCTTCCTGGTTCATCAGGTCGAGCGCGAACGCGTGGTCGTCGAAGCCCCTGGCGGCATCGCCGGTCACCGCCGGGAAGGCATACAGCGCGCCTGCCGGTGCCACCAGCGACAGGTGCTCGCTGGCCGCGCAGGCGTCGATCACCGCGCGGCGGGTTTCGTACAGGCGGCCGCCCGGCGCGCACAGGGGGCTGATGGTGTCCGGGCCGTTGATGGCCGCTTCGATGGCGTACTGGCCAGGGACGTTCGCGCACAGGCGCAACGCGCTGAGCAGGTCCATCGCCGCGCGGAACTCGCCGAGCCGCTCGGCATCGCCGGACAGCATCGCCCAGCCGACCCGCCAGCCACACGCGCGGTGCACCTTGCTCAGCCCGCTGAAGGTAATGCACGGCAGTTCGCCGGCGAGTGGGGCGAGCGGCTGGAACGGCGCATCGTCGTACAGGATCTGGTCGTAGATTTCATCGACCATCAGCAGCAGGTTGTGCTTGGCGGCGATCGCCACGATGCGTTCCAGCAGCTCGCGCGGGTAGCTGGCGCCGCTGGGGTTGTTCGGGTTGATCAGCACGATGGCGCGGGTGCGCGATGACACCAGCGCTTCGATCTCGACCGGATCCGGCTGGAAGCCGTTCTCCGGTGCGCAGCGGTAATACACCGGGCGGCCGTCGTTGAGGATGGTGGCCGCCGACCACAGCGGATAGTCCGGCGAGGGCACCAGCACTTCATCGCCCGGGTTGAGCAGGGCGCGCAGCGACAGGTCGATCAGCTCGCTGACGCCATTGCCGATGAACACACGTTCCGCATGCGCATCCGGTGCGCCACGCCGGGCGTACGCCGCGGCGATGGCTTCGCGCGCCACCGGCAGGCCCTGCTGGTGGGTGTAGGGATCGGTGCGGCCCATGTCGTCGGCGATCGCGCGCTGCAGGTGTTCCGGCGCACGGAAGCCGAAGCTGCCCGGATTGCCGATGTTGAGCTTGATCAGCGTGCGGCCCTGCGCCTCCAGCTCCCGCGCTCGCCGCGCCAGTTCGCCGCGGATCTCGTAGCGCACTTCGGAAAGGCGCTCGCGGATGGCCAGGGGCTTGGGCGTCGGGGTAGGCATGGCAGGTGGGCCGTCGAAGGGCATGGAAAGCCATGGTAGCTGAATTGCTGCAGTGCATGGCAAGGCCTGCCGGGCGCCCGCCCCGGTAGAATGCAGGCGATGACCGAGACCCCCGATTACATCGCCCTGCAGACCATCGGCTGGCCGTGGCCAGGCGTGCCCGACGCTGCCACGCAGCCCGACTGGCACGCGGCGATGGCCCACCATCCGCAGGCGCGTCCGGCCCGGGTGGTCGAACAGCACCGCACCCATTACGTGGTCGCCGACGGCCCGGAGGTTTCGTTCAAGGCCGAATCGCTGCCGGAGTGGCAGCGCCCACGCTTTCCCAGCCACGAACGGCCGGCGGTGGGCGACTGGGTGCTGCTGGAAGGCGTGCGCATCGTCGCGCTGCTGCCACGCCGCACTTCGATCAAGCGGGGTGCGGCCGGCGAGCATTACCACCAGCAGGTGATCGCGGCCAACGTGGATACGGTGTTCATCGTCTGCGGGCTGGATGCGGACTTCAATCCGCGCCGGATCGAGCGCTACCTGCTGCTGGTCGGTGGTGGTGGTGCCGAGCCGGTGGTGGTGCTGACCAAGGCCGACCAGACCGACTACACCGACGATGCGCTCGCGGTGCTGGAGGAACTGCAGGCGCAGGGCATCGCGCTGCGTGCGGTCAACGGGCTGGACCCGGACAGCGTGGCCAGCCTGCTGCCGTGGCTGCATGCCGGACGCACGGTCGTGCTGGTGGGCTCGTCCGGTGCCGGCAAGTCCACCCTGACCAATACCCTGCTCGGCGAGCAGCGGATGAAGACCAATGCGGTGCGGGCCAATGATTCGCGTGGCCGCCATACGACCACGCACCGCGCGTTGATGCCGCTGCCCGCCGGTGCCTGCCTGATCGATACGCCGGGCATGCGCGAACTCAAGCCGACCGGCGAAGAAACGCTGGCCGAGGGCGGCTTCGCCGATATCGAAGCGCTGGCCGCGCAATGCCGCTTCCGCGACTGCCTGCACCAGCAGGAGCCGGGCTGCGCGGTGCGCGCGGCCATCGAGGACGGCGAGATCGAGGAAAGCCGCGTGCTCAACTACTTCAAGCTCAAGGAAGAAGTGGCCGCGGCGGCGGCCAAGCTGGCGGTGCGCCAGGCCGAAACCGCGCAGGAACGCCGCACCGCCGCCAGGAAACCACGCCGCCGCCGATAGGCTGCCCGCCATGCCGGGCAGAGCCTGGCACCCTTGGTGAAACGACGGGCGGGTAGAGCCGCCCCATGGTCGGCTGCTCTATAGTGCCTCCATGGACCCGTCGGCGACACTGGATCGTGAGGTGGCCCACCATGCCGCGCTGGACGCACGGCTGGTCGAGGCCGTGGGTGACATCCGCCTGCTGGCCCTGGCCAGCTGGCCGGCGACGGTGCAGGCGCCCTTCCTCGACAGCGTGGCGCGTGGGCAGCCACGGCTGCCGCAGGTGGACTATCCGCAACTGGACTTCAGCGCCGAGCGCCGCGTGCTGGCCGGCATCATCGAAGCCTGCGATGCCGGGCATCCGCTCGGCCGCTACGTGCAGCAGTCCGCGCATAGCTGGGATGTGGCCGCGCAGCTGCTGGAAGGCCTCGGCACGCGCAGGGTGGACGACTGTTCGGTGCAGCTGTTCGGCTCGCCCGAGCAACCGCTGCCGGGCAACGGGCCCAGCACCCGCGATGCGGCACGCCACTTCATCCAGATCGCCACCGAACTGGACCACGAGCTGCTGGCGCCGGAAGAACAGGTGCCGGTGTCGGCCACCGCGCTGCAGCTGCAGCTGCAGAACGACCTCGACGCCTTCTTCGAATCGCGCATCATCCAGGTGCAGCTGGACCCGCAGCTGGTATCGAAAGCCGCCGCCGGCCCGAACCGCATCCGCCTGCGCACCAGCGCGCGCTTCAGTGCCTACGACCGTGCCCAGCTGTTCCACCATGAAGCGCTGGTGCATTCGCTGACCGCGCTCAATGGCCGCGAACAGTCGATACTGCCGAGCCTGGCGCTGTCCTCGCCGCGCGTCACCGCAACCCAGGAAGGCCTGGCGACCTTCGCCGAACAGATTACCGGCAGCATCGACATCGAGCGCCTGAAGCGCATCAGCCTGCGCACCGAAGCCATCGCGATGGCGCGCGAAGGCGCCGATTTCATCGAGGTGTTCCGCTATTTCCGCGATGCCGGGCAGACCGAGGAGGAGAGCTTCGCATCGGCCCAGCGCGTGTTCCGTGGCGTGCCGCCAACCGGTGGCATGGCCTTCACCAAGGACACGGTGTACCTGCGCGGCCTGGTCTCGGTGCATACGTTCTTCCGCCACATGCTGGCGCAGGATCGCCTGCAGGTCTGCCGCTGGCTGTTCGCCGGCAAGATGACCCTGACCGATGCCATCACCTTCGCACCGCTTTTCGAAGCCGGCCTGCTGCAGCCACCGCGCTGGCTGCCGCCCTGGGTCGGCCGCGCCAACGGCCTGGCCGGCATGCTGGCGTTCTCGCTGTTCGCCAACCGGATCCGCATGGACCAGTTGTCCCCGGAGTAGCCGCCACCCGCGATGCCCGCACGAACCCGTGCCGCGGCGGTGCTGGGAGGAAAACGACATCCCCGCAGGTGACGTGCCAAACTTGCCCCATGAGCGAAGTCAACCTGCTGGTCGCTGACGACCATCCCCTGCTGCGTGCCGCGGTGGTGCACTCGCTGCGGCAGAGCCTGCCGCAGGTACAGGTGCGCGAAGTGGCCAGTGCCGAAGCGCTGGAAGAGGCACTGGAACAGCAGCCCGAGCCGGACCTGGTACTGCTCGATCTGACCATGCCCGGTGCGCACGGGTTTTCCGCGCTGCTGCACGTGCGCGGTGCGCACCCGGATATTCCGGTGGTGATCCTGTCCTCCAACGACCATCCGCGGGTGATCCGTCGTGCGCAGCAGTTCGGCGCGGCCGGCTTCATTCCCAAGTCGGTACCACCGGAGACCATCGGCGAAGCCGTATCCACCGTGCTGGAAGGCGGCCTGTGGTTCCCGGCAATGGCGGCCGAACGTTCCGAGGCCGATGCATTGCTGGCCAGCCGGCTGGCGCAGCTGACGCCACAGCAGTTCAGGGTGCTGCTGTGCCTGGCCGATGGCCTGCTCAACAAGCAGATCGCCTATACGCTGGGGCTGGCCGAGAACACGGTGAAGGTGCATGTCACCGCCATCCTCAGGAAGCTCGAATGCCACAGCCGGACGCAGGCGGCGGTGCTGGTGAAGGCGCTTGAACCGGAAGGTGACGCCGGCGCGGGGCTGTGATCGGGAAGGGGTAGCGCCGGGTTGCCCTGCGCCGTTCACCGTGGCTCCGGGCCCTGGTGGCGCAGCAGCAGCTGGCTCATCAGCGCGCGCAGTGCCGGCGGGCGCACCGGCTTGGACAGGAAGCCCCAGCCGTTCTCCAGCGCCCGCGCTTTCAGCGCTTCGTCGCGCTCGGCGGTCACCAGCACCACCGCAGGCCGCGCCTGCCAGCACGCGCACAGGGTTTCGTACAGGTCCGGACCGTGGAACTCACCCATGCGCACGTCCAGCAGCACCAGCTCGGGCACCTCGTCTTCGGCGGCAGCCTCCAGCGCGGCCCGTGGCCCGTCGGCCAGCGCCACGACGCAGCCCCATCGCTCCAGCAATGCCCGGGTAGCCGCGCTGACGTGCGCGTCATCATCGATCGCCCACACCCTGCGGCCGCGCAGCGGGCTGTCCGCCGTGGTCTCCACCACCACCACCGGCGGCGGCAGCGCGACCGGCCCGGCGATGGCCGACCGTTCGCCGAGCGGCACGCGGACTTCGAACACACTGCCGCGGCCCAGCGTGGACCGCAGCCGGATCGGATGGCCCAGCAGGCGGCCGATGCGCTCGACGATCGCCAGCCCCAACCCGGCGCCGCGTTCCTGCCCATCATGCAGGCGCCGGAATTCCTCGAAGATTTCCCGGTGCAGGCTTTCCGGGATGCCAGGCCCCTGGTCGTGCACCTGGATCCACAACTGCCCGCCGTCGTGGCGGCAGCCCAGCAGCACGCTGCCGCGACGGGTGTAGCGCAGCGCATTGGACAGGAAGTTCTGCAGGATGCGGCGCAGCAGGGCCTCGTCGCTGACCACCACCGCCGAGCTCTGTACCCAGCGCAGCCGCAGGCCGCGGGCGTCGGCGGCGATGCCGAACTCGCGGGCCAGTGTTTCCAGCAGCGCATCGAGCGCGAAGGGATGCACGCGGGTGCGCAGGCTGCCCGATTCCAGCCGCGAGATGTCCAGCAGGCTGCCCAGGATCGCGTCCTGCGCCGACAGCGCGGCTTCGATGTGGTCGGCGGTCTGCTGTTGCCCGGCATCGGCCAGCCGCCCGCGCAGTACCGAGACGAACATGCGCGCGGCGTTCAGCGGCTGCAGCAGGTCGTGCACGGCCGAGGCGACGAAGCGGGTCTTGTAGCGATTGGCCTGTTCCGCCTCGCGACGCGCTTCATCCAGGTCGTGGGTGCGCTCCGCCACGCGGTGCTCCAGCGCATCGGCCAGCGAACGCAGTTCGCGCGCGGCGTTCTTGTAACTGGTGATGTCCGCATAGCTGGTCACGAAGCCGCCGTCAGGCAGCGGATTGCCACGGATCTCCAGCACCGTGCCATCGTCCTTCTCGCTCTCGCGCATGTGGGGACGGCCGCTGCGAAGATGGTTGAGGCGGCGCTGGATGGCCTCGTCGATGGGGCCCGGGCCGAGCAGTCCGCGGCGCGCGTTGAAGCGGAATATCTCTTCGATCGGCCGTCCGACCTGGACCAGTCCGGGCGGGAAACGGAACAGCTCCAGGTAGCGGGAATTCCAGGCCACCAGCCGTTGCTGGCCATCGATGATGACCACGCCCTGCGGCAGGTGCTCGAGGCTGCGGCTCAGGCCACGATCGGCATCCTGTGCGGCCTGCAGCAGCCCGTCCTGCGCGGTCCGCAGTTCCTGCGCATGCTGCTTCAGCAGGGTTTCCAGCTCGCGCCGGCTGCGCTGGCGGTGCGCGGCCAGGCGCCGCCGCTGCTGCACGAACAGCACGAGGAACCCCAGCGCCAGCCATGCCGCACCCCCTCCGATCGCCGCGCTGCGGGCCACTGCGCCGGCCGCGCCGGCGTCGTGCAGCAGGTGCAGGTGCCAGTCTTCCTCGGGAAGGTCGATGCTCTGCCAAAGCAGCGGGCGCGACAGCGCGGGATCGGCCATCCGTACGATCCGTCCGCCATCGTCCAGCACGCGTTCGGTGCGCACGCGCAGCGGCTGCAATGAGCGGTCGGCATACTGGCGGCTGGCCAGCATCTCGCTGCGTTCGGCGTGGCCGAGGTCGCGCAGCAGGCGGTAGCGCCATGCATCCTGGCTGGCGAGGAACACCACGTCGTGGTTGTCGCTGGCCAGCACGATGTCCGGGCTGGCCAGCCACTCCTGTTCCAGCGCCGCCAGTTCGATCTTGATCACCACCACGCCCAGCCGCGTGCCGTCGGCCGCCTCGATGGCATGGGAGAGGAAATAGCCGGGAACGCCGGTGGTCATGCCGATGCCGTAGAAGCGGCCCTGGCCGCTGGCCATGCCCTGCAGGTAATACGGCCGGTAGCTGTAGTCCTCGCCGACGTTGCTCGACGGCGTATCCCAGTTGCTCGCCGCCACCGCGACACCGTCGCGCCCGACAAGGGTCAGCGTGGAGGCGCGGGTGACCTGGTTTGCCTGCGCAAGCTTCAGGTTCAGCCGTTGGCGGCCGGCGGCATCCGGCGGCGTGCGCAGTGCCGACAGCAGGTCGGGATCGAGCGCCATGACCTGCGGCAGCGTGCCGAAGCGATCGATGCGCTGCTGCAGTCCCTGCGCATACAGCTGCAGCTGCCGCTGCACCTGCGCGCTTTCGCCGGCCAATGCGCGGCGGCCGGCGAAATGGCCGGCCGAGGCCGCGCACAGCACGGTCCCGCCGATCATCACCAGCAGGGTCGTCACGAGCTTGCGGTAACGGCCCAGCCGGTACATCGGGGCAGTTTACCTCCGGGCGGAGCCGTGGCCGGCCTGGGGATGTGACGACCAACGGTCGTCACCCACGCTCGGGGATCAGAAGTGCATCTGCGCGCGGACTTCGAAGATGTCCGGCCTGCTGTGCACACCGCCGCGGCTGGCGTCGGCCTTCACGTAGTTGGCCTGCAGCTTGAAATGGCTGGTCAGGTACCAGTTCGCGCCGACGGTCCAGTCGTGCTGGCGGCCGCCGGCGACGTCGGCGTCATCGAGATCCAGTCGGCTGTAGCGCGCCAGCAGTTCCACCGCACCGTATCCGCGGGCCGGTTTGATGTTGGCCACGCCGCCGCCGCTGTACGGGCGCGATTCGCCGGTCAGCACCCAGCTGGCCATCGCGTACTGGCCGTTGCCGGTGTAATCCGGCTTGCCTTCGCGGCTGATGGTGGCCTGCAGCGCTTCGGCCTGCACCGAGAACGGACCACGGATCCAGATGCCTTCCAGGCCGGCACGGTCGATCCTGTCGGCGGTGGTCAACGCACCGGAATCGACCAGGCGCAGCTCGGTCAGGCCGGCTTCGGGCCTGGCACGCAGGCGCGCGGTCGCTTCGTGGTGCACGTCACGGCCATCGCGCCAGCCGCGCGGGTTTTCCTGCGAAAGCGCCACGCCCAGGTGCAGCACGTTGGCCTCGGCCTTGACCGGCGTCCACACCGCGCGCAGCGCCTGCATGGTGCCGGGGTTGTCGCCGTGCAGGTCCTTGCCGCCGTAGACGCCGGTCTGCAGCAGGTAGGCCGGGCGTTCCAGCACCCATTCCGCGCCGGTACGACGACCCGCGTAGATGGCCTGCACGGGCAGCGCCTGTTCCAGGAAGCTGCCGGCGCGCGAGCTGGTCACCGCGTCCAGGCCGACCGGGGTCTTCATGTAGCCGAAGCGGAACTTGCCGATGTCCCGGCCGAACAGCGCCTTGCTTTCCAGGCGCAGGTACACGTCCAGCCATGTCTCGGCCTGGAAGTCGTAGTACACCATCGCGTCATACACGCCCTTTTTCTTCAGCGTGGCGCCGAACTCCTTGCGGCGCACCGCGTCGGCGTTCTCGATGTCGCCGGAGAAGTTGTTCCAGTCGTAGGCGATGTTGCCGGTGGCGGCCAGCTCGGTGCCATCGGAGAAGGACACCTTGGTCGGCCAGTTGTCGAAATCGGCGGCCGAAGCCAGCAGCGGGCTGGCGGCCAGGGAAACGGCCAGCAGGGTCGGGGTCATGCGCATGGGGTGGGTTTCTCTCGCAGTCTGGAACAGGGGGTATGGAGCCGGGCGCTGCCCGGCCGGCTCCCGCGGGCGCCTCGGGCACGCAGTGTAGGGGTACCGGCGTGGTGACGGAGCATCTGAACCGGGGGCTTAGTACCAATAGGTTATCTGCCGACCGTGCACGAGCGCGTACAAAGGGCGCCATCCGATGCCGCGCGATGGCCGATCTATTGCCTGCGTCGTCTCGTTGCCCGTCCCTTCCGGAGCTTCCCATGCACGTTCCCGCCGCTTCCCCGGTGCCGGCCCGGCCGCTGCCGTTCTACCGCCAGCTGTATTTCCAGGTCGTGGTGGCCATCGTCCTCGGTGCCGTCCTCGGCCACTACGAACCGGCGCTGGCCGAATCCATGAAGCCGCTCGGCGACGCCTTCATCAAGCTGGTGAAGATGATCATCGCGCCGGTCATCTTCCTGACCATCGTCACCGGCATCGCCGGCATGCGCCAGCTGCGCACGGTGGGCCGGGTGTTCGCCAAGTCGATGGCCTATTTCCTGTTCTTCTCCACGCTGGCGCTGGTGGTCGGCATGATCGTGGCGCACGTGGTGCAGCCCGGCGCCGGCATGAACATCAACCCGGCCGACCTCGACCAGGCCGCGGTCAACAGCTACGTGCAGAAGTCGCATGAGCTGACCCTGGTCGGCTTCGCGATGGACATCATCCCGGCCACGCTGGTCAGCGCGTTCGTGGAGGGCAACATCCTGCAGGTGCTGTTCGTGGCAGTGCTGTTCGGCATCGCGCTGGCGCTGGTCGGCGAGAAGGGCCGTCCGGTACTGACCTTCCTGGAAGCGCTGACCGCTCCGGTGTTCCGGCTGGTGCACATCCTGATGCGGGCCGCACCGATCGGTGCGTTCGGCGCCATCGCCTTCACCATCGGCAAGTACGGCGTCGGCTCGCTGGTCAACCTGGCGTGGCTGGTCGGCTCGTTCTACCTCACCTCGTTCCTGTTCGTGGCGGTGATCCTCGGCGTGGTGTGCCGGCTGTGCGGATTCTCGGTGTTCAAGCTGGCGCGCTACCTGAAGGCCGAGCTGCTGCTGGTGCTGGGCACGTCTTCGTCCGAATCGGCGCTGCCGTCGCTGATGGAGAAGATGGAGCGCGCCGGCTGCAGCAAGTCGGTGGTCGGGCTGGTGGTTCCCACCGGTTATTCGTTCAACCTGGACGGCACCAACATCTACATGACCCTGGCCGCGCTGTTCATCGCCCAGGCGACCAACACCGAACTGACCCTCGGCCACCAGATCGCGCTGCTGCTGGTGGCGATGCTGAGCTCCAAGGGCGCGGCCGGCGTCACCGGTGCCGGCTTCATCACCCTCGCCGCGACGCTGGCGGTGGTGCCGGAAGTGCCGGTGGCCGGCATGGCGTTGATCCTCGGCGTGGACCGCTTCATGAGCGAATGCCGCTCGCTGACCAACTTCATCGGCAATGCGGTGGCCACCGTGGTGGTGTCGCGCTGGGAAGGCGCGCTGGACCGCGATCGCCTGGACCTGGCGCTGGACGGCCGCGAAGCCGAGCTGCCGCCGCTGGATGCGATCACCGCGAAGGCCTGAGCGGGTGCCGTGGCGCCGGGCGCTGCCCGGCCGTCCGCATCCGTTTCCCCGCCCGCAGCCGGGTCCCGGCCCGGTTCTGCGCCGGCCGCAACCGGGTCGGCCCGGCGCCCGCGTGCCGCACATACGCCGCGGGATTGTGCGCACGCAGCAGGGCTGCGACAGCCTCGCGACAGGTCGTAACGAGCCAACGGGGGTATGATCCCCTGTCCCCCTTGCCCATTCACGTGTCCCAGTCGATGTCCAACGAAGATTTCAAGCAGGCCGCCCTCGATTACCACCGCATGTCGCCGCCGGGCAAGATCAAGGTGACCGCGACCAAGCCGATGCTGACCCAGCGCGACCTGTCGTTGGCCTACTCGCCGGGCGTCGCCTACGCCTGCGAGGCGATCAAGGCCGACCCGCAGCAGGCCAGCGAGCTGACCGCGCGCGGCAACCTGGTCGCGGTGATCTCCAACGGCACCGCCGTGCTCGGCCTGGGCAACATCGGCCCGCTGGCCGGCAAGCCGGTGATGGAAGGCAAGGGCGTGCTGTTCCAGAAGTTCGCCGGCATCGATGTGTTCGACATCGAAGTGGACGAGCTGGATCCGGACAAGCTGGTGGATATCATCGCGTCGCTTGAGCCGACCTTCGGTGGCATCAACCTGGAAGACATCAAGGCGCCGGAATGCTTCATCGTCGAGCGCAAGCTGCGCGAGCGGATGAAGATCCCGGTGTTCCATGACGACCAGCATGGCACCGCGATCATCGTCGGCGCCGCGGTGCTCAACGCGATGGCGATCACCGGCAAGAAGATCGAAGAGGTCCGGCTGGCGACCACGGGCATGGGCGCGGCCGGCATCTCCTGCGTGAACATGCTGGTGCAGCTGGGCCTGAAGCCCGAGAACATCCTGGCCTTCGACCGCGACGGCGTGATCCATACCGGCCGCACCGACCTCGACCCGGAAAAGCAGCGTTATGCGCGCGACACCGACAAGCGCACGCTGGCCGAGATCGTCGATGGCGCGGACATCTTCCTGGGCCTGTCGGCGCCGGGCATCCTCACCGCTGAAATGGTCAGGACCATGGCGCCGGATCCGGTGATCTTCGCGCTGGCCAACCCGACCCCGGAAATCATGCCCGAGGACGCGCGCGCCGCGCGCCCGGACGCGATCATCGGTACCGGCCGTTCGGACTACCCGAACCAGGTCAACAACGTGCTCTGCTTCCCGTACCTGTTCCGTGGAGCGCTGGACGTGGGCGCGACCGCGATCAACGAGGAAATGAAGATCGCCTGCGTGCGCGCGATCGCCGCGCTGGCCCGTCGCGCCGCCACCGACATGGGCTCGGCCTACGGTGGCGATACCCCGAGCTTCGGCCGCGAATACCTGATCCCGCGCCCGTTCGACCGCCGCCTGCTGGTCGAGCTGTCCGCGGCGGTGGCCCAGGCCGCGATGGATTCGGGTGTGGCCAGCCGGCCGATCGCCGACATGGCGGCCTACCGCGAAAAGCTGGCGCAGTTCGTATACCGCACCAGCCTGATGATGAAGCCGGTCTACGACCGCGCGCGCACCGACACGCAGCGCGTGGTGTATGCCGAAGGCGAAGAGGAAGTGGTGCTGCAGGCGGTGCAGAACGTGGTCGATGAAGGCCTGGCGCACCCGATCCTGATCGGCCGCCCGGATGTCATCGAAGCGCGCATCGAACGCCTCGGCCTGCGCCTGAAGGTCGGTGAGAACGTCGAAGTCACCAACATCAACGATGATCCGCGCTTCAACGAGTACTGGCAGTACTACCACGCCCTGACCGGACGCCGCGGCGTCACCGTGGCAGCGGCGAAGAACCTGATGCGCTCGCGTCCGACCCTGATCGCGGCGGTGATGGTTGCCCGTGGCGAAGCCGACGCGCTGCTGACCGGCGTGGTCGGCCGCTTCCACAAGAAGCTGGGCTACGTGCGCAGCGTGCTGCCGCTGGAATCGAAGGTGACCTCCACCTCGGCGATGACCGGTGTCATCAACCAGCAGGGCGTGTTCTTCTTCGTGGACACCCACGTGCAGGAAGATCCGACCGCCGAGCAGATCACCGAGGCCACGCTGCAGGCGGCCTACCGCATGAAGCTGTTCGGCATCGAGCCGAAGGTGGCGCTGCTGTCGCACTCCAACTTCGGCAGCCACGATTCGAAGGACGCGCTGAAGATGCGCCAGGTCCGCGAGATGCTGCTCAAGCGCAACCCGCGCCTGAACGTGGATGGCGAGATGCAGGGCGACACGGCGTGGGACGAAGCGCTGCGGCAGAAGCTGCTGCCGGGCTCGACGCTGGAAGGCCGCGCCAACCTGTTCGTGCTGCCGAACCTGGAAGCGGCCAACATCGCCTACAACCTGGTGCGCGTGTTCACGGACGGCGTGGCGATCGGCCCGATCCTGATGGGCGTGAACAAGCCGGCGCATATCCTGACCACCAGCGCGACCTCGCGCCGGATCCTCAACATGACCGCGATCGCGGCGGTGGATGCGCAGATCCGCAAGCAGCTTGAGGCTGAAAAGAAGGCGTAAGCCTTCTTTTGCAGCCTCAAGCTGCCCACGCATACTTCCTTGTCCCCACGCCTTCGGCGCGCCCCCTTGAACATCAAGGGAGCTCTCCAGCGGATGTATTGCGGCGCGGATGCGGGCGGTACATGCGACTGGTCATGCGTAAAGACAAGACGCCGGGCATTGCCCGGCGTCTTCGTATCCATCGCCGTATGCTTCACTCTGGCGGGTGCGCCTTCGCATACGCGGCCCACAGTGCGGGCAGTGCATGGCCGGTGTGCTGCTGCCACAGCTGCGGCGTGTAGCGGCCGCTGCGCAGGGCGGTATCCAGTGTGGTCACCAGCCCGGGGTGGGCAGCTTCGCTCCACTTCAGGAACGCGCCGGTGACCCGGTAGCCGGTATCGAAGCGCTGCCCGTCCTTGATCGTCGTCGGCAGCGCCCAGCCCGCCGCGGCGTTGTCCACGCCGTAGCGGTCGCGCGCATAGTCGGCGATGCCTTCCACCAGCCATCCCGGCACGCGCGCGTTGGCGTACTCCGGATAACCCTGCACGATGTGCATGGCTTCATGGGTGACCAGGTCGGTATCCCCCGGATGCCTGGCCAGCCAGGCCGGGTTGAGGGTGATGGTGGCCGCTTTCGTCTTCTCGCCCACGTAGGCGATACCGTCGTAGCCCGGATCGACCACGATGTTCACCGTGGCCGGCGCAGCCGGGTGGAAGTCCGCGCGCTCGCGCAGGTAGGCCTTGAAGAACGTCTCGATGATGCGGTCGCGCACTGCGGCCGGCACGGCGTCGCTGGCGTCCTGGTAGTGCAGGGTGACGCCATCCTGGTGACGCTCGGCCTCGAAGGCCAGGGCGCTGGTCGATGCGCACACGGCGAGCATGCCGAGGGCGATCGGCAACCGGCGCAGGGAAGGGCGGATCATCGGGCGGCCCCCGGTGCAAGCAGTTCGATTTCGGCCAGCTGCAGCCGGCCCGGTGCGGCGATGCGCAGGCGGTACTCGGCGTAGCGGGCGGGCTGGGCAATGCGGAACGGACGGGTCTGCCGCGCCCAGGCGAAGTCCTCGCCACGGCGCTGGTCGAGCGTGGTCCAGCGGCCGTTGGCGGTCCGGGCTTCCAGTGTCCACCCGGCGCCGCGGATCGCGCCATCGCCGCTGGTGAGGGTATACATCGTGGCGGTGCCATCGCCGGCGCCGGCCAGTGCCAGCGTTGCGCCGCCGCCCAGGGCCACGGTGGTGCCGGCATCGTCATCGACCAGCTCCGCCAGTGCGCGGCCGTCGGCCAGCGTGGCCTGCGCGCCCTCGCCGAGCAGGTCGTGCAGCACTTCCGGGCGCTGCCCGCGCGCGGTCAGCGAGCGCGGCGCATCGTCCACGCCGCTGCCCCAGCGCGAAGGCTGCGGGCCCATCACGAAGTCCAGCGTGGCGCCCCTGGCGATCGTTTCGTGCGGTACCCAGGTCTTCGTCCACGGCTTGCCGTTGATCTTCAGCGACTGCACGTACACGTTCTCGCGCGAGTTCAGTGGTGCGTTGACGGTCAGTACCGCACCGCCCTGCAGTTCCACCCTGGCGTGCTGGAAGGCCGGCGAACCGATCGCATATTCCGGCGAGCCCATGCGCAGCGGGTACAGGCCCAGCGAGGCCAGCACGTACCATGCCGAGGTCTCGCCGTTGTCCTCGTCGCCCGGGTAGCCCTGGCCGATCTCGCTGCCCACGTACAGCCGCGACAGGATCTCGCGCACGTGCTGCTGGGTCTTCCACGGCTGCCCGGCGTACAGGTACATCCACGGGATATGGTGCCCGGGCTGGTTGCTGTGCGCGTACATCCCCATGCGCACGTCGCGCGCTTCGGTCATCTCGTGGATGATGCCGCCGTAGGAGCCGATGAACTCGGCCGAAGCGGTTTCCGGCGTGGCGAAGAATGTGTCGAGCTTGGCGGCCAGCGCGTCGCGGCCACCGTACAGCGCTGCCAGGCCTTCGCCATCGTGCGCGGCGGTGAAGGCGAAGGTCCAGCCGTTGGATTCGGTGTAGTCGTGGCCCCAGATGCGCGGATCGTAGTCCTTGGCATCCACGCGCCAGCTGCCGTCGGCCTTGCGGCCCTGGAAGAAGCCGGCGCCCGGATCGAACAGGGTGGCATAGGTGCCGGCGCGGTGGCGGAAGTACTCGGCTTCGGTGGCATAGCGCTCGCGCGCGGCGGCGGTGGTCGCGCGCCTGGCCAGCGCATCGGCCATGTTGGCGATGCCGAAATCGTTCAGCGCGCCTTCCATCGTCCACGACATGCCCTCGTGTACATCGGCGCTGGCGTAGCCACGGAAGCTGGAGCGGTCCATGCCCTTGCGGCCGACATGGCGGTCCGGCGGCACCACGGTGGCGTTCTTCAACGCGGCGGCATAGGCCTCCTCCGGATCGAAGCCGCCGACGCCCTTCAGCCACGCATCGGCGAACGCCACGTCCGAACTGGTGCCGACCATCAGGTCCGCATAGCCCGGCGAGGACCAGCGCGCGACCCAGCCACCGGCGCGATACTGCTCGATGAAGCCCTGCACCAGTTGCCCGGCGTCCTCGGGGGTGAACAGCGCGTAGGCCGGCCAGGTGGTGCGGAAGGTATCCCAGAAGCCGTTGTTGACGAACACCTTGCCATCGCGCACCGGGGCGAAGCTGCGCGTGGCGCTGCCATCGGTGTTGTCCTCGGCGGCGCTGGCCTGGCTGGCGTAGCGCCATTCGGGCGCGGCGGCGCTGCCGGCGTTCTCGTAGCCCGAGTTCGGATACAGGTACAGGCGGTACAGGCTGGAATAGAGCGTGGTCTTCTCATCGTCGCTGGCGTTGCCGATGTCGAAGCGCGCCAGGCGCTCGTCCCACGCGTCCTGCGCGCGGCCGGCCACGCTGTCCAGCGTATCGGCGGCGGCCAGTTCCAGCGCGAGGTTGTGGCGGGCCTGTTCGATGGAAATCAGCGAGGTGGCGATGCGCATGGTCACGCGGCGCTCGCTGCCCGGGTCGAACTTGATGTAGCCGGTCGGGCGGCCGGTATCGATGCGGCCGCTGCTGCGCCAGGGCCGGTCGAAGCTGGCCACCACGTACATGCGTGTGGCGCCGTTGGACAGGCCGCTGCGCGTATCGGTGTAGCCGGAAAGTGTCTGCGTGGCGGCATCCAGGGCCAGGCCGCCGCGTGCGTCGACATTGTCGAACAGCAGGTTGGCGTCGCCGCCTTCCGGGAAGTCGAAGCGGAACAGCGCGGCGTGGTCGGTCGGCGCGATGGACGCGGCGATGCCGTTGTCGAAGCGCACATCATAGCGGTACGGACGCGCGGTTTCCTGGTCGTGCGAGAACGACAGCGCACGCTTGAGCCGATCGGCCTCGGGCACGCCACGGTTGGCCGAGGGCATGACCTGGAAGGTCTGGCGATCGCCCATCCACGGACTGGGCTGGTGGCTCAGCGCCAGCGCCTGCAGCTGCGGCCGGTTCTTCGCATCGTTCTGCTCGTTCCAGCGGTACAGCCAGTTCAGTGCGCCGGCATCGGTCACCGGCGTCCAGAAATTGAAACCGTGCGGCACGGCGGTGGCCGGGACATTGTTGCCGCGCGAGAAGGTGCCGTTGGCCTGCGTGCCGCGGGTGGTCAGCACCCAGTCCGAGGCACGCTGCGGAACCTGGCGCGGCTGCGCGTCCAGGCGGACATCGTCGATCCAGCCGGCCACCGCTGCGCCGTCGGCGCTGGCCACCTCCAGTTCGATGGCCACTACGCGGCGGCCCTTCAGCGCCGGCACATCGCCCAGGCGCACGGCCTTGCGCGCCCACTGCTGCGGATACAGGGTCTTCGACCCGCCCTGGGCACGGGCACCGAGCGCGACGCCATGCTGGTCGCGCGCATCGGTGGCCGACACACGGGTGCCATCGTCCAGCACCAGGTCCAGCGAAACATGGGTCGATGCCACGGTGTCCGATCCCACGATCTCCGGCAGTACCAGCCAGGACAGCGTGGTATCGGCATCGACGACGGTATCGGTCCTGAACAGTTCGCGGCGCGCTTCGCCCCCGTTGCCGGCATAGCGCAGTGCATGCAGGCCGGTGTAGCCCGCGTTGGGCCTGGCTGCGTACGGCGCGACGGGGCCGTTGCCGATCTCGACCCGCAGCGCGCCATTGCCCTTCACCGGGACCGGTTCGCCGGGCTCGAAGGACGTCTGCAGGCCGTGCGCGAGGGCAGGCAGGGCAGTGGCCGCACAGGCCAGGACGAGGGCGAGCGGCAGCAGGGCACGGCGAGGATCGGACAGGGTCATGCAGGGTCTCCCGGAGAGGGCAGGCGGCAGGCAGTGACCCGCATCGGCGAGCGCCACGGACAGCATCGCCCCGGCCGCCGGAGAGCGGGCGGGAAGACGATGCAGGTCCGGTGGGGGACGGGCCGTGCGATGGGGTCTGGAACGGAACGGCTTCGATCCTGCCTCAGCCGGTCCACCCCTGACAAGTGCAATTAGTTCGATCTAAATCCGGGAAAATCGTTTCCCGGCGGATTATTCCCCCAATCGGCCTGTCTCGTTCCAGAGTGCGCGGGTCGCCGCCAGGCCAGCACCGTGCCGCCTGCCGCCCACCGCACCGGATGGTAGAATCGCGTTCCACGTACTTCGTCCCAGACACCCGCCATGAGCCATACCGCCACCGCGCCCGCCAATGCCGAGAAGCGCTACACCGTGCACCGCAGCGACCTGCCGCTGAGCTGCCCGACTCCGGAGATGGCGTTGTGGAACTCGCACCCGCGGGTCTACCTGCCGATCGAAGACGAGCCCAATGGCGAAGCCAGCTGCGCCTACTGTGGCGCGGTGTTCGTGCTGGCCGACTGATCGGAATCCACCCCTGATGCGCCGACTGACCGTGGTGCAGTTGCTGCCGGCGCTGCATTCCGGTGGTGTCGAGCGCTCCACCCTGGAGATCGCCGCCGCGCTGGTCGCGGGCGGCCATCGCGCGCTGGTGGTGTCCGCCGGTGGACGCCTGGTTGAACCGCTGCTGGCCAGCGGCGGTGAACACCTCACGCTGGACATCGGCCGCAAATCGCTGCTGACGCTGCGTCACATGCCGACCCTGCGGCGCCTGTTCGCCGAGGTCGGTGCGGACATCGTCCATGCACGTTCACGGCTGCCGGCCTGGCTGGGCCTGAAGGCCGTCCAGGCGCTGCCAGCCGGGCGCCGCCCGCGCTGGGTGACCACCGTGCACGGCCTGAATTCGCCCGGCCGCTACAGCGCGGTGATGACCACCGGTGAGCGGGTGATCTGCGTATCGGACACCGTGCGCGATTACGTACGCAGGCACTATCCCGCGGTGCCGGCCGAACGCCTGCAGGTGATCCCCCGCGGCATCGATCCCACGCAGTTTCCGCGCGTGGCACGCAACGACCATCGGCCACGGCTGGCCCTGGCCGCCGAGTATCCCTGGCTGGGCGAAGAGGACAGCCCGCTGCTGCTGCTTCCCGGCCGCGGCACGCGCCTGAAGGGCCACATCCATGCACTGCAGCTGCTGGCCCGGCTGCATGCAGCCGGCACGCCCGCGCGCTTGTGGATGCTCGGCACCGACGAACCCGGCCGCGAGGCCTATGTCGCCGGGCTGCGCCAGCAGGCGCATGCGCTGGGCGTCGGGGCGGCGCTGCATATCAGTGCGCCGACCTCGCGGATCGCCCAGGCCTACGCAGCCAGCGACCTGGTCCTGCAGCTGTCGGACAAGCCGGAAGCGTTCGGCCGCACGGTGGTGGAAGCGATCGCGGTCGGCCGCCCGGTGCTGGGCTGGGACCATGGTGGCGTCGGCGAGCTGCTGCGCCAGCTGCAGCCGTCCGGTGCGGTGCCGCTCGGCGATCTGCGGACCCTGGGTGAACGTGCGCTGGCCCTGCTGGCCAGCCCACCGGCGCTACCGTCGCGCATCCCGTTTACGCTGCAGGCCATGCAACGCGACACGCTCCGTCTTTATGCCGATCTTGCCGGCTGACCGCACCGCTCCGGTGAACGACGACCGGGCCGGACGCTGGGCGCCGTACTGGGTGCTGGCGTACGTCGCGCTGTGGCCGCTGCCCGGCGTCGCCGAAGGCGTCCTGGTACTGGGCGCACTGTACGCCGCCACGCGGATGGTCATGCGCCGCCTGCAGGGTCGCGCGCGCCTGCTTGGCCCGGCGGCCTGGGCGCTGACCAGCATCCTGTTCCTCGGCTACTGGTTGCCGCAGGCCTTTTCCGCGTTCGATGCGGTGGACCCCGCGGCGGCCTGGAGCAAGGCCGCTGGTGGACTGCGCTACCTGCCGTTCATGTGGCTGGTGGCGATCGCCGTGGCGACCCCGCAGCGGCGCGCGCTGACCCTGCGGGGCCTGGCGGCGATCACGGCGATATGGACGCTGGACGCATGGGTGCAGGCGGTGGCCGGGACCAGCCCGTGGTTCTGGTCGCTCGACCAGCTCAAGCAGCTGGCCGGGGGTGGGGCGCTCTGCAGTGCGGAAGAAGCGGCGCTGGCCGATCGCCTCAGCGGCGCGCTGGGGCCCTGCAATCTCAAATTCGGGCAGGTGCTGGCGAGCCTGTCGCCGTTCCTGCTGCTGCCCGCCGCGGCGCGCTTCGGTCGTGGCGGTTGGCTGCTGGCGACGCTGGCGATGGGCGTGGCGTTGCTGCTCGCCGGTTCGCGCGCGTCCTGGATCAGCTTCCTGCTGGTGGTGGCCTACAGCGGCTGGCGGCTCCTTGGCGGACGGCGGCTGCTGCTGCTGGCGATGCTCGGCGTGGGGGTGGCGGCGGCGCTGGGTGCCGGCATGCCGCAGCTGCGCGAACGCCTGGCGCGCACCGCGCAGGCCTGGGACGGCAACGAAGAGGGCGTCGAACAGGCGCTGTCCGGGCGTATCCGGATCTGGAAGGCGGCGGCGTGCATGATCGAAGCGCATCCGGTCAACGGCGTCGGCGCGCGTGGCTTCCGCGATGCCTACCCGCAGTGCGATCCGCAGGCAGGGCAGCAGGGTGTCTGGGGCGAGGGGCCGGCGCTGCACGCGCACCAGATCGTGCTGGAGATCCTCGCCGAAACCGGCGTGCTTGGCCTGCTGCTGTGGCTGGCGGCCGCCGCGCAGGCATGGCGGGCGTGGCGTTTCGCGCCTCCCGCCGCCCGCGACCGTGCGCGCCCGGCGATGCTCGCGCTGGCGGTTACCGTGTTCCCGCTGAACACCCACCTGGCATTCCATTCCACGTTCTGGGGCGGGCTGACGGTACTGCTGGCCGCCTTGTACGCGGGCAGCCTGCTGGCGCGGGATGCAAGGCCGGCGAGCGGCTGAGCCCTCGTGCCGGGGGCGGCAGGCAGCCGGGATCGGGTCTGACCGCACGGCTGCTGACGGTTCTCGTCGGGCGGCGCCTTGGTCCGCGTTTCCGCCTCAGCGGTAGAAATCGCTGCGGCCGCCCGGCTGGCGCTTGAAGCGCCGGTGTATCCACAGGTACTGGTCCGGGGCTTCGCGGACCATCTGTTCGATGGCCTGGTTGACCCGCGCGGTATCGGCCTCCACGTCCTGCGAGGGGAAATTCTCCAGCGGGGCGCCGATCCGCAGCCGGTAGCTGCCGCCTTCGCGGCGGTGGAAATAGGGAACCACCGCGCAGCCGGTCATGCGCGCCAGCTGGTGGGTGGCGGTGATGGTCGCGGCGGTGTGGCCGAAGAACGGCACGAACACGGTGTCCTTGCCCCGCATGTCCTGGTCCGGGGCATACCACAGGAAGCCGCCCCGCTTGAGGTGGCGCACGCTGGCGCGGATGTCCTCGTTGGCGAACATCGCGCTGGCATAACGCAGCCGGCCGGACTTGACCGCCCATTCGTACACCGGGTTGCGGTGCCGGCGGTACATGCCGGCCAGCTCGACGTGGTCGCACAGCAGCCGCCCGCACATCTCCAGGGTCATGAAATGGCCGGACACCAGCAGCACGCCGCGGCCCTCGGCCTGCAGCCGCTGCAGGTGTTCCAGGCCTTCGACATGCACCTTCGGACGGATCGCGTCGATGCTGCCCCACCAGGCCCGCATGAACTCGAAGATGCCCACGCCCAGCGCATCGAAGCTGTCGCGCAGCAGCCGTTGCCGCCACGCCTCGTCCTTCTCCGGGAAACACAGCGCGAGGTTGACCTCGGCCGCGCGCCGGCGGCTGCCGGCCAGCCGCCACGCCACCCAGCCCACACCGCGCCCGAGCGCGCGCTGCAGCAGCCATGGCAGCCGTGCCAGCGCGAACGCGCCGAGCATCGCGGCGAACATGGGCCAGTGGCGCGGCTCGCGCAGCGACGGACGGGGGGCGGTGGTGGCATCGGACATGCCATCATTCTAGCAACGCCCGGGGGCGTGGCCGGGTGTCTTTCCACGGGGGCTCCCGTATCCTTTGGCCATGCGCAAAGACCCCATCGAATGGATCCTGCGCGGCCTGTATTCGGCCGTGCTCTACCTGCTGCTGCCGATCACCGTGTACCACCTGGTGTGGCGTGGCTTCCGGGTCCGCGAGTACTTCCAGCGCTGGGATGAACGCTATGCGTCCTATCCGCACTCCAGCTGCCAGCCACGGGTCTGGCTGCACGCGGTCTCGGTCGGCGAGGTCAACGCCGCCGCGCCGCTGGTCAATGCACTGCGCGTGCTGCGGCCGGACATCCGCTGGGTCATCACCACGATCACCCCGACCGGTTCCGAACGCGTGCGCGCGCTGTGGGCCGACGCGGTGGACCACGTCTACCTGCCTTACGACGTGCCGGGCAGCGTCGGTCGCTTCCTCAACCATTTCCAGCCCAGCCTGGCGCTGATCCTGGAAACCGAGCTGTGGCCGAACATGCTGTTCGGTTGCCGCAGCCGCGAGATCCCGGTGTACATCCTCAACGCCCGCCTGTCGGCACGTTCGCTGCGCGGCTATCGGCTGTTGGCGCCGCTGATCCGGCGAGCCCTGCGTACGGTCACCTGCGTGGCCGCGCAATCACAGGACGACGCCGCGCGTTTCGTGCAGCTGGGTGCCGCGCCGGAGCAGGTGCAGGCGCTGGGCAACCTGAAGTTCGATATCGCCACGCCGGATGTGCAGGGCTTCGTCGAGCAGTTCCATCGCCAGGTGCCGATGGACTGTCCGGTGTGGATCGCCGCCAGCACGCACGAGGGCGAGGAGCAGGCGGTGGTCGACCTGCATCGTCGCCTGCGCGAGCAGCACCCACGGTTGCTGCTGCTGTGGGCACCACGCCATCCCGAACGTTTCGCGCGGGTCGAAGCGCTGGCGCGCGAGCAGGGCTGGCAGGTCGCCACCCGTCGCGCACAGCAGTGGCCGCAGGCCGGCGACGCGGTGTTCGTGATCGATACGCTGGGCGAACTGATGTCCTTCTACGCCTGCGCGCAGGTCGCCTTCGTCGGGGGCAGCCTGCAGGCCATCGGCGGGCACAACCTGCTGGAACCAGCGGCGATGGGCACGCCGGCGGTGACCGGCCCGCACCTGCACAACTTCGCCGAGATCTCGCGGCGCATGCTGGAAGCGGGCGCATTGCGGGTCGGCGAGGACGTGCACGCGGTGGGTGACCATCTGCAGCAGCTGCTGGCCGATGCAGGGCTGCGTAGCGGGATGGCCGACGCAGGATGCACGCTGGTCAGCAATGGCCGGGGCGCCTTGAAGCGCACCATCGCGCTGGTGGAGCCGCACCTGCCGCCCGCCGTTGGCGCCAGGCCCCCGGCACCGTAGCGCCGGGCTCTGCCCGGCCTGCCGGCCCGCGACCGGCAACGGCCGGTGCCGGATGGCGGACGCGCGATCGCATTCGCGCCGCCGCGTTTTTAGGTCTTCTCCGATTCCGTCGGCCCGGGTGGATGCCTAGGTTCAGGGGCTGCATTCCCTGGAGAAGTCCATGCCCGTCCATCGCCTCACGCCCACGCGTGCCGGCCTCCTCGTCGCCGCGCTGCTGCCGGTCTCCACCCTGGCGCAGGCCGCCGGTGCCGCCGACGACGCGTATCCGCGTTTCATCGGACCCTTGGCCAGTCCTGCCCCACCGTTGCCGAAAGGCGCGGGCAACATCGAGCCGTACCTGGTGACGACCACCGCACCCGCACGCTTCGATGCGCACGGCAATCGCCTCGACAACCAGGCACCGGCGCAATGGGACGTCATCGTGCCGATCCAGTACGGCCTGACCGACCGGCTGACACTGGGCGCGACCTTGGCCGCCGCGTATGACCGCCTCGCTGCCGGACGCCGCGAGGCAGCGGCAGGCGACACCACGATCAGCGCGCTGTACGGCCTGCACGACAGCGATGGACCGAGCCGCTTCCGGCTGGCGGCGGGCATCCGCCAACGCTTGCCGAGCGGCCGCCATGACCATCTGGAGGAGCGCCGCACGCCCGGAAGCGGCAGTGGCGCCAGCAGCACCACGCTCGCACTGCAAAGCCAGGCGTACTTCCTCGATGGGCACCTGCGCGCCCGTGCGGCCATGTCATGGCGGGTGCCGGGCAGCCATGCGCGCGTCCATGGCGCAAGCGTCTACGAAACCGGCGCGGGGTTCGCGGGCAAGGCGCGGCTGGATGCATCATGGACCGGCACGGTATCGGCCGAGTACAGCGTCGATCCGCGTTGGACGCTGGTGGCCGAAGCCATGTACGAACGCGACGAAGGCACGCTGCTGCGCGGAAGCAACAGCGATGGCAGCATCGTTGATGCCAGGGCGCCGATGTCGTGGCGCCTGTCGCTGCTGCCCGCAGTGCAGTATCACTTCAACGACAACGTCGGGGTGATCGCCGGTGTCCAGCTCGCGCTGGCCGGCCGCAACACCGCCGCCATCGTGGCGCCGCAGGTCGCGGTCAACATCGGCTTCTGAGCCCGCGCGCCTTCCCTGTGCGAAGGCGCGCCGCCATCTCACTCGCTGGTACTCGGGCTCCAGAACGCCTGCCGGACCGCCGGCAGGCATTGCAGCCGCCGCACCACCGCGTCCATCTTCGCGGCCTCTACGGAGGTCGCGGTCAGCACCGCCTCGATCTCCACGTCGTCCTCGCCGAAGGCATTCACCTGCAGGTCGGTGACCGGGTAGGCGTGACGCTCCAGCTCTGCTTCCAGCGCCGCCATCAGCTGGCGCTGGCGCTGCTTGCCGACGATCACATGGACGATGTTGGTCACCTCCACCGAATCCACGTCCAGCGGCTGGCGGTTGATCGCATTGACGATGGGACGCAGCAGGGTGTTCGCGGCGAGCACGAACGCAGTGCCCAGCAGCGCCTCGGCCAGCAGGCCGGTTCCCGCCGCCACGCCGATCGCCGCCGAGCCCCACAGCGTCGCCGCCGTGTTGATGCCACGGATGTTGCCTTCCTCGCGCATGATGACGCCGGCGCCGAGGAAGCCCACGCCGGAGACCACGTAGGCGACGACCTGCAGTGGATTCGGGGTGCCGCCGTACTGCGCGTGGAAGCGCATGGCAATGTCCACGAACAGGGCGGCGCCCACCGCCACCAGCGCGTTGGTGCGCAGGCCGGCGGTACGCTGGCGGTACTGGCGTTCCAGGCCGATGATGCTGCCGAGCACGGACGCCAGTGCAAGGCTGGCGAGCGTGTCCAGGGACGCGGCGAGGTCGAGGTGCTGGATCAGCTGCATGGTAGGCCTCCTTTGGTTCCGGAATGCGATGCAGGGGGCAGCCAGGGATCAGGTGGCAGCCCGCACCAGCTGGTCGCCGAGCAGCAGCCAGGCAAAGCCGAAGTAGACGAACACGCCGAGCAGGTCCATCACCGAAGTGATCATCGGCGAGGACAGCGTTGCCGGGTCGGCGCCGATCCGGCGCGCGGCGAAGGGCAGCAGGGCACCGATGACGCCCCCGAGCGCCGTGCACACGAGCATGCTCAGCCCGACCACCAGCAGCACATCGATGCCGACGCCCTTGCTGAAGTACGCCAGCACCGCTTCCAGCAAGGCGATGGTGATGCCCAGTGCCGCCGCGACCGGCAACTCGCGCCTGACCACGAACCCCACATGGCGCCACCCGGGGGCCAGCTCGCCGAGGGCCATGCCACGTATCACCAGCGTCGCCGACTGGCTGCCGGTGTTGCCGCCCATGTCCACGATGGGGGCGATGAATGCCGCCAGCACGATGACCTGGCTCAGCAGTTCCTCCTGGGCGGCGACGAAGGTGCTGGTGACGATGCCGAAGAAGGTCAGCACCGCCAGCCAGAACACGCGGACGCCGAACATGCGCCGCAGCGGCGTGCTCATCACGTCCAGGTCGGCACCGCCGTCGACGGAGACCCCGCCGAAGCGTGCCAGCTGGTCGGCATCCTGTTGCCTGTCGATGTCCATCGCCTCGTCGACGGTGATGATGCCGACCATGCGTTCGTCGCCATCGATCACCGGTACCGCGAGCAGGTCGTAGCGACGGATGATCGCGGCCGCCTGCGCGCGCGGCCAGCTCGCGCGCACGAACACCGGATCTCGCCGCAGCAGGCTGGCAATGAGGGTCAGCGGCAGGGCCATCACCAGATCGCGCAGCGATAGCGTGCCCTGCAGCCGGCGCTCGGCATCGAGCACGTACAGGACACGCACGGACGCCTCGGTCGGCGCGCTCGCACGCAGGTGCGCCAGCGCCTCGGCGACCGTCATGCAGGCGGTGATGGCAACGAAGCCGGACAGGTTGGCCGAGCCGATGGCCTGTTCCGGGCCGCCCGGCGGGCCGGGATGGAGCGCCCCACCCGGGCGGTGATACGGACCGGTACGATCATCGATCATCAGCTTTTCATGGTTCATGGGTATTTCCTTTGTCGGGGGAGGCGGGACGGGCCAGGCCGGGCCGTCGGGATGGGGTCAGGGCGCCATCGACAGGTTCAGGCCGACGGTGACCCACGACGTCGGCGATCCACCGCCGGTGCGACCGGCGAGCAGGTCGAGCGAGACGACATTGCGCAGGTGCAGGCGTATGCCGATCTGCTCGCTGCGATTGCGGTCGGCATCGCGCCAGTGCTCGGCCAGCAGCGAGGCGCCATGCGCGAACCGCACCATGCCGCCGACGCCGGCGGTGAGGCCACGATCGGCACGGGCGTGGTCCCAGCCCAGGTTGGTGTGCAGCAGCGCCTTTCCGGCTGCATCAAGGGCGACGCTGACAGGCAGGTTCAGGGTCCATCCGCGCGCGCCGGCATGACGCATGTCGCCGCCGACGGCCCCGCTGATCGCGATCTGCATGCGCGCGTCGTCGAGTCCGTGCAGCGTGCGTTTGGCCCCGAGCGTCCAGGGCGCCGCGCCGCGCAGGTGGCTGCCGCCCAGCGACCATTCCGTGCCGCCGATCGTGCATGCAGGTACGGCGGTCCTTGCCTGGTGGTCGCCGTGGTGGCGAATCCAGCTTTCCAGCTGGCACTGTCCGGCGGACGTGGTGCCCGCGTCATCCACCAGCAGGCTGGCGGCGGCATGGGCGGCAGGGTTGAAGGGCAGGCTCGCCCACAGCGGGGCATGGCGAAGCAACGTGAAGCGCATGGACGATCTCCGGTCGACGGATACGCCAGCGGCTCCCACTTGGGCCGAGGTCAACACGATGCGATGCAGGAGGTCAGGCCGCCCGATGTGGGGCGGCACATGGCCTCGTCCTGGCGGACGAGACCTGCTGGGCAGTATCTGGTCCGCTCAGGAGCAGCAGAAGCTACTGTGACTGTCCAAGCAGGTGCCCCCGGGGCGATGAAGTGCGCGGATGGTGGCCGCGCATCGGGACCGCGTCAAACAGAAAATGCCGATGGTGCCGATGTTCGCGCGGTGATGACCGGTTCCTGCCAGCCGGCTCCTACGCAAAGCCCTGATATATCGGGGCGGAACGGCGACATGGCGTATTCGGCCTGCTTTCGATGCGGCGTTCGTCAAGCGATGATGCGGCCACGCACTGCGTGGTATTTGCGTCACAGCGGCCTGGAGTGATGCGGGCGATGCCAAGCATGCACGGGTCCATCAATAGGAAGACGCGCTTAGACCAAGGTTTTCAATAGATTTTTCCATCCACAGGTACTCAACTTTCCGCATTCTTGTTCCAGCGTGCCGCTCTTAGCGTCGATCTGGCAGGCAGATGCCTGCCTACTGGAGAGAACGTGCAATGCAGGATCGAGTATCGGCCCGCCGTCACGCGGGTGCCGCCGTCGTCGTCGCCACCGTGCTGGCCGGCATGCTGGCCACCCACGCCGCCGCGGCACAGGACGCGCCACGCTTCGCCGGACCGCTGATGAGTCCGGCGCCGCCGCTGCCCGTGGGCATGCTCAACATCGAGCCCTACCTGATCCACAGCAGGTTGCGCGGCGTGTACGACGGGAAAGGCCACCACCGCAACGCCGATGCGCCGGGCGGCTGGCATCTCTCGGTGCCCGTACAGTACGGCGTACACGAACGCGTGACGCTCGCGGCCACCTTCAACGCCATGTACGACCGCGACGACGGCGAGTCGCGCGCCTTCGATGTCGGCGACACCTCGCTGTCCGCGCTGGTGGGGCTGTTCAATGGTGGCGGCAGCGCCCGCCCGACGCTGACCCTGGCGCTGCGGCAGAGCCTGGCCACCGGCCATCATGATCGGCTGGAAGATCGCTCCATCTCGGTGGCTACCGGTAACGGGGTGCGCGCGACCAGCGTGGGCCTGCATGGACAGGCGTACTTCCTCGACGATCACCTGCGGATGCGTGCCAGCAGCGCGTGGCGGATACCGGGCAGCAGCACCGGCGTGCGCGGGCGAAGCGCCTACGGTACGCCCGATGGTTTCGACGGCCAGGTGCGCGTGGGCGCCGCGCTGGCCAGCCTGCTGGCCGCCGAGTACAGCCTGTCGCGCAGCTGGGTGCTGGCCGGCGAACTGCTGCACGAGCGCGAAAGTGCCGGCAGTGTGCATGGCACGCGGCCCGGCGACGGCGGACGGGTGGAGTTCCACCGACGCGATCCGGCGAGCTGGCGGTTCTCGGTGGTGCCGGCGGTGCAGTACCACTGGAACGACAACCTCGCGCTGGTGGCCGGGGTACAGGTCTCAGTGGCCGGACGCAACAGCAGCCAGGTGGTGGCGCCGCAGTTGGCGCTGAACATGGTGTTCTGAGGCAGGTAGAGCCGACCCGTGGTCGGCTGCGGTTGACGACAGCCGATCATGGATCGGCTCTACCGTTGTTCGAAGCCGATCATGGATCGGCCGGGCGCGTCAGTTGCCGACGGTGGTGCTCGGATTGCCGGCGTCGGCGGTCAGCAGGCGGTTGATGTCCTGCAGCTCGGCGATGTCCAGGCTGCCCACCGCCTGGCTCAACAGCAGGCGGTTCTGCAGGAAGGTGTAGCGGGCGTTGGCGTAGTCCAGCTGCGCCGAGAACAGGATGCGCTGGTTCTGGATAACGTCCAGCACCGTGCGCGTGCCGACTTCCAGGCCGACCTGCGAGGCATCGTAGGCGCTCTGCGCCGAGACCACGGCCAGGCGCCGGGCTTCGACTTCGCTGATGCCGGCGACCAGGGTCTGATAGGCATTGCGCGTATTGCGGTCAAGCGCGCGCTTCTGCTGCTCGTACGTGTCCTGGGCGATGTCGCGCTGGGCGAGTGCCTGGCGAACCGCGGACTGGGTCGCGCCGCCGGAGAAGATCGGGACGTTCAGGGTCAGGCCGATGCTGTTGGTGCGGGCGTCCGGCGTCAGTGCGCCGCTGCCGGTGCCGTCGCCCCAGGTCGCGCTCCTGCCCCAGCTGCCGCCCAGCGCCAGGGTCGGGTAGTGACCACCCCGAGCGGACTCGACGCTGGCTTCGGCGGCGTTGACCTGCAGTTCCTGCGACTTCAGAGCCGGATTCTGCGTCACCGCGTCCTGCACCAGCTGGTCGACGTTGCTGCGGTTGGCCGGGACTTCCGGACGGAAATCTTCCGGCAGGCCGCGCAGGTTGGTGACCGGCTGGCCGGTGAGCTCGGTCAGCGCCTGGTAGGCGTCGGCCAGCGTGTTCTGCGAGACGATGGTGTTGGCGCGCGCCTGGTCGTACTGGGCGCGCGCTTCATGCACGTCGGTGATCGGCGCCAGGCCCACTTCCAGGCGCTTGTCGGCGAAGTCGAACTGCTTCCTGGCCGCTTCTTCGTTGGTCTTGGCGGCGTTCAGCGATTCGATCGCCACCAGTACGTTGAAGTACGCCGCCGAGGTGCGCACGATCAGGTCGTCGTTGGCCGAATCCAGGTTGAAATCGGCGGCCCTGCTCAGCTCGCGCTGCGCACGCAGGGTGCTGAACTGGCTCCAGTTGAACAGCGTCTGGCTGCCATCGACGGTATAGGTGCGGCGGCGGCTGTCGAAGGTGCCGGTATTGTTGCCGCGGTCCTCGCTGCGGGTACGGTTCAGCGAGGCGACGCCGTTGATCTGCGGCAGCAGCGCGGCGCGTGCCTGCACGGCGCCTTCCTTGTCGAACAGCCGGTTGGATTCGGCGGCGGACAGCTGCGGGTCGCCATTGCGTGCCATTTCGTAGACCTGCAGCAGGTCGGAGGCGTGGGCGGACAGCGGCAGCAGGACGGTGGCCAGCGCAACAGCGAGGGTTCGGCGGATCATTGCGGCTTCCTTGGACTCAGAGGTGGAACTGTGGGGCCGGCGCGGCACCGCGCAGGTAGTCGATATCGGTTTCAAACAGCGATTCGCTGCTGCCGTCGGCCTTGACCAGCACCGCTTCCATGACCGGCGAACGGCCCTGGATGACGAAGAGGCGACCACCGGGACGCAACCACGAGGAAAACTGTGACGGAATGGTATCGACCGCGCCAGTGACACAGATCACGTCGAAGCGGCGCTCGGTCTGCCAGGCCAGCGCATCGGCCGTTTCCACGCGCACGTTGGTGCCCAGGCCGGTGGCATCCAGGCGCGCGCGTGCGGCGGCGGCCAGTGCCGGATCGATCTCCAGGCTCAGCACGTCGCGCGCAAGTGCGCCGATGCAGGCCGAGAGGTAGCCGCTGCCGGTGCCGATCTCCAGCACCTCGTCGCCGGGCTGCAGGTCCAGCGCCTGCAGGGTGCGGCCTTCGACGACCGGCTTCATCATCTTCTCGCCGTTGCCGAGCGGCAGCTCGATGTCCGCGTAGGCCAGCGCACGATGCGCGTCGGCCACGAAGGCTTCGCGCGGCAGGCGGGCCAGTACGTCGAGCACCTTGATGTCCAGCACGTCCCAGGGACGGACCTGCTGTTCCACCATCAGTTCGCGGGCGTGGGCGTAATCAATCGTCATGAGGTTCTAATCCAGCGCAGTGGGCCGGCCATTTTACCGGGGCGGAAGGGCGGCCGCGCGCCCAGAGCATGTATTCGGGGCGGCCGGGGACGCAGTGCCGGAAGTCATCGCGACCTCCGTCCTGTTCAGTTTGCGGGCATCAGCCACCGCGCGGCTCCGTGGCCGTGGGCCGGCGGGCGTAGGCGCGCAGGAAGAAATCCACTGCCGCGGCGACATGGGCACGGGCATCGCCTTCGCTGGGACCCGGCTGCAGGCCGCACATCCTGTTGGAGTGCAGTTCGCCCTTCACCAGGGTCATCAGCTGCAGCGCGGCGCGGGGACAATCGTCGATATCCAGTTCGCCGCGGGCCGTGCGTGCGCGCAGGAACTCGGCCAGCGCCTCGGTGGTGCGGCGGGGGCCGGCCTGCCAGAACATCTCGCGCAGCCGCTCGTCGGTTTCCGGCGCCATCATCATCCGCTGCACGGACACGGCATCGTCGGAGCTGACCAGGTCGAAGAACGCGTTGGCGATGCCCAGCAGCTGTTCGCGCAGCGGGCCTTCGGCATCGGTGACGAACAGCGTGTCGGGCAGCATTTCCACGCACCGGGACTTCACCGCTTCGGTGAACAGCGTTTCCTTGTCGCCGAAATGGCTGTAGACGGTGAGTTTCGATACGCCGGCCTGGGCGGCGATGCTGTCCATGCTGACGCCGGTGTAGCCCTGCTCGAAAAACAGCACCTTGGCCGCATCGAGGATGGCCGCACGTTTGCCCAGGTCTTTCGGCCGGCCGGGACCCGCGGCCTTGCCGGGCGCTTTGGTGGCCTTTTTGCGGGAGAAAGGACAGATCATGCGTCTAATACTAGACCAATCGGTTTGATATATATACTATACCGATCGGTTCATTAAATTGCGCCGTGGCCCCCGGAATCGCCGCGCGCACCCCCACGTTATCAGGACGTACACCGATGAAGATCGCACGCTGGATGGGAACTGCACTGTGGGTGGCCGCGATCGCGGCATGTTCGGGCGAGCGGGACAGCGCCGACCCCGCGGTCCCGGTGCTGGTGGTGCATCCGGGCGGCGTGGCCGGCCAGGCACCGCAGGTCTTCCCGGGCGAGGTGCGTGCGCGGCAGGAGAGCCCGTTGGCGTTCCGGGTCGGCGGCAACCTGGTCAAGCGCCATGTCGACGCCGGGCAGCGGGTCGCCAGGGGCCAGTTGCTGGCCGAGCTGGACGTGGCCGATTTCGCGCTGCAGGCGCGCGCATCGCAGGCCCAGCTGGCCGCGGCGCAGGCCGACCTGGTGCGTGCGCGCGACGATCATCGGCGCTACGAGGCGCTGGCGGCGCAGCAGCTGGTCAGCCGTTCGACGCTGGATCAGCAGGCGGCCGCGTTCAAGGCCGCCCAGGGGCAGGTGGACGCCGCGCGCGCGAACCTGGACGTGCTGCGCAACCAGGCGGGCTATGCGCAGCTGCGCGCGCCGGTCGATGGCGTGATCGCCAGCCGCGAGGCCGAAGCCGGCGAGGTGGTGGCGGCGGGCCAGCCGATCTATACGCTGGCCGCCGACGGCGGGCGCGAAGTGGCCATCGCGCTGCCGGAATCGGCGATCGGCGAGCATGCGATCGGTGAAGCGGTACAGGTGGAACTCTGGAACCGGCCGGGCGTGATGCTGCCGGGCACCCTGCGCGAGATCGCCGCCGCGGCCGACGCGCAGGCACGCACCTATGCCGCACGGGTGGCGCTGGACGATGCCGCGCTGGCCGACGTACAGCTGGGACAGAGCGCACGGGTGTACAGCGGCGGCGGTCGCGGTGGTTCGCTGCAGCTGCCGCTGGCGGCGGTGCAGCGCGACGATCGCGGCGGTGCACGCGTATGGGTGGTCGATCCTTCCAGCAGCACACTGAAGCCGGTGGCGGTGACGACCGGTGCCTACGGCAGCGAGACGGTGCCGGTGACCTCCGGTGTCTCCGCCGACGACTGGGTCGTGGCCGCAGGCGGACATCTGCTGCGTGCCGGCCAGCGCGTGGTCGCGGTGGACCGGCAGAACCGTCCGGTGCTGGAGACGGCGGCGGCGACCGATACGCCGGCCGCGCCCGCCCGGGAAGGACAGTAAGCCATGCGCCGCTTCAACCTGTCCGAATGGGCGCTCGCCAACCGCCCGCTGGTCCTGTTCGCGATGCTGGCTTTCGCGCTGATCGGCGCATGGTCCTACACGCACCTCGGGCAGTCCGAGGATCCGCCGTTCACCTTCAAGGCGATGGTGGTGCGCACGCTGTGGCCCGGCGCCACCGCCGAGCAGGTCTCGCGGCAGGTCACCGAGCCGATCGAGAAGGCGCTGATGAACACCGGCGAGTACGAGTTCATCCGCTCCTATTCGCGTCCCGGCGAATCGCAGGTGATCTTCATGGCCCGCGACGACCTGCGTTCGAAGCAGATCCCGGACCTGTGGTACCAGGTGCGCAAGCGGGTCGGCGACATCCAGGCCACGCTGCCGCGCGAGATCGTCGGGCCGTTCTTCAACGATGAGTTCGGCGACACCTTCGGCAACATCTACGCGCTCACCGGCAAGGGTTTCGACTATGCGCTGATGCGCGACTACGCCGACCGCATCCAGCTGGAACTGCAGCGCGTGCCCGATGTCGGCAAGGTCGAGCTGGTGGGCCTGCAGGACGAGAAGGTGTGGATCGAGCTGTCCAACGCCAAGCTGGCTACGCTGGGCGTGTCGATGCAGCAGGTACAGCAGGCGCTTGCCGACCAGAACGCGGTAGCCGCCACCAGCTTCTTCGAGACCGCCAGCGACCGCGTGCAGCTGCGCGTCAGCGGCCAGTTCGAGAGCATCGACGACATCGCCGCGTTCCCGATCCGTGCCGGCGGGCGCACCGTGCACCTGGGCGACATCGCCGGGATCAAGCGCGGTTTCGCCGATCCGGCTTCGCCGAAGATGCGCTTCATGGGCGAGGAGGCGATCGGCCTGGCGGTGGCGATGAAGGATGGCGGCGACATCCTCGCCCTCGGCACGCACCTGGACGCCGAATTCGAGCGCCTGCAGAAGACGCTGCCGGCGGGCATGCAGTTGCGCAAGGTTTCCGACCAGCCCAGGGCGGTGGAGGAATCGGTCGGCGAGTTCGTGCAGGTACTCACCGAGGCGGTGGTGATCGTGCTGCTGGTGAGCTTCTTCTCGCTGGGCCTGCGCACCGGGCTGGTGGTCGGCGTGACCATCCCGCTGGTGCTGGCGATGACCTTCTTCGTCATGCACTACTTCGGCATCGGGCTGCACAAGATCTCGCTGGGTGCGCTGGTGCTGGCGCTCGGCCTGCTGGTGGACGACGCGATCATCGCGGTGGAGATGATGGCCACCAGGATGGAACAGGGCTTCGACCGCCTGCGCGCGGCCAGCTTCGCGTGGGAATCGACCGCCTTCCCGATGCTGACCGGTACGCTGATCACCGCCGCCGGCTTCCTGCCGATCGCCACCGCCGCATCGAGTACCGGCGAGTACACGCGTTCGCTGTTCCAGGTGGTGACCATCGCGCTGGTAGTGTCGTGGATCGCGGCGGTGCTGTTCATCCCCTACCTGGGCGACAAGATGCTGCCGGACCTGTTCAATCCGCAGCCGCCGAAGCCGGGCAGCCTCGCCGGGCGCTGGCATGCGCTGCGCCTGCGCTGGGCCGGGCGCCATCCGCGGCTGGCACCGCTGGTCGCGCCCGCGCAGCACGGCCATGACCATGATCCGTACCAGCGGCCGTTCTATCGCCGCTTCCGCGCCTTCCTCGATGCCTGCCTGCGCCGGCGCTGGTGGGTGATCGCCGCGACCGTCGCGTTGTTCGTGTTTTCGCTGCTGATGTTCCGTTTCGTGCCGCAACAGTTCTTCCCCGATTCCACGCGGCCGGAGCTGATGGTGGACATCGAGCTGGCCGAAGGTGCGTCGCTGGAAGCCACCCGCTCACAGGTCGCGAAACTGGAAGCGCTGCTTGCCGAGCGCGAAGGGATCAGCAACTACGTCGCCTATGTCGGTACCGGTTCGCCGCGCTTCTACCTGCCGCTGGACCAGCAGCTGCCGGCGACCAACTTCGCCCAGTTCGTGGTGCTGGCCGAGGATACGGGCGCGCGCGAACGTACCCGCGCGTGGCTGCTGCACGAGGTCGTGCCGCGCTTCGCCGACGTGCAGATGCGCGTGACGCGGCTGGAGAACGGGCCGCCGGTGGGCTATCCGGTGCAGTTCCGCGTGTCCGGCGAGCATGTCGCGCAGGTGCAGGCGATCGCTCGCGAGGTGGAGGCGAAGGTGCGCGGCAACCCGCACACCATCAACGTCAACCTGGACTGGAGCGAGCCGAGCAAGGTGGTGCGGCTGGTGATCGACCAGGACCGTGCGCGCGCGCTCGGCATCAGCAGCGCGGAGGTGGCCCGGTTCCTGTCCGGTTCGCTGTCCGGGCAGACGGTGAGCGTGTACCGCGAAGGCAACCGCCAGATCGAGATGCTGCTGCGTGGCCCGGCGGATGAGCGTGCCAGCCTGGAGCGGTTGGCCAGCCTGTCGATGCCGGACGGGCAGGGCGGCAGCATCAGCCTGGCGCAGGTGGCCCGGCTGGAACACGGCTTCGAGGATGGCATCATCTGGCACCGCGACCGGCTGCCGACGGTCACCGTGCGCGCCGATATCGGTGATGGCATGCAGCCGCTGGACGTGGTGGGACAGATCCTGCCCACGCTGGACGAGGTGCGCGCGCGGCTGCCGGACGGCTACCTGCTGGAAACCGGGGGCACGGTGGAGGATTCGGCGCGTGGCCAGGATTCGATCAAGGCCGGCATGCCGTTGTTCCTGGTGGTGGTGGCGACCCTGTTGATGCTGCAGCTGCGCAGTTTCTCGCGCGCGGCGATGGTGCTGGTTACCGCGCCGTTGGGCATCATCGGGGCCACGCTGTTCCTGCTGCTGTTCCGGGTGCCGTTCGGTTTCGTGGCATTGCTGGGCACCATCGCGCTGGCCGGCATGATCATGCGCAACTCGGTGATCCTGATCGACCAGATCCAGCAGGACATCGATGCGGGCCATGATCGGTGGCACGCGATCATCGATGCCACGGTGCGCCGTTTCCGTCCGATCGTGCTGACCGCGCTGGCGGCGGTGCTGGCGATGATTCCGCTGTCGCGCAGTGCGTTCTACGGTTCGATGGCGATCTCGATCATGGGCGGGCTGATCGTCGGCACGGTGCTGACCCTGGTGTTCCTGCCGGCGCTGTACGCGGCGTGGTTCCGGGTCAAGCCGGGTGAGGCGGGTCGAACGGGCTGAGCCCCCTCGCGGGGTGGCCTGGCTCATGGTTGGCGATGGGGCGGATGGGGCGTGGGGGACCCGCCGCAAGTACGTCCTTGTAGGCTTGTTTCCGCCCATCCATGGGCTCCAACAGTCCCCCGCGCCCCACCCGCCCCGTCGCCCCGACAGGTTCCGTGCTGCCACCCGCGAAGAAAAATAAAAAGAGCAAAAGCAAAAGCAAAAGAACAAAAGCAAAAGAACAAAAGCAAAAGAACAAAAGCAAAAGAACAAAAGCAAAAGCCAGGGAACCAAAGCAAAGCCATGGCCACCGGTGAAGTATCGAGGGCGGGGTGGGGCGGGTGGGCAGGACCGTTGAGCGCCATGGATGGCGCGAAACGAGCCCCACATGGACGTGCTCGTGGGCGTGTCCTGCCCACCCACCCCGCCCCGCCAACTCCCGACAATGCAGCCGTTGCCGTTGCCGTTGCCGTTGCTGTTGCTGTTGCTGTTGCTGTTGCCGTTGCTTCGGCAGGTGCCGGGTGCAGCCCGGCAACCCCCCTCATCCCCGCACGTGTGCGAGAACCGCCTCGGTGGCCTGCACGGTCGATGCCGCCGCACCTTTCGCCGCCAGATCCGCGGTGAACACGCCATCGTCCAGCGCCGCGCGCACGGCTGCCTCCACCACCGCAGCCTCCTCCTCCAGGCCCAGCGAATGCCGCAGCAGCATCGCCGCGCTGAAGATCGTCGCGTAGGGATTGGCGATGCCCTGGCCGGCGATATCCGGTGCCGAACCGTGGATCGGCTCGTAGATGCCCACCGCCCCAGGCTCGCCCAGCGATGCCGAAGGCAGCAGGCCCAGTGAACCGGCCAGCATCGACGCCTCGTCGGTGAGGATGTCGCCGAACATGTTCTCGGTCACGATCACGTCGTACTCGCGCGGCTTGGCCAGCAGGTGCATCGCCATCGAGTCGACCAGTTGGTGTTCCAGCGCCACGTCGGCGAACTCGTCGCGGCCGATCCGCGCCGCCACGTCGCGCCACAGCCGCGAGGTTTCCAGCACATTGGCCTTGTCCACCGAGGTGACCTTGCCACGCCGCTGCCGCGCCAGCCCGAAGGCCGTGCGCAGCACCCGTTCGATCTCGGTGACGCTGTAGCGGCACAGGTCGCTGGCACTGTCGGCATCGCGGGTCTTGTCGCCGAAGTAGATGCCGCCGGTCAGCTCGCGCACCACCACGAAGTCCACCCCGCGCAGCAGTTCGGACTTGATCGGCGAAGCGCCCAGCGCGGCGTCGTGGGTGCGTACCGGACGCAGGTTGGCATACAGGCCGAGCGCCTTGCGGATCGCCAGCAGTCCCTGCTCCGGACGTACCCTCGCATTGGGATCGGACCACTTCGGACCGCCGACGGCCCCCAGCAGCACCGCGTCGGCCGCCTGGCAGGCGGACAGCGTGCGGGCAGGCAGCGGTTCGCCATGGCGGTCGATGGCGATGCCGCCGATATCGTGCTCGCTGAAGGAAAAATCATGGTTGAAGCGCGTGGCGACGGCTTCCAGCACGGTGACGGCGGCGGTGGCCACTTCCGGACCGATGCCATCACCGGGGAGTACAACGATCTCAGCGTGCATGCTCACTCTCGTAACGTTCGATGTCAGGAACACGACCCAGCAGGTAGCCCAGCTGGTCGACGCCTTCCAGCAGGCAGGTCCGGGAAAAGCCGTCCAGGGGGAAGGAATACACACGGCCATCGGGCGTGCGCAGCTCGCAGGCGGCGACGTCGATGGTCAGCTCGTCGTCCGGCCGCTGCATCAGCGCCTGCACGTCGGCTTCGTCGAGCACGATCGGCAGCAGGCCGTTCTTCAGCGCGTTGCCGCGGAAGATATCGGCGATCTCGCTGCTGACGATGGCGCGCAGGCCGAGGTCGACCAGCGCCCACGGTGCATGCTCGCGCGATGAGCCGCAGCCGAAATTGCGACCGGCCAGCAGGATGCTGCGCCCGGCGTTCTGCGGCTGGTTGAAGGCGAACTCCGGGTTCGGCGTGCCATCGGCCTGCCAGCGCCAGTCGTTGAACGCGTTGCGGCCCAGGCCGGCGCGTTCGGTGGTGGACAGGAACCGTGCCGGGATGATCTGGTCGGTGTCGATGTTGGTCTGGCGCAGCACCACGCTGGCCGAACCCAGGGTACGGAAGCCGGACATCACGCCACCTCCTGCGCGAACAGTTCGCGGGTATCGGCGACGCGTCCCTGCACGGCGGCCCACGCCGCGCTCATCGGCGAGGCCAGCAGCGTGCGTGAGCCGGGGCCCTGGCGGCCTTCGAAGTTGCGGTTGCTGGTGCTGACCGCCAGTTGGCCGGGGGCCACCAGATCGCCGTTCATGGCGATGCACATCGAGCAGCCCGGCTCGCGCCATTCGGCGCCGGCCGCACGCACGATCTCGTGGATGCCTTCGGCTTCGGCCTGGCGCTTGACGATCTCCGAACCGGGCACCACCAGCATGCGCACGCGCTCGGCGACGCGGCGCCCACGCAGGACCTGCGCCACTTCGCGCATGTCGCTCAGGCGGCCGTTGGTGCACGAGCCGACGAACACCACGTCCACCGGCGTACCGGCCAGCGCCTGACCGGCCTGGAAGTGCATGTAGTCCAGCCCCTTCTGTGCCGCCGCATCGTTGGCGGCCGGGATCGGCGTGTCCACCGCGATGGCGGTGCCGGGATGGGTGCCCCAGGTGAGCGTCGGGCGGATGTCGGCGGCATCGATGCGGACCTCGGCATCGAAACGCGCACCGTCATCGCTGCGCAGCTGCGTCCAGCGCGCCACCGCGGCATCGAGATCGGCGCCCCGGGGCCCGCGCGGCGTGCGGGCGACCCAGTCGAACGTGACCTGGTCCGGTGCCACCATGCCGGCGCGTGCACCGGCTTCGATCGACATGTTGCACAGGGTCATGCGCTGCTCCATGTCCATCGCTTCGATGGTGCTGCCGCGGAATTCCAGCACATGGCCGGTGCCGCCGTTCACGCCGATCACGCCGATGATGTGCAGCACCACGTCCTTGGCGCCGACGCCTGGCGCGAGCGCGCCATCGACGGTGATCGACATGGTTTTCGCCTTCCGTTGCAGCAGGCACTGGGTGGCCAGCACATGGCCGACTTCGCTGGTGCCGATGCCGAACGCCAGTGCACCGAATGCGCCGTGGGTGGAGGTATGGCTGTCGCCGCAGACGATGGTCATGCCCGGCTGGGTGAAGCCCTGTTCGGGGGCGATGACATGGACGATGCCGCGGTTGTCCGAGGCCATGTCGAACAGCTCGATGCCATGCTCGGCGCAGTTGCGCGCCAGCATCGCCACCTGCGCTTCGGAGGCCGCGCTGGCGTAGGGCAGCCTGCCATCGGCATCAGCCGGCAGGGTCGGCGTGGAGTGGTCCATGGTCGCCTTGGTGCGATCCGGGCGGCGCGGTGGCAGCCCGCGTCCGCGCAGCTCGGTGAAGGCCTGCGGCGAGGTGACTTCATGGATCAGGTGCAGGTCGATGTACAGCACGGCTGGCGCGCTGTCGGATTCGGGAACCACCACGTGGGCGTCCCACAGTTTGTCGTACAGGGTGCGGGGTGTCATGGGATTGCCTGGCAGGAAGTGCGATGCCCAACATCGGTCGGCAGTGGGCAGGGGTCAAGGTCGACAGCGTCGTGCAGGAGCATGGCCGGGTCGTTCATTGCAATGCTCACGCCGTTGCCGGCGCGGTGCCGCGGTTGCTGCCGGCGGCCGCGGCCGCGCGTTGGCGCAGCAGGCGATTGGCGACGTCCAGCCAGGCCAGGGCCGAGGCTTCGATGATGTCGCGGCTGGTGCCGGTCCCTTCGAAGACCTCCTCGTCGTTGCGCACGCTCAGGTTGGCTTCGCCGCGTGCGTCCGCGCCGATGCCCACGCTGTGCACCTGGTAGCTGTCCAGCTGCAGGTTGACGCCGGTCGCCGCCGACAGCGCGCCGAACAGCGCATCGACCGGCCCATCGCCCTGCGCGGTCTCGGCGACGCGGTTGCCTTCCGGATCGGACAGCTCGACCAGTGCATTGGCGCGGCTGCCGACGTCGCTGATGGTCATCGAGGCCAGGCGGTAGCCCAGCGCGGTATCGCCGCCCTGCATCAGGGCCTGCAGGTCGGCATCGGTGACCACGCGCTGCTGCTCGCACAGGCCCTTGAACTGCTCGAACACCAGCTTCAGTTCTTCCTCCTCCAGCCAGAAGCCGAGCGCACGCAGGCGCGCTTCGACCGCGGCACGACCGCTGTGGCGGCCCAGCACCATCTGCGAGTCCTCCCAGCCGACGTCGTCCGGACGCATGATCTCGTAGGTGCCACGGTGGCGCAGCATGCCGTGCTGGTGGATGCCCGACTCGTGCGCGAACGCGTTCGCGCCGACGATCGCCTTGTTGCGCTGCACCGGCATGCCGACCAGGCGCTGCAGCAGCTGCGAGGTGGAGACGATGCGCGGGGTGTTGATCGCGGTGTCCTGCTCGTAGAAGGCCTGGCGCACCTTGAGCGCCATCGCGATCTCCTCCACCGCGCAGTTGCCGGCACGCTCGCCGATGCCGTTGACGGTGCATTCGACCTGCCGCGCACCGCCTTCGATGGCGGCCAGCGAGTTGGCCACGGCCAGGCCCAGGTCGTTGTGGCAGTGCGCGCTGAACACCACCCGGCCGGCGCCGGCGACATCGGCGACGCCGGCGATGACCTGCTGGAACATCGCGCGGATTTCCTCCGGCGTGGTGAAGCCGACGGTGTCGGGCAGGTTGATGGTGGTGGCGCCGGCGGCGATCGCCACGCGCGCGACTTCGATCAGGTAGTCCAGTTCGGTGCGGGTGGCATCCTCGGCGGAGAACTCCACGTCGTCGATGTACGAGCGCGCCAGCGCGACATGCCGGCGCACCGAGTCCAGTACCTGCTCGCGGTTCATGCGCAGCTTGTGCTCGCGGTGCAGTGGGCTGGTGGACAGGAACACGTGCAGGCGCGGGTTGGCCGCTGCTTCCAGCGCACGCGCGGAGGTTTCGATATCGCCCTGCAGGCAGCGCGACAGCACCGCCAGCACCGGGCGCCGCACCTCGCGGCCGATCAGCGCCATCGCTTCGCGGTCGGAGTGCGAGCTGGCCGGGAAGCCGGTCTCGATGATGTCCACGCCCAGTTCGTCGAGCGCGCGCGCCATCACCAGCTTCTGCGGCGGGCTCATGCTGCAGCCGGGGGACTGCTCGCCATCGCGCAGGGTGGTGTCGAAGATGCGGATGCGCGGAGCGGTGGTAATTCGTTCGTTGATGGGCGTGGTCATGGAGTGGTTTCCTCGACGGCGGGCAAGTCGGCTTGCAGGTGGGAAGGGGCAGGCGGTGCGATGCGTGGCCGGGGGGCCACCACAGCAGGTGGATGCAGCGGCGGTGCGCGGCGGCGGCGCGGCTTGCGCGGTGCGCGCGGGCGGATGTCGGTGAGCAGGCCGGCCAGCACGCCGGCATCGATGTTGCCGCCGGACACCACCGCGAACCGGCGGCGTCCGGCCACCCGGCGCCCGGCCGCCAGCGCCAGCGCACCGGCGCCTTCGGCGATCAGGTTTTCTTCCAGCGCGAGCCGGACCAGGGTTTCGCGCAGTTCCGCTTCGCGCACGATCACCACGTCGTCCAGCAGCGCTGCGCACATGCGCCGGGTCAGGAAGCCGGGAATCTTCACCCGCACGCCGTCGGCCAGCGACGGCACCGGAGCGATCCCGCGCGTGTCGCCGCCCAGGGCACGGGCCATCGAATCGATGCCCTCGACCTGCGCGCCGACGATGCGCACGCCCTGCGATTTCAACGCCAGAGCGACCCCGGAGGCCAGCCCGCCGCCGCCGATCGGAACGATCACCACGTCCGGGCAGTGCGCGGCCAGCTCGATGCCGACCGTGCCCTGGCCGGCAATGACATCGGCATCGTCGAACGCCGACAGGAAGCGGTAGCCATGCTGTTGCGCCAGCTGCACGGCGAAGGCGAAGGCGTCGTCGTAGCTGTCGCCATGCTGACGCACGGTGGCGCCCCAGTGCGCGACGCCGGCGATCTTGTTGGCCGGCGCGCCGTGCGGCATCACGGTGATGGCCTGCACGCCCAACCGGTGCGCGGCCCACGCGACGCCCTGGGCGTGGTTGCCGGCCGAAGCGCAGATCACCGGACGCGCATCGCCGCGTTCGCGGCCGGCCAGCAGCGCGTTCAATGCGCCGCGCACCTTGTAGGAGCCGGTGCGCTGCAGGTTCTCCAGCTTCAGCCAGGTGCCGAAGCGTTCGGCATGGTGCAACGGAGTGGGAGAGAGGAAGCGGCGCAGGCGTGCCTGCGCGGCCAGGACGTCGGCAACGGTTACGTCGCCGACGTCCGCTTCGCTGCCGCCCATCGCGGCGTCAGCGGGCATGCTGGAACCCGGCGGCATCGACAATGGCGTGGTCCGTCGCAGGGAACGGACGCGGAAGAAGACGCCTCCGTGCCGGCACCGCATTGGCGGTATGGGCGCTCATGCGCAGGCTCCCTGCACTTCACTGATCTGGACCGACACGCAGTCGTAGATCTTCTCGATCTGCCGGCACAGGGTCTCCGGTGGACGCGACCCGTCCACCACCAGCTGCAGGTGCCAGCGGCCCTGGTCGTCGGCAACGGGAGCGCCGGAGATCGCGCGCGGCGCGAAGCCGCGGCGCTCGGCCATGCCGATCACGCGCAGCAGTGCGCCTTCGGCCGGGTGCAGCACCAGGTCAAGCCGGTAATGCATTGACCACCTCCCTGGGATGGGCGGGATTGGATTCCAGCATGGTGCTGTTGGCGGTATTCGGCGGCACCAGCGGCCACACGTTGGCACGCGCATCGATGGCCACGTGCAGCAGTGCCGGACCCGGCTCGGCCAGCAGTGCGGCCAGTCCGCCTTCGACGTCGTCGCGCGCGTCGATGCGGGTGGCGGCGATCCCGAACACCTTCGCCAGCGCCACGAAATCGGGGTTGTCGGACAGGTCGATCTCGCTGTAGCGCTCGGCGAAGAACAGCTCCTGCCACTGCCTCACCATGCCCAGCGAACTGTTGTCGAGCAGCACGATCTTCACCGGCAGCCGGCAACGGGCGATGGTGGCCAGTTCCTGCACGTTCATCATGAAGCTGCCGTCGCCGGAGACCAGCACCACGGTGCGTTCCGGGCACGCGAACTGCGCGCCCATTGCCGCCGGCAGGCCGAAGCCCATGGTGCCCAGCGCACCGCTGGTCAGATGGTTGCGTGGATGGTTGAACCGGCAATGCTGCGCCACCCACATCTGGTGCTGGCCGACATCGCAGGCGATCACCGCGTCGGCCGGCGCCAGTTCGCTCAGGCGCTTCAGCAGCGCCGGTGCATAGATGTGGTTGCCGGGGGCGTCATAGCGCGCGGCGAAACGTTCGCGGTGCTGCGCGCAGCGCGTGCGCCAGTGGGCCTGCGCCGCGACCGGTGCCGGAAACGCGGCACGCAGCGCACGGATGGCCCGACCAACGTCGCCAGGCACGGCGATGTCGGCGCTGCGCAGCTTGGAGATCTCGCAGGCATCGGCGTCGACGTGGACGACGCGCGCGAACGGCGCGAACTCGGCCAGCTTCCCGGTGGCGCGATCATCGAAGCGCGCGCCCAGTACCAGCAGCAGGTCGCTCTCCTGCACCGCCATGTTGGCGGCGCGGGTGCCATGCATGCCCAGCATGCCCAGCGACTGCGGATGATTGGCCGGCAGGGCGCCCAGGCCGCGCAGGGTCAGCACGGTGGGAATCGCGCTGGCTTCGACGAAATCGCGCAGGTCCTGCACCGCATCGCCCAGCGCGATGCCACCGCCGGCGTAGACCACCGGCTTTTCCGCGGCGGCCAGCGCGGCGATGGCTTCGGCGATGGCGGCCGCGGCCGGTGCCGGTGGGGGCTCGACGCTGGCTGGCACGTGCGCCGGCAGGTGGCTGGCATCGGCGACCTGCACGTCCTTCGGCAGGTCGATCAGCACCGGGCCCGGACGTCCCTCGCGCGCTATGCGGAATGCTTCGGCCAGCGCCCGCGGCAGGTCGTCAACGCTGCGCACCAGCCAGCTGTGCTTGACGATGGGCATGGTCAGGCCGAACACATCCAGCTCCTGGAAAGCATCGGTGCCCAGCAACGGCGTGGCGACCTGGCCGGTGATGCACACCATCGGCACCGAATCCAGCATCGCATCGGCGATGCCGGTGACCAGGTTGGAAGCACCGGGGCCGGAGGTGGCCACGCAGACGCCGACGCGGCCACTGGCGCGTGCATAGCCATTGGCGGCCAGCGCAGCCCCCTGTTCGTGGCGCACCAGGATGTGTTTCAGGCGCGAATCCACCAGCGCATCGTAGAACGGCATGATGGTGCCACCGGGATAGCCGAACAGCGTCTGCACGCCTTCGGCTTCCAGGGCCTGGGTCAGCCAGCGCGCACCATTGGGTGTCGCGCTGCGTTGTGCGGGGTTGTTCATGGGGGAGCCTTGCAGAGCGGGGGAGGGGAGGCCGCGCGGTTACGCGGCCTGTCCTTGCAGCCAGACCATCCTGGCGCGCAGTTCCCTGCCCACCTTCTCGATCGGATGCTCCAGGTCGGCCTGCTTGAACCGGTTGTAGTTCGGCAGGCCCGCTTCGTACTCGGCCACCCAGTTGCGGGTGAAGGTGCCGTCCTGGATGTCCTTGAGGACCTCCTTCATGCGCTCCTTGGTGCTGGCATCGATGACCCGCGGGCCGCTGACGTAGTCGCCGTACTGCGCGGTCTCGGAGATGAACTCCAGCATCCGCGAGATGCCGCCCTCGTAGAACAGGTCGACGATCAGCTTCAGCTCGTGGAGTACTTCGTAGTAGGCGATCTCCGGCTGGTAACCGGCTTCCACCAGGGTCTCGAAGCCGGCCTGCACCAGCGCCGAGGCACCACCGCACAGCACGGCCTGCTCGCCGAACAGATCGGTTTCGGTTTCTTCCTTGAAGGTGGTCTGGATCAGGTTGGCGCGCGCGCCGCCGAGGCCACCGGCATAGGCCAGCGCGTGCCGGGCGGCGTTGCCGCTGCGGTCCTGGTGCACCGCCCAGATGCATGGCACGCCGCGGCCGATCTCGTATTCGCGGCGCACCAGCGCACCCGGTCCCTTCGGCGCGACCAGCACCACATCGAGGTCGTCGCGCGGGACGATCATGTCGAAATGCACATTGAGGCCATGCGCGAACAACAGGCAGGAACCCTGCTTCATGTTCGGCGCCAGCACCTCCTCGTAGAGCTTCTTCTGCACCATGTCAGGGGTCAGCACGGCGACCAGGTCGGCGTCCTTCACCGCCTCGGCCGGTGCCTTGACGGTGAAGCCATCGGCCTGCGCCTTCACTTCGGTCGGGCCACCCGGACGCAGGCCGACCACCACCTCGAAGCCGGATTCGCGCAGGTTCAGTGCATGCGCGCGGCCCTGGCTGCCGTAGCCGATGACGGCGATCTTGGTCTGGGGCAGGTCGTTGGTGCTCATCGTGGTGGTTCCTTGCAGAGGGTGTGGAGGAGGGCGTGCACGGGTTCCTGAAACGAAAAAACCCGCGCCGGGACCGGTGCGGGTTCTGATCGAGTTGCTGTGTGTTGCTGTTGCTTACACGCTGGCTCGTCCCGCTCCGGTGGGCTGGCTAATAAGTACGAGCACGAGAAGCGAACGCAGCGAGGCGGCACCGGAAGCGGTGGGCTCGAAGTTCGTCGGCGTGGGTGTGTGGCGCTGCAACATGGGTCCGAGGAAAGCACGTGCGTTTCGGGGTTGTCAACCTTTCATGGCGATGCAGAGATGGTTGCCTGTGCATCGATGCGAAAGGCTTGTCGCACAAGCTTCGTTGCGGTTGAAACCACCGTGTCCCGCCGGTGGGTGCCCGCGGTCCGGTGGCTGGCGCGCGGGATCCGGGGCGCTGCGGTCGGCCCGGCATCCGTCATCGGCGTCGTGCCACATGACCAATGCCGGATACCACGCCGGCACGATACCGGCGACCATCCAGGGCCACCTTCGATCCGGACATGCCCGTGACCCGACGCCTTGCCCGCTGCCTGCCGGCCGCCATCCTGCTCGCACTGTTGCCGACCACCACGATCGCCGCCGATCGCATCACCGGCCACGCCTTCGCCACCCGTTCCGAAGTGATCGCACCGCATGCCATGGCCGCGACCTCGCAGCCGCTCGCCACGCAGATCGCACTGGACGTGATGAAGGACGGCGGCAGCGCCGTCGATGCAGCGATCGCCGCCAACGCCGCCCTCGGCCTGATGGAGCCCACCGGCAATGGCATCGGCGGCGACCTGTTCGCCATCGTGTGGGATCCGAAGACACGGAAACTGCATGGCTACAACGGCTCCGGACGCTCGCCGAAATCGCTGACGCTGTCCGAGTTCCAGCGCCGCGGCCTGAAGGACATCCCCGCCACCGGCCCGCTGCCGGTCTCGGTACCCGGTGCTGTCGATGGCTGGTTCGCACTGCACGAGCGCTTCGGGCGCAGGCCGATGCGCGACAACCTCGCGCCGGCGATCCGCTATGCCCGCGAAGGCCATCCGGTCGCCGAGGTCATCGCCTACTACTGGGACCGCTCGGTGCCGCGTCTGTCGCAATACCCCGGCTTCACCGAACAGTTCACCCTCGATGGCCACGCGCCGCGCAAGGGTGAGCTGTGGAAGAACCCGAACCTGGCCGACACGCTGCAGCAGATCGCCGAAGGAGGGCGGGACGCGTTCTACAAGGGCGACATCGCCCGCACCATCGATGCCTACTTCAAGGCCAACGATGGCTACCTCAGCTACGACGATCTGGCCAGCCACCACGGCGAATGGGTCGAGCCGGTGAGCAGCAGTTACCGCGGATACGACGTCTGGGAACTGCCGCCGAACAGCCAGGGTATCGCCGCGCTGCAGATCCTCAACATCCTGGAAGGCTACGATTTCTCGAAGATTCCGTTCGGCTCGCCCGAGCATGTGCATCTGTTCGTGGAGGCCAAGAAGCTGGCCTTCGCCGACCGCGCCCGCTTCTACGCCGACATGGCCTTCCAGCCTGCGCCGGTGCAGAAGCTGGTTTCCAAGGAATATGCCGCGCAGCGCCGCGCGCTGATCTCGATGGACAAGGCGCTGAAGGAAGTGCAGCCGGGTACGCCGAAGCAGCTGGAGGAGGGCGATACCATCTACATGACCGTGGCCGACAGCGACGGCATGATGGTGTCGCTGATCCAGTCCAACTACCGCGGCATGGGCAGCGGCATGGCCCCGCCGGGGCTGGGCTTCATCCTGCAGGATCGCGGCGAGATGTTCGTGCTGCAGAAGAACCACCCGAACGGATATGCGCCCGGCAAGCGTCCGTTTCAGACCATCATCCCGGCGTTCATCACCAAGGATGGCGAACCGTATGCGAGCTTCGGCGTGATGGGCGGTGCGATGCAGCCGCAGGGACATGCGCAGATCGTGATGAACCTGGTGGACTTCGGCATGAACCTGCAGGAAGCCGGCGACGCACCGCGCATCCAGCACGAGGGTTCCACCGAACCAACCGGGCAGGCCACGGCGATGAGCGATGGTGGCGAGGTCAACCTGGAGACCGGCTTTCCGTACGAAACCATCCGTGCGCTGATGCGCAAGGGCCACCGCGTGGTGTTCGCCGATGGTCCCTACGGCGGTTACCAGGCGATCCTGCGCGACCCGCGGACCGGCGTGTACTACGGCGCCTCGGAAAGCCGCAAGGACGGCCAGGCGGCGGGCTACTGAGCCCGGCGAACGGCGGGGCGCCTCGTGGCTGGCGTGTTCCGCAGAGTATCTGGTCTGGCCGGGCGGTGGGGCTGGGCGGGGGACGGCAAGAGCCGCTCCTGCGGGCCTTGTTTCGCGCTTGCTCGTGTGCGCTGTCCTGCGCACACGGCAAGACCGGGGTTGGGCTCCTGCCCAACCCGTCGGACGCATGCGTCCGACCCATGGCGCTCAACACCCCCACCCAGCCTCACTGCCCGACCTCCGACAGTTTCCGTGTGCGTCAGCCACGGAAAAGAAGAATTGAAAAATCAACAGCAACTGCAACTGCAACAGCAATGCAGGAGCGCCGTGACTCTGTCCGGGGCGGGGCGGGGCGGGGTGGGCTGGCGGAGGCGTAGAGCGCCACGGAGGGCGCGAAACGAGGCACGCAGGACGCAGTTCTTGCCGTCCCCCGCCAGCTCACCCCGTCCCGCCCACCCACCCGCAGTCCGCTCTACGCCGTTGCTTTTTGCTGTTGCACCTGCTTCGGCGGGTGCAGGGCCGCAGGCCCTGCGAATCCCCCCTCAATCCTGATCGATCGCGCGCGCCGCTTCCTCGCGTGTCTCTTCCTGCGCCGCCATCTCGCGCTCGATCCACGATTCGATCATGTGCCGCGCGCGCAGCGCCTTGCGACGCTCCTGCGTCCATTCCTCGTCCAGCACGCGGTACAACGCCACCATCACCAGCACCATCAACAGCGCGAACGGCAATGCCGCGATGGTGATCATCCCCTGCAGCGCCGACAGGCCACCGGCCAGCAACAACGCAGCCGCGATCAACGCGATCGCCACGCCCCAGGCCAGCTTGCGTTTCAGCGGCGGATCGCCGGCCTCGTTGGTGGACATGCTGGCCAGCACCAGCACCGCCGAATCGGCCGAGGTCACGAAGAAGATCATCAACAGCACCAGCGCCACGCTGGCCAGCACGGTCGGGATCGGCAGGCTGTCGAACATCGTGAACAATACCGTCTCATAGCCGTTGCCCAGCGCCTGCACCAGGTCGACATGACCGAACAGCTGCGACCACAGCGCAGTGCCACCGAAGACCGAGAACCACAGGAAACCCAGCACGGTGGGCGCGATCACCACGCCGATGACGAACTCGCGGATGGTGCGGCCGCGCGAAATGCGCGCGATGAAGGAACCGACGAACGGCGCCCACGCGATCCACCAGGCCCAGTAGAAGATCGTCCAGTCCGCAACCCAGGTACTGCCGGAGAACGGCGACATGCGCAGGCTCATCGTCACCAGCTGGTTGAGATAGGAGCCCAGGGTCGTGGTGAAGGTATCGAAGATGAAACCGGTAGGGCCCAGCACCAGCACCATCGCCAGCAGCAGCGCGGCCAGACCGAGGTTGAAATTCGACAGCCACTTGATGCCGCGATCCACGCCGCTGGTGGTGGACGCCATGTACAGCACGAAGGCGACGGCGATGATCACCATCTGCGTCGGCACGCTGGCGTGGATGCCGAACACGCGTTCCAGGCCCGCGGCGATCTGGATCGTGCCGAAGCCCAGCGTGGTCGCCACGCCGATCGCGGTGGCCACCACCGCGGCGATGTTGACCACGTGGCCCATCCAGCCGCGATGGTGGCGGCCGATGATCGGCTGCAGCATGTCGCTGACCAGCCCTCGCCCGTTGCGGTTGAACTGGAACCACGCCATCGCCAGGCCTATCAGCGCATAGATCGCCCATGGATGCAGGCCCCAGTGGAAGAACGCATAGCGCATCGATGCACGCGCCGACTCCATGCTCATCGGCGCCAGCCCTTCAGGCGGCTTGGCGAAATGCGAAACCGGCTCGGCCGCCCCCCAGAACACCAGGCCGATGCCCATGCCTGCCGCGAACAGCATCGACATCCAGCTGGCGCGTGAGAAGTCCGGTTCCGCGTCCTCGCCGCCGATGCGAAGGCCGGCGAAGCGCCCGAATGCCAGGTAGAGCAGGAACGTCAGCGACAGGAACACGACCAGCAGGTACATCCAGCCGGCGCCGCGCACCACTTCGGCCAGGACCGCCTGGACAACGGCATTGAAAGGGTCCGGCGCGAGGCCGGCAAGCAGCACCAGTACGGCGACCAGTGCGATGGAAATACGAAACACCATGGAGGGGCTTCTCCGATCATGACGAGAGAGCAGGCAGAACGCTTGCAGTGCACCGCCGGCGCGTGGCCGGCCATGCAGGCGAGGGCGCCGGGACGGGCGCGCAGGAGCGGCGGGCATGAAGGACGCCACACGCCGCGCAGACATTTTACCCGCTGCGCCGTCATGGCGCCGTCATGGGCGCCGCTGCCCGCAGTGTGGTGTAATGCCGCCCAGAAGCGGGGGTACCGGGCCATGCGGCCACGGTTGAGACAGTCCCTTGGAACCTGATCCGGTTGATACCGGCGTAGGGAAGCTTCGCAATGCCGGCCGTGCGCGGACCCTGCCCTGGGCATGTCCGTGCATCCGAGGCAGTGCGCCGCCGCTTCGTCCCTGAAACCACTGGACGATGCCCGATGAACGCACAGCCCTCCGCCCTGCAGCAACAGGCCCGGCAACTTTCCGAATCCGTCACCCGGCCGATCCCTGGATCGCGCAAGGTCCACGTGGCCGGCTCGCGCCCGGACCTGCAGGTCCCGATGCGCGAGATCGCGCTGACGCGCACGCCGACCCTGTTCGGCGGCGAAGAGAATGCGCCGGTCACCGTCTATGACACCTCCGGGCCGTATACCGATCCAGACGCGCGCATCGATCTCTCCGCCGGGCTGCCGGCCCTGCGCCGGGGCTGGGTGGAAGAGCGCGGCGACACCGAACCGCTGGACGGGTTGAGTTCGGCCTTCGGTCGTTCGCGCGAACACGACGCCAGGCTCGATGCGGTGCGCTTCCCCGCCCGCAGCCAGCCGCGCCGCGCGCGCGCCGGCGCCAACGTCACCCAGATGCATTACGCCCGCCGCGGCATCATCACCCCGGAAATGGAGTTCGTCGCCATCCGCGAGAACCAGCGGCTGGAGGCCGTGCGCGATGCCGGACTGCTGCAGCAGCATCCCGGCGAATCGTTCGGCGCCTCGATCCCGAGGATCATCACCCCTGAATTCGTGCGCGATGAGATCGCCCGCGGGCGCGCCGTCCTGCCCAACAACATCAACCATCCGGAAAGCGAACCGATGATCATCGGCCGCAACTTCCTGACCAAGATCAACGCCAACATCGGCAACAGCGCGGTGTCTTCGGGCATTGCCGAGGAAGTGGAGAAGCTGGTCTGGGCGATCCGCTGGGGCGGCGACACGGTGATGGACCTGTCCACCGGCAAGCACATCCATGAGACCCGCGAGTGGATCATCCGCAACTCGCCGGTGGCGATCGGTACAGTGCCGATCTACCAGGCGCTGGAAAAGGTCGACGGCCGCGCCGAGGAGCTCACCTGGGAGATCTTCCGCGACACCCTCATCGAGCAGGCCGAGCAGGGCGTGGACTACTTCACCATCCATGCCGGCGTACTGCTGCGGCACGTGCCACTGACCGCGAAGCGCGTCACCGGCATCGTCAGCCGCGGCGGTTCGATCATGGCCAAGTGGTGCCTGGCCCACCACAGGGAAAACTTCCTCAATACGCACTTCGAGGACATCTGCGAGATCATGAAGGCCTACGACGTGACCTTCTCGCTCGGCGATGGCCTGCGCCCGGGCTGTATCGCCGATGCCAACGATGCCGCGCAGTTCGGCGAGCTGGAAGCGCTGGGCGAGCTGACGAAGATCGCCTGGAAGCACGACGTGCAGACCATGATCGAAGGCCCCGGCCACGTGCCGATGCAGCTGATCAAGGAGAACATGGACAAGCAGCTTCGCGAATGCGGCGAAGCGCCGTTCTACACGCTGGGACCGCTGACCACCGACATCGCGCCGGGCTACGACCACATCACCAGTGCGATCGGCGCGGCGATGATCGGCTGGTACGGCACCGCCATGCTCTGCTACGTGACCCCGAAGGAACACCTCGGCCTGCCCAATCGCCAGGACGTGCGCGACGGCATCATGGCCTACCGCATCGCCGCGCACGCCTCCGACCTGGCCAAGGGGCATCCCGGCGCGCAGGTGCGCGACAACGCGTTGAGCAAGGCCCGCTTCGAGTTCCGCTGGGAGGACCAGTTCAACCTTGGCCTGGATCCGGAGAAGGCGCGGGAGTTCCACGATGAAACGCTGCCGAAGGATGCCCACAAGCTGGCGCATTTCTGCTCGATGTGCGGACCGCACTTCTGCTCGATGAAGATCACCCAGGACGTGCGTGATTACGCCGCCGGGCAGGGCGTGGAAGAAGCCCGCGCGCTGGAGGCGGGCATGCAGGAGAAATCCGCGCAGTTCCGTGCCGCGGGCGCGGAGGTATACCAGCAGAAGTGACGCCCGGGCAGGCACCGGCCAGCGGCCGGTGCCGATCGCCCGCACGAGGACCTGCCCGCCGCTCGCATGACATTCACCTGCGGCGTGAAGATTCGCATTCCTGGTATGCCATCAATGGTTTCGGGTGGTTTCACGGCCATGCGCGGCGGCGCGCTGCGGATAGGGAGGGCGCCGCTTTATCCAGGCTTCAGCTTTCTGGCCGGAACCGTGCCCGGTGACGGCGTTCCGTATATTCCCGGATACGTGCACGGGTAATGCTGGCGCGGCTTTCAGGGGTAAATGCCAGCGGCAAAGAAGGTGTCGCCGCGGTGGGATCGACCCTGCTCCCGTCGTGGTGAAAATGAATGCCGGATAAAAATTTCGCGCCACAAGGGCGCGAATGGTGAAAACGATTATCAGAATACGTGGGCGAGAGAGCGCCTGGTCGCCGCCGCAGCATGTGCGGTCAACCTGCATAGGCTAGTATTCGTGCGCTTCGGTTTATTTGCGGTATGGGTCCATGCTGTTTGCAGAGTCTGGCTGTTCGTGTGAATGCGGAAAAGGAATCTCCGTGGGTCCGGCAGGTACAGCGTCCGCCCGCCACGTTCGATAATGATGAACATCAGCAACAGCGACCTGCGCGACGCGGACATCCTGCGTATCGGCGAATGCACCGTCATCCTGTCCTCCCGCGAGGTACAGGTGCCGGGCGCGCGGCGCGTGCGCCGGCTGACGCCGAAGGCGGTCGGAGTATTGCGCGCGCTGGTACGCAGCAATGGCCGGGTTGTTACGCGCGAGGAGCTGTTCGCCGAGGTGTGGCCGGACACGCTGCCCACCAACGATGTGCTGACCCAGGCGGTCACCCAGCTGCGCAAGGCGTTTGCCGGGAGCGATGACGCCGGGCCCTATATCGAGACCATCGCCAAGAGCGGCTATCGCCTGCTGGTGCCGGTCAGCCTGCCGATCGCACAGGAGATGCGGCCGGATACGGCTGAGGACGCGTCCACCGGCATGGCGGCGCCCGCCGGGGACGATCCCGTGCCGCCTCCGCCGGTCCAGCCGGTTCCACCTTCGCCCGCGATGCCGCCGCGTCCGCGCAGCGCCTGGCGCAGGCTGCGCCGCCGCGTGCTGCTGGGCGTCGGCCTGGCGATGTTCGCCGCACTGGCGATGATGGGATGGCTGCTGCTGCAACGCACGCCGCCGACGGCGGTGGACGCCGCAGTGGAGAACGGAACCCGCGTCATCGGCAGCCCACAGCGGCCTTATCGCCTGATCACCGCGGGTACGGGCTTCGACATGTATCCCACGCTGTCGCCGGATGGCTCGCAGGTGGCCTACGAGGCCAGCGACGACGAGGGCGGCGGCCGGATCAAGGTACAGACGTCCGGCAATGCGCCAGCGCGCGATCTGGTGCAGCGCCCGGACGGCGCACTGGACCGTTTCCCGCACTGGTCGCCGGATGGCCGTGAAATCGCCTTCGCCCGCTTCTTCGCCGACGGCCGCTGCGAGGTGCTGATCGCCAGCGCGACCGGCGGCAACCTGCGCCGAGCCACGCGCTGCGATGGCACCGAACTGCTCAGCTTCGACTGGATGCCGGATGGCCGCGGGCTGGTGTTCGGCAGCATGGTGGGCCGCTTCGCCCATCGCGGCATCCGCGTGCTCGACCTGGGCACCGGGCAATGGCGCGCGCTGCGGTATGCGGCGGAGGCGGATGACTTCGATTACGCCCCGCAGATATCGCCGGATGGCCGCTGGCTGGCGTTCGTGCGCAATCCACAGGTCGGCGATCTGTGGCGGATGCCGGCTGAAGGCGGTGAGCTGGAGCAGCTGACCGACGACGCTGCCGAGATCCGTGGCTGGGCCTGGCTGGGCGACAGCACGCACATCGTGTTCGGGCGCCGCGTGGACAGCGAGGTCAGGTTGTATCGGCTGGATACCGGCACCCGCATCCTGCGCGATGTCGGCGTCGATGATGCGCAATGGCCGACGGTGGCGCGCAACGCCAATCTGCTGGCGTTCGTGCATCGCAAGGCACAGTTCGGCCTGTTCAACATCCCGCTGCAGGATCCGTCCCACGCGCGGCGCATCTTCGCCTCCAGCGGCCGCGACAGCCAGCCGATGCTGGCACCGGACGGGCGCCAGATGGTGTTCGCCTCCGATCGTTCCGGTACCTATGCGCTGTGGTGGGCGGATCTGCAGCAGCCGCAGTCGCTGCGCCCCATCGAAGGTCTGCGGCCGGATACCCGGCAGGCGCCGGACTGGTCGCCGGACAGCCGCCGCCTGCTGGTGCTCGGGCGCGACGATCATGGCCGCTCGCTGATCTACGAGCTGGCCCCGCGCGACGAACAGTCCAGCATGCTGCCGGTACCGGCAACACGGCCGCTGCAGGCCCTGTATACCGACGATCCGGACCGGCTGCTGGTGATCGAACGCGATGACGCCCAACGCACCCGGCTCAGCCTGTACGACCGCGCGAAGACGCCGTGGCAACGCCTGGCGGCGCTGGAAGGGATATCGCAGGCACGCTTCGACGCACAGCACCGGCGGGTCCTGTTCACCCGTTTCGGTGCCGGTGGGCTGTGGTCCGCCGATGCGTCACTGGCCGCGTCCAGCATCCGGCAGGTCAGCAACGACAGGCCCTCGCGCTGGCGCTACCGCACCTGGGCCATCGCCAGCGGTGGCCGCATCGACTATGTCGACACCGACTTCGGCTGCAGCACCGGCCTGCTGCGTCTGGCCGAAGGTGTGCCGCCCTTCTCGCGTTGCCTGGACGCGCAGCGCCTGAGTACCGGCAATGGTTTCAGTGCCAGCCCTGACGGGTCCGAGCTGTACGTGGCACTGGCGGTCAACGACGGCTCCGATATCGGCGTGATGACGCTGCCGGAGAGCGATTCGGATCTGTTCCCGGCATTCGCCAAGCCCTTGATCCTGAAGAAATAAATCCTTTCGTAAGTTCTTCGGAACGGCCTCGCGTCGATTTCGTCGCGAAGTCGTGCTGCCTTCCTGACCACCCCGGCCTGATTTGGCAAAACGATTGCCCTGTATTGGCAAACCGTGGTGCCCCTTCATGCGTCAGCTCGCCCTCGCCGATCGCGGCCAAACGCTTTCCCTGGACAAATCGCCCGACGATGTCATCCCCACCTGCTTGGGCGTGGCCCGGCTGGGCAGCCTGCAGACCGCGGCCAACTGCTTCACGGTGTGGATCCAGGTGCGCGGCAGTGCATGGGTGGACGCCAAGGAAGGCCGCTTCCGGTTGCGGCAGGGCGAGTGGATCGCGTTCGAGAAGGAATCGCGGCCGCTGGTGCAGGCCGGGCGCAGCGGCCTGTGCATCGGGCTGGCACTGAACGCCGACGCCATGCGCATGCTGGCCGAACTCGCCGACTGCGGCCTGTATGCCGGACGCGGGCAAATGAAGCACGCCGAACTGCGGGTGGCAGTGCACCTGTGGCGCGATGCGCTGGACAGCGGCCTGCCGGCACAGGCGCTGCGTCCGCTGCTGCTGCACCTGGCCTCGCTGCAGCGCCTGCTCGCCGGCACCGTGCAGCGCTGCCCGGGGCGCTCGCGCAGCCGCAAGCGCCAGGTCTTCGGGCGCATGCAGCGCGCGCGGCTCTACCTGGAAGGCAACAGCCACCGCGTGGTACGCATCGGCGAGCTGGCCGAGCTGACCAACTTCTCCAGCTGGTATCTCTCCAAGACGTTCCAGAGCCTGTACGAAGAGAGCCCGCAGGCGCTTTCCGCGCGCCTGCGCCTGGAGCGGGCCGCCGACCTGCTGCGCGATACCGACATGATGATCGGCGAAGTTGCCGCAGCGAGCGGTTTCGACAACTGCTGCAGCTTCGCCCGCGCGTTCCGCGCGCGCTTCGGCACCTCGGCTTCGCATTACCGTGAAAGCGCGGTCAGGCTGCCGCCACATTCGGCAAAGTCTCCGGTTGGCTCACGCAAACCCAGGGTCGCAACACGATCGTAACGTTTGGGGGCGTTTTAACACGCCACTAACGTACCTTGGAGAGATACATGAATTTCCGTAACCCCGCCGTGCGGCTGGGCATGCTGCCGGCCGGTATCGCGCTGGCGCTGAGCCCGAGCTTCGCCTCGGCCCAGGAAGCTGCGTCCGGCACCACCGACCTTGACCGTATCTCGGTCACCGGCTCGCGCATCCGCCAGGCCAGCATGGAAACCGCCCAGCCGGTGATCGCGCTGCAGCGCGCCGACATCGAAAAGCAGGGCTTCACCAACGTCGCCGACATCGTGCAGAACCTGGCCGCGACCGGCTCGCCGGCGATCAGCCGCGCCGATGCGCTGACCTCCGGTGAAGAAGTGGGCGGCCAGTACGTCGACCTGCGCAACCTCGGCCCGGAGCGCACCCTGGTGCTGCTGGACGGCAAGCGCATGGGCACCAGCACCGGCGGTTACACCGACCTTGCCTCGATCCCGACCTCGGTCGTCGAGCGCATCGAAGTGCTGACCGACGGCGCTTCGGCGATCTACGGCTCCGACGCCATCGCCGGCGTGATCAACATCATCACCCGCAAGAACTTCGACGGCCTGGAAGCCAGCTTCTACGGCGGCCAGTACGGCCAGGGCGACGGCGAGCAGGAAACCTACAATTTCGTCTACGGCCAGACCGGCGAGCGTGGTTCGCTGACCTTCGGCGCCGAGTACAGCAAGCAGGACGAGGTCCAGGCCAAGGATCGTCGTTTCAGCCGCTACCCGAACGGCCAGTGGCATCCGGTTCCGGGCGCTGACGGCGCCAATGGCTGGTCGGCTGCGTCCAACCAGGGCATCGTGATCGACCCCAACGACGAGGACCTCTGGTACACCCGCAACCCGGGCGCCACCGGCAACTCGCTGGCCACCGATTACCACGAAACCGACCTGGCCGATTACAGCAATCCCAGCCAGGAAATGTGGCTGCAGAACAAGCTGGAGCGTCGTTCGGTGTTCGCCAATGGCGACTTCGACGTCACCGACAACGTCCGCGCCAACGCGAACGTGCTGTACACCAAGCGCACCGCGACCTCGCAGATCGCCGGCTATCCGTACCAGTCGGAAGTCTATGAGACCCCGCTGGCGGCCGACAGTGCGTTCAATCCGTTCGGCGAAGAAGCCCACTTCATCCGCCGTGGCTCCGAAGTGCCGCGCCAGACCGAGTCGGAGCAGGAAACCTTCCGCTTCAGCACCGGCCTGGAAGGTTCCTTCCAGTTCGCCGACCGCTACTTCGACTGGGACGTGGGCTACGTCTACAACCAGAACAAGGGCGTCAAGTCCGGTATCGGTGACCTGTTCATCCCGAACGTGGCCAATGCGGTCGGCGCGTCGTTCCTGGATGCCGATGGCGTCGCCCACTGCGGCGCTCCCGGTGCCGTGGTCTCTGGTTGCACCCCGTGGAACCCGCTGCTGCCGTACGGCGCCACCGGCCCGGGCGCACTGGCGGGCAACGAGGCACTGCAGAACTACCTGTTCCTGCCGAGCCACGACACCTACACCAACACCACCAAGGTCTACAGCGCCAACCTGGCGGGCAGCGTCGCAACCCTGCCGGCGGGCGACCTCGCCTTCGCGGCGGGTTACGAGCACCGTGAGGAAAGCGGCGAGTACAACCCGGACGCACTGCTGCAGTCGGGCCTGAGCACCAGCCTGGCCGGCGCGCCGACCAAGGGTGACTACGAGCTCGACGAGTTCTACCTGGAACTGAACGTGCCGATCCTGGCCGACCTGCCGTTCGCCAGGGAGCTCTCGCTCGACATGGCCGGCCGTTACTCGGACTACAACACCTTCGGCGACACGGTGAACTCCAAGTTCGGCCTGAAGTGGAAGCCGATCGACGACCTGCTGATCCGCGGCACCTACGCTACCGGCTTCCGTGCTCCGACCATTTCGGACATGTACGGCGGCACCGGCCAGACTTTCGACAGCTACACCGATCCGTGCGACAGCAGCTTCGGCGCCGCTGCGCGCAACCCGTCGGTCGCTGCGGCCTGCGGCGCTGCCGGCGTTCCGGCCGACTTCCGCCAGATCACCTCCGGCGGTGCCACCTCCACCGGCCCGGGCACGCAGTCGTACAGCGCGTTCGAATCCGGTTCCAACCCGAACCTGATGCCGGAAACCTCCAAGACCTGGACCGCCGGCTTCGTCTACAGCCCCAACTTCGTGCAGGGCCTGGACATCAGCCTGGACTGGTGGAAGATCCGCATCGACGACGTCATCGCCGCTGAATCGGTGACTTCGATCCTCAACAACTGCTACGTGCTGGGCATCGATGCGGCCTGTGGTCGCTTCGAGCGCGGTACCGAAGGCCGCACCACCAACCAGGTCGTCGACGTGACCCGCACCCTGGTCAACGGTGGTTACCAGGAAACCGCAGGTTACGACCTGGGTGTCAGGTACCGCCTGCCGGAACTGTCGGTCGGCAATTTCACCGTTGACTGGAAGACCACCTACGTCGATTACCTGGAGTACAAGGCGGACAACGAAGCCGAAACGCCGGTCGAGCAGTTCACCGGCTGGGAAGGCAACTTCCGCGTGCGTTCGAACCTCAACGTCGACTGGAGCCTGGGCGACTTCGGCGTGAACTGGGGCGTGCGCTACTACTCCGGCATGAAGGAAGCCTGCTCGTACGATCTGGAAGGTGGCCCGGAGTGCAACATTCCGGACTTCAACTCGTCGTACACGCTGGCACAGCCGTCCCGCAAGGTGGGCTCGAACACCTTCCACGACCTGCAGATCCGTTACAACGCTCCGTGGGATGCCACCATCTCGCTGGGCGCCAACAACGTGTTCAACCACGAAGGTCCGGTCATGTACAGCCAGCCGAACTCGAGCTTCTCGTACTACGGTGGCTTCGACATCGGTCGCTTCTACTACATGAAGTACACCCAGCGCTTCTGATCATCGAAGCCCTGGCATGAAAAAGGGAAGGGCGGGCCGCAAGGCCCGCCCTTCTTCTTTGCCGCAGCACACGGATCGGAACGTGCCCGGCCCGACGTGACGCCCCGCCGCCGTCAGGCGTCGTTCGGGGTCAATCCCATCAACGCGTTGGCGTGTTCGCGCCATTCCGGGAGCCTGTGCAGCACGTTCGCGCGCTGCAGGTAGTCCTCATCCACCGGGTCGCCGTTGATCAGTGCCAGCGCGACATGCACCGCACCGGTCACCCAGAAGCTGCGCGTATTCGCGCGCCGTGGCTGCAGGTGGAACCCCACCGCCTCGACGATCGGCATCGGCAGGCCCCACAGGCCAAGCAGGTAGGCGCCCGCTTCGGCATGTCCAGGGCGCTGGTCGTCGTCCGAGGCCGGTTCGGTGCGCTCGTTGCGCACGCCCGGCAACAACAGGCCGATATCGGCCAGCAAGGCCGCGGTGGCGCCCAGTTCCGCGCTGGAAGCCGGCAGCAGGCGCGCCGCCAGCCGCGAAGCGAGCAGGGCGCGCTGTTGCAGCGAGTTGCGTTCGGCCACCGACAGCGTCGAAGCTGAGAACACCTCGCTGGCCAGCACCAGGTCGCGCAGGGTCGACAGGCCCAGCCGGGTTACCGCGGTACGCAGGTCGGAAATGGTGCGCCCGCTGCTGAAGAACGCCGAATTGGACAGCTGCAGCACCTTGGCGGCGATTGCCGGGTCGGCGGCGACCAGCTTGGCGACATCGGCGCTGTCGGCATCGTCGTCGTCTTCCAGCGCGCGGGTGAGGTCAAGGTACAGATGGGGCGGCGAGGGCAGCTTCTCGATGCGGCCGATGGCGTCGCGCAGGCGCGGGCTGTCCAGCAGCTCGCGCAGTTCTTCCAGGCTGCTCAATGCCTCCAGCAGCACTTCCGGCGCCAGCGGCAGCGGAAGGAAGCGATGGGCCACGCCGATCAGCCGCGCCGGCGGCGGCCGGTTGCCCTGCTGGGAATCGACCAGTGCGATACGGATGGTTTCCGGGCGCAGCGTGCGGATCTGGCCGAGCAGCGTGGTGGCGTCCATGTCGGACAGGTACGGGCTGACGATGACCGCGTCCAGCGGTGAGCCGGCGACGGCTTCCATCGCGGCATGCCCACCCGGCACGGTGGTGGTCAGCCAGTCTTCCCCCAGATCGCCGATGAATTCGCCCAGATCGGCCGGCAGGCTGGCTTCGTCCCCAACAAACAGAATGCGCACGACACGTTCCCCTTGCAGACCTCGCGTTGCCGCGCGGTCAGTCTAAACGTCGCAATTTAACCGATCAGGCTTGCGGATTGATGTGCGGCATGGCCTAACCGTGACGTACATCGCCCTGACGTTCAGCCAGGGCGACGCACGCGACCTCCGGCAGGCTCAGGCCTTGTCGCCGAGGTAACGCTGGTGGGCCTCGGTCAGGATGGCCTTGGCCTCGGCGGCGCCGCCCCAGCCGTCCAGCTTGACCCACTTGCCCTTCTCCAGGTCCTTGTAGTGCTCGAAGAAGTGGCCGATGCGCTCCAGCCAGTGGCTCGACACCTGCTCGATATCCTCCACATGGGCATAACCGCTGAAGATCTTGGCGATCGGCACCGCGAGGATCTTCTCGTCGCTGCCGGCCTCGTCGCTCATCTTCAGCACGCCCACCGGGCGGCAGCGCACCACCGAGCCCGGGACCAGCGGCAGCGGCAGCACCACCAGCACGTCGGCCGGATCGCCGTCACCGCACAGGGTGCTCGGGACGTAGCCGTAATTGCAGGGGTAGCGCATCGGGGTCGACAGGATGCGGTCGACGAAGATCGCGCCGGTTTCCTTGTCCACTTCGTACTTCACCGGCTCGGAATCCTTGGGGATCTCGATGATGACGTTGATTTCGTCCGGCGGGTTCTTGCCGGGGGAGACGAGTTCCAGACCCATTGATTGCTCCGGTTGAGGGGGGCGGAAAGTCCGCCATTTTATGCGTTTGGGCGGTTGCGTGCAGGTGCCGGGCCCACGCTCGGACGGGAGGCATCCCGGCCCTCGGGATGGGGCTGTGCCGATGGCCGGGCCCCGGCGCAGCGGCGAAGCTGTGGGCAGGTTGTCGTTGGAGCCTGTCCGATGTTTCACTTGACCCTCCTTTCGGCCTGTCGCAGGCCCGGTGGACGCCCGGGCTCCGGGCGGCTGTCGCCGGGCCTCATGACGCTGGCTCTGCTGGCGCTGGCGCTGGTGCTCGCGTCGCCCGCGGGGGCGGGGTCGGCTTCCGGCGCTTCGCCACGTTTCGTGGATCTGGTCGACCACCCGGCGCCGGAGGCCAACTGGGACCGCTTCCATGACCTGGAAGACCGGCTGTCGGGGGCCTTCCTGGCGGCATGCGGCAAGGGTGCCTGCGTGCCGCGGCGTTTCCTGTGGCCGATGCAGCTGCGTTGTTCGGTGCGGGTGGGCGAGGGCAGCATCGCGGCGTGCATCTGGGTCGTGGCTGGCAGCGATCTGCGCGTCCGTGCCGCAGGCAGCATCGATCCGGATGTGGTGATCTGGCGCTGCGTGCTGCCGGTGCCAGCCGGCCTGGCGGTGGACGCGTTCCATGCCGCGCTCGATGTCGCCGATCCGCTGCAGGTACGCCTGCCGGGAGCGGCAATGAGCCTGATGCAGGGCCTGCGCGAGTGCCTGGACACGCCGGGTACCCGCTCATGATCGGCGTGCTGCTGGCCGCGATGGCGATCATCTCCACGCCAGAGGCCGGGCGCTGGCCGGGTCTGGCGCTGGCCGCGTCGACCCGCGATCACGGCCCGTCCTGGCTCGCTCGGCCTGTTGTCCATGTGGACGCGCGCGACCATCCGGCCCCGGGGGAAGGCGCTGCGGCCTTCGACGCGATGGAGCGTGCGCTGGTGCGGGGCTTCGACTACATCTGTGGCGACACGTTCTGCGAAGGCGACCATGGCAACCTGCGCGCGCTGCAGCTGCGTTGTGCGGTGAACCAGACGGATGGCCGGGTGCAGGGCTGCCTGTGGAGCTTCGCCGGGAGTTACGCCTGGGTTGAACGGGATTCGCCATTGCCGATGGCCGACGCGCGGACCTGGGCCTGTCCACTGCCGCTGGTTCCGGGGACACCGTTGCCGGTGCTGTTGGCGCTGCTCAGTGGGCGCGACGCGCTGGACACGCCGTTACCGGGCAGTGGGCGCAGCACTTACGATGCGCTGACGGATTGTCTGTGACGCCAGGACCCAACGCCCGCTGGACCTGGCGCTCCGCGTGCCGCCCAGCGGTCGGCATCAGCCCTGTGCGTCGGCGTGCAGCGCGGTGTTGAGCTCGTCCACCACCGGCGCCCACTCGGCGTCGCGCTTCAATGCTTCGGCAAGGAAATGGCGCTGGCCGTCGCTCCAGAAGGGGGCCTGGCTCACCTTCACGTCCGATGCCAATGGGTGCTGACGGATGAATTCAGCGATGTCACGCTCGCCGGCCTCCAGGCCGAGCTGCAGGAACAGGTTGGTCATGTTCGGTTCGGTGGTGATCATCGTGCCTCCGCTGGCGGGTCTGGCCGCATTATGGAAACCGGCGCGCCGTTGCCGCGTGACGGTGGAGGCGCCGGCGTGGCCGTTGACGACGCGACGGACTGCTCCGTCGCGTCGCCGTCCAGGGTCAGAGCAGCGGCACCAGCAGCAGGGCCACGATGTTGATGATCTTGATCAGCGGATTGATCGCCGGGCCGGCGGTGTCCTTGTAGGGGTCGCCGACGGTATCGCCGGTCACCGCCGCCTTGTGCGCTTCGCTGCCCTTGCCGCCGAAGTTGCCATCCTCGATGTACTTCTTGGCGTTGTCCCAGGCGCCGCCGCCGGTGGTCATCGAGATCGCCACGAACAGGCCGGTGACGATGGTGCCGATCAGCAGGCCGCCGAGCGCACGCGGCCCCAGCAGCACGCCCACCACCACCGGCACCACCACCGGCAACAGCGACGGCACGATCATCTCGCGGATCGCCGAACGGGTCAGCATGTCCACGGCACGGTCGTACTGCGGCTTGCCGGTGCCCTGCATGATGCCGGGGATGTCGCGGAACTGGCGGCGGACTTCCTCCACCACCGCACCGGCGGCACGGCCCACCGCCTCCATCGCCATCGCGCCGAACAGATAGGGGATCAGGCCGCCGATCAGCAGGCCGATGATGACGGTGTGGTCGGACAGGTCGAAACGGAATTCCTGCCCCGGGTTGGCGGCCTGCAGGTTGTGGGTGTAATCAGCGAACAGGACCAGCGCGGCCAGCGCCGCCGAACCGATCGCGTAGCCTTTGGTCACCGCCTTGGTGGTGTTGCCGACCGCATCCAGCGGATCGGTGATGTCGCGGATGTCCGAAGGAAGCTCGGCCATCTCGGCAATGCCGCCGGCGTTGTCGGTGATCGGCCCGTAGGCGTCCAGCGCCACGATCATGCCGGCCATCGACAGCATCGCGGTGGCCGCGATGGCGATGCCGTACAGGCCGGCCAGGGCGTGCGCGCCCCAGATCGCCGCGCAGACCGCGATCACCGGCAGCGCGGTGGATTTCATCGAGATGCCCAGCCCGGCGATGATGTTGGTGCCATGGCCGGTGGTCGATGCCCGGGCCACGTGCTGCACCGGCCTGTACTGGGTGCCGGTGTAGTACTCGGTGATCCAGACGATCAGCCCGGTCAGCAGCAGGCCGATCAGCGCGCTGCCATACAACGCGTAGGGGCCGTGTACGTTGTCGCCCATCAGCGCGGTGGTGATCGGGAAGAACGCGACCGCGGCCAGGACCCCGGAGACGATCACGCCCTTGTACAGCGCGCCCATGATCGATCCGCCGGGCTTCACCTTGACGAACAACGCGCCGATGATCGACGCCAGGATCGAGGCACCGCCCAGCACCAGGGGGTACAGCACCGCGTTGCGTCCGGCTTCGGCGATCATCAGGCTGCCCAGCAGCATGGTGGCGATCACCGTTACCGCGTAGGTCTCGAACAGGTCGGCGGCCATGCCGGCGCAGTCACCGACGTTGTCGCCCACGTTGTCGGCGATCACCGCCGGATTGCGCGGGTCGTCTTCCGGGATGCCGGCTTCGACCTTGCCGACCAGGTCGGCACCGACATCCGCACCCTTGGTGAAGATGCCGCCCCCGAGCCGGGCGAAGATGGAGATCAACGACGAGCCGAAGGCCAGCCCGACCAGTGCGTGCAGGGCGTGGGCGACATCCAGCCCCAGCCGCAGCAGCACCGCGTAATAGCCGGCGACGCCGAGCAGGCCGAGTCCGACCACCAGCATTCCGGTGATCGCGCCGCCGCGGAACGCCACGTCCATCGCCGCGCTGATGCCGTTGCGCGCGGCCTCGGCGGTGCGCACGTTGGCACGTACCGAGACGTTCATGCCGATGTAGCCTGCGGCGCCGGACAGGATCGCGCCGATGGCGAAGCCGATGGCGGTATGCCAGCCCAGGAACACCCCGACGAGGAGGAAGAGCACGACCCCGGCGATGCCGATGGTCAGGTATTGCCGGTTGAGATAGGCGCGCGCGCCTTCCTGGATCGCCGCGGCGATCTCCGCCATGCGCGCATTGCCACTGGGCTGCCGCAGGATCCAGCGGGCCGAGACGATTCCATAAACGATTGCGACGATGGCGCACAGCAGCGCCAGTGACAGCCCATGACGTTCCAGCATGACCCCTCCGGAGATGGATGATTGGCATCCAGCGGTGGTGAACTTCACCACGAAGGGGGACGACGGGCTGCAGCTCTGGAACCAACCCGTGCCGACCTCGGCGGTCGTCCAACGTATGGTGGTGTTCAGCATTCCCTGGTGGCCGCAGTATGCGGTGCCATCGCGGGCACCGCCACCTTTGCGCGCGGTTAAGGCGGTTTCTGCGACGGTGCAGGCCTGTCGTCCTGGAGAAAACGCGATGCGCGTTGCCCTGTTGATCCTGAGCGTGCTGGCGCCGAGTCTCGGCATGGCGGCGGAAACGCCCGAGCTGAAACGTGCCGTCGGGGCCGCGCAGGCGGTCGGCGTGGTACACACCCTGCGCCAGATTCCCGAGGCCTGTGCCCGCCTGGAAGGCGCGTTCACCGGTGATGCGGCGCAGCCCTATCGCTTCACGCCGGTCCGCACCAGCGAACAGTGCCAGCCCCGCGCGCGGTTCGTCGACTACGCCAGGGCGCAGCCGAGCGCGGAGAAAGGCTGGAAACTCAACGACGTGATCCGCGTGCCCGATGCGGCATGCCCGACGCGGCAGGCGGTGGTCCATGTCTGGCGCCTGCCGGTGGCGCCGAATGCCGAGCGCGACGGCCAGGGCCAGTCGCGCATCTATCTGGAGGAGGCAAGGAAGCAGGCCGCAAGCGGCAGCATTCCGCAGGTGACGATGTTCGCCGCGCAGCTGCAGATGGAAGGCACGGCCTGCCGCTAGCAGCGGACACGGAAGCCGGGTGGTGCCGGGTCCTGCCCGGCTCCACCCCGTCCCCTCATGCCTGGAAGGGTTCCAGCTTCTTCTTCACCGCCACGTTCTTCAGCGTCACGTACTTCGGCAAGCCGTCCGGACCATACGGCAACGGTGCTTCGCCCTTGATCAGCGGCTGCAGGTAGGCACGCGCCTTTTCGGTGATGCCGAAGCCGTCACGGCGGATGAAGCTGGCCGGCATCTTCTTCTCATGGTTGGCGATCTTCGCCAGCGGGGCGGCTTCGATCTTCCAGCGATACGGCCTGTCGCTGCTGCGCACGATCACCGGCATTACGCCGTTCTGGCCCGCCAGCGCCATCCGCACCGCTGCCTTGCCGACCGCCTGGGCCTGTTCCCAGTCCGTCTTCGAGGCGATGTGGCGGGCCGAACGCTGCAGGTAATCCGGCAACGTCCAGTGCACCTTGAGGCCCAGCTGGTCTTTCACGCGAGCCGCAAGATGGGCGGCAACGCCCCCCAGCTGGGTATGGCCGAACGAGTCCTTGCCACCGCCAGCGTCAGCGACGAAGCGGCCATCGGCGGTAGCGATGCCTTCGGAGGCCACCACCACGCAGTAGCCGACCCGCTCCACCACGGCCTTCACCCGCGTCAGGAACGTGGCCTCATCGTAGGCGCGCTCGGGCAACAGGATCACGTGCGGCGCCTCGTCGACGCCATTGCCGGCAAGCCCGGCCGCCGCCGCCAGCCACCCCGCATGGCGGCCCATTGCCTCGTAGATGAATACCCGCGTGGAGGTCTCGGCCATTGCCGCCACGTCCAGCGCGGCCTCGCGTACCGAGACCGCAGTGTACTTGGCCGCCGAACCGAACCCGGGGCAGGTGTCGGTCACCGCCAGGTCGTTGTCGATGGTCTTGGGCACGCCGACGCAGGTCAGGTCGATGCCCTGCGCGCGGGCCAGCTCGGAGACCTTCAGCGCGGTATCGGCCGAATCGTTGCCACCGTTGTAGAGGAACCAGCGCACGTCATGCGCCTGCAGCACCTGGAGCAGGCGTTCGTAGCGCGGACGGTCCTGGTCCAGCGACTTCAACTTGTAGCGGCAGGAGCCGAAGGCGCCGCCCGGGGTATGCGCCAGCGCGCGGATGGAGGCGATGGATTCGCGCGAGGTGTCGATCAGGTCCTCGCGCAGCGCGCCCAGGATGCCGTTGCGGCCGGCCAGCACCTTGATCCCGCGCGCGCGGGCCTCCTGGATCACCGCCGAGGCGGTCGCATTGATGACGGCGGTGACGCCGCCGGACTGGGCGTAGAGCAGGGTGCCTTGGCGCATGGAAACTCCGGTTCACGGGGGAGGGCATTGCAGGGACATTACCCGGATGCGGTAAAGTGGGGGTATTGCGGTGCAGCGATACCGGTGCGTCCGGACGCGACATCTTTTGGATTTTCAACATGTTGGAGTCACGTTGATGCGATTGGTTCTGTTGGGGCCGCCCGGTTCGGGCAAGGGGACGCAGGCAACCCGCCTGAAGGAAAAACTCGGCATCGCCCACATTTCCACCGGCGACCTGCTGCGCGCCGAAGTCGCCGCGGGCTCGGAGCTGGGCAGGCAGGCCAAGGCGGTGATGGACGCCGGCAACCTGGTGTCCGACGAGATCCTGCTGGGCATGCTGCGCACCCGCCTGAAGCAGGACGATGTCGCCAAGGGCTTCATCCTGGATGGTTATCCGCGCAATGTCGCGCAGGCGAGCGCGCTGGATGACGTGCTGGCCGACATCCGGCAGCCGCTCGATGCGGTGGTGCAGCTGGACGTGCCGACCGAGCTGCTGGTGGAGCGCATCGCCGGCCGCGCCGCTGAGCAGGGCCGTGCCGACGACAATCCGGAATCGGTCCGCCAGCGCCTGCAGGTCTACAACGACCAGACCGCGCCGGTGGTGGATTTCTATGAAGGCCGCGGCACCCTGGCGCGCGTCGATGGCGTCGGTGGCCTGGACGAAGTGGAAGCGCGCATCACCGCCGCCCTGCACCGCTGAAAACAACAAAGGCCTGGTCCGGGGACCAGGCCTTTGTCTTGTAACGGCCAGCGGTTGGGCTTGCTCAGGGCCCCGCAGCGTGAGCTCCCATGGGGATGGTCTCTTGGGGAGTAGGACCGGTTGGGAACTGCGGCTGGCGACAATAATTGTGCGCGGGTTCAAACTTTTGCGCTATCAGGATTTCCCTGACAGAAGTCTCAGATTTTTTCAGCGCGGTTGTAGGGGATTTCCTACCTCCAGGCGCGGGTAAGGTCCCCTCGGGCCGGGCGATCGGCGACAATGCGCCCATGACCAACGTACACATTCTCGGAGTTGCCGGCACCTTCATGGGCGGCGTCGCGGCATTGGCACGCGAACTGGGCCACGACGTCAGCGGCAGCGACCAGGCGATCTATCCGCCGATGTCGACCCAGCTGGAACAGCTCGGCATCCGCCTGGACCCGGGCTATCGCGCCGACAGCGTACCGGCCGACGCGGCACACGTCGTGATCGGCAACGCACTCTCGCGCGGCAATCCGGCGGTGGAAGCGGTCCTCGATGCCGGCCAGCGCTATATCTCCGGTGCGCAGTGGCTCAGCGAGCAGGTGCTGCCGGGGCGCGACACCCTGGCCGTGGCGGGCACCCACGGCAAGACCACCACCACCACGATCCTGGCCTGGCTGCTGGAATCGGCCGGCCGTTCGCCCGGCTTCCTGGTCGGCGGGGTCGCCGAGGATTTCGGCGTGTCCGCCCGGCTGGGCGGCGGGCGCGAGTTCGTGGTGGAAGCGGACGAGTACGACACCGCGTTCTTCGACAAGCGCAGCAAGTTCGTGCATTACCGGCCGCTGGTGGCGATCCTCAACAACCTCGAGTACGACCACGCCGACATTTTCCCGGACGTCGCCGCCATCCAGCGCCAGTTCCACCATCTGGTGCGTACGGTGCCCGCGCGCGGCCGGCTGATCGTCAATGGCGAGGATGCACGGCTGGCCGAAGTGCTCGGAATGGGCTGCTGGACACCAGTCGAGCGGTTCGGTTTCGATGCCGCGCTGGAATGGCATGCCACGCTGCTCAGCGCCGACGGCAGCCACTTCGGCGTGCACCATCGTGGCCATCATCTTGGCGATGTGCAGTGGCCGCTGCTTGGCCGCCACAACGTGCTCAACGGCCTGGCCGCGATTGCCGCCGTGCACGCGGTGGGCGTGGACGTGGCCACGGTGCTGCCGGCGCTGTCGCGATTCCGCAGCGTGAAGCGGCGGCTGGAAGTGGTCGGCCAGGCAGGTGGCATTACCGTCTATGACGATTTCGCGCATCACCCCACCGCGATCGCCACGACCCTGCAGGGACTGCGTGCGAAGGTTGGACAGGCGCGCATCGTGGTGGCGATGGAGCCACGCAGCAATTCGATGCGGCTGGGTGCGCATGCCGACGCGCTGGCGCCCTCGCTGGCACTGGCCGACGAAGTGGTGTTCCTGCATCGGCCCGAACTGGCCTGGGATGCGGCGGGTGTCATCGCCGCCGTGCGCGGCTCCGCCCACGCGGTGCCCGATACCGATGCATTGCTGGCGCAGCTGCAGGCCGACACCCGGCCGGGCGACCACGTGGTGTTCATGTCCAACGGCGGCTTCGACGGGGCGCCGCGGCGTTTCTTCGCACAACTTGCGGTGTGATGCGCGATATCCCCGTGCTGCCGCTGTTTCCCCTGCATGCGGTGCTGCTGCCCGGCGCGGTGATCGGCCTGCGCGTGTTCGAGCGCCGTTACCTGGACATGCTGCGTGAAAGCAGCCGCGATGGCGGTGGTTTCGGCGTCTGCCTGATCCTCCAGGGCGAGGAGGTCGGTGCACCGGCGGTGCCGGCCGCATTCGGCGTACAGGCGCGGGTGGAGGATTTCGACATGGGCACTGACGGCGTGCTGCAGCTGCGGCTGCGCGGCGGGCGGCGTTTCCATGTCGAACGCACGCGGGTGCGTGACAACGGCCTGGTGGTCGCCGAGGTGCGCTGGTGCGAGGAGGACAGCGACGACGAACTGCGCCCGCAGCATGCGCTGCTGGCCACGTTGCTGCAGCACATCATCGAACAGGCGGGCGATGCGTATGCACCGGCGTCGGCGGCGCTGCTCGACCAGGCGGCGTGGGTTGGCTGGCAGCTGGCGCAGCTGCTGCCGCTGCAGGAAAGCCAGCGGCTGCAGCTGCTGCAGCTGGATGATCCGCACGAGCGCCTGCAGCAGTTGCTGGACTGGATGCCCTGGTAGGTCGTGGGCCGCTGGCCAGGGCCATCTGGCTGGCCGGCGGAATCCAGCCGACCCTGGTTCGGTTCTACCGAGTGCGCAGCAGCAGCACCGGCAGCCCGGTCTCCGGATGCATGCCCTGCTGCATCGGCAGGCCGTCGGCGGACTGCCTGACCGCCGCCATCGCCGGGTCGACGCCGCGCATCGGGTGCCACATGCCGATCCACTTGAAGTGGCGGGTGAAGCGCAGCGTCTGCGCGCTGCCCAGCCACAGCGGCTGGTCGCCTGGCTGCAGCACCACGCCGGCCGGCCACAGGCGCAGCACGTGGCGTTCGCCGGCGCGTTCGCCATCGCGCACCATCAGCAGTGTTTCCACCTGGGTGTCCAGGGTGGCCGGCAGGACCGGCAGTTCATGCGGACCGGTGTCCTGGTCGAGCATCAGCAACACCTGCTCCCAACCGGCCTGTGGCTGCACGCGCCAGCCGCGCGCTTCCATCCGGGCCTGCAGCGGTGCCAATGGCCCGGCCACCTGCACGTCCAGCGGCCAGCGCTGGTCGTCATCGAACTCGTTGCGGCGCGACGGCAGTGCCTGCCATTGCTGCTGCCACCACTGCGTGGCGTCCAGCGCGACCGGTGCGGCCTGGCGGGGCTCGAAGCGTTCCAGTTTCACTGCGATGTTGCGCGGCGCATACCACATCGCGGCGACCACGAACGTGCCGTAGAACAACCACGCCACCGGTTTGACCCAGAACGAGCGGTTGAAGCGGCGGCGGTAGGCGATGCCCAGCACCAGCAACCAGAACGTGCCGAACAGCATGCCGCCGATGACATCGCTGAGCCAGTGCGCGCCCAGGTAGATGCGCGCGAAGCCGATCAGGCTGACCACCACGCCGGACACCAGGTACGGCCACACGCGCGTACGCCCCGGCAGCTCACGCGCGATCAGCACGGCGAAGAATCCCAGGGTGATGGTGGCCATGGTCACCGACACCGAGGGGAAGCCGAAGCCGCTGCTCGCATGGGGCGGGCGGACGACGTCCACGGTGGCGCCCAGCAGCAGGGTCAGCACGAGCCCGAAGGCCAGTGCCGCCAGCCAGTGCGCGGCCGCCATCCAGCGTCGCCGCCACAGCAGGTAGCCCATGCCGGCGGCGGTCGCCGGAAGCAGCACCGGCCAGGCGCCCAGCGATGCCAGCGCGGCCATCGGGTAGTCGGCCAGCGGATTGCGCAGCGCCAGCATCGCCTGGTGCACGGCGAGGTCGACGCTCAGCGGTTCGCCATGCGCGACCACCACCATCAGCAGCGCGAAGCCGCCCCAGCCGAGCATCAGCAGCATCAGCGCCAGCATTGCCAGCGGTACCGATTCGCGACGCTGCGGATCGAATACCGACACCGAATACCGGCCCAGCGTCGGGTGCCGCTGCGACCACGCCAGCAGGCGCGCCAGCCAGGTATCCATGCGCGAGGCGGACCAGCGGTAGCCATACAGCACCACCGCCCATGCCAGGCCGAGGATGACGCCGAGCAGGCCCAGCACCACCACCAGCCTGCCGGCGACCGCGGCGACCGCATCGTAGGCTTCGCCCAGCACCCAGCCCGGCAGCAGGAACAGGACCGCCCACGACAGGCTGGCGATGCCGCTGGCCTGCACGTAGCGGCTGGCCCGCATCTTCATCATGCCGGCGATGGCCGGCACGAACGGGCGCACCGCACCGACATAGCGCGCGATCAGGATGCTCTTGAAGGCGTTGCGCCGGAACAGCGTTTCGCCACGGTCCAGCAGCTGCGGATAACGACTGAACGGCCATACCCCGCGCAGCCGGTCGCCCCAGCGGCGGCCGATCCAGTAGCTGATGCCATCGCCGGCGAAGGCGCCGAGCGCCGCGCAGGCCACCGCGTAGGGGCCGGAGATCTGCCCAAGACCGATGAACACGCCCACCGCGAACAGCAACGGCAGCGCCGGCACGATCGCGCCGAGGATGATGACCGCATCGCAGAAGGCGATGAGGAAGATGACCACGCCGGCAAGCACGGGGTGGGTGCCAATCCACGCAAGGGTGGCGTCGATCCATGAAGAGTCCATCGCGGGATTATAGAGGCGCGCGGGTGACTGCCCGCTGGGTCGATGATGGTGTTGGACCGATGGCCTAGAATGCGCCATGGCGATTCCACGGCCCCCGGCGCACACCGCGCTCAAATCAGACAGCTTCGGCCGCATCCTGCTGGTCGAGGAAGCGCATCATCGCTTCGTGCGCCGCGACCTCGGCGCGACGCCGTGGTGGCTGCGCGTGCCGGCATGGTGGCTGGCACGACGCGAGGCGCGCGCGCTGCGGCACCTGCAGGGCATGGCCGACGTGCCGCAGCTGCTGGCATGGGACGGCCGCTGGCTGGACCGGAGCTACATGGCGGGCGATGCGATGTACCAGCGTCCGCCGCGTGGCGACCTTGCCTGGTTCCATGCGGCGCGGCGGCTGCTGCAGGACCTGCACCGGCGTGGCGTAGCGCACAACGACCTGGCCAAGGAAGCCAACTGGCTGGTGACCGGCGACGGGCGTCCGGCGCTGATCGATTTCCAGCTCGCGGTGATCGGCAACCCGCGCTCGCGCTGGATGCGCCTGCTGGCGCGCGAGGACCTGCGCCATCTGTTGAAGCACAAGCGCATGTACTGCGGCCAATCGCTGACCCCGGTCGAGAAGCGCCTGCTCAGGCGCACCTCATGGGTGCGCGATCTGTGGTTCCGCACCGGCAAGCCGGTGTACCGCTTCGTGACCCGGCGCATCCTGCATTGGGAAGACAACGAGGGCCAGGGCCCGAAGCCCTGAGGCCCGGTGGGTGACGACCGTTGGTCGTCACACCTGAAGCAACAACCGGCACGCCGGCCCTACGGCACTACCTGCCGGCCAACGAAATTGCGCTGCGCATCGAAGTCATAGCCGACCTGCACCTGCGCCACGTCCACGCAGGCATGGCAATCGCGCAGCGGCGTCCGGTACAGCATGCGCACGCCGCCATCCTCCAGCGGCGAGCTGCCCGCGGCCTGCGCCGGCGCGAACGCGGTTGCACCGGGATGCGCGCTGGTCAGCGCCTGCACGGTGGGATCGGAGGCGGTTTCGCCGCTCAGCGGGTCGGCGTCGACATCGATGCGCTGGCCGCGCGCATCGATCAGCCGCGTCCCTTCGTTGGTGTTGGCGCGGAACGGGTAGGTCACCGTGGCGACGCCGATACCATCGTGTTCATGCCACGCCGATACATAGGCCGGCTCGCCACCGCTGGAAAGCTGCCCGGCGGCGGTGACCGCGGCGGCATCGGCGCTGCCTGCGCGCATCGCATCGAGCAGGCAATCTCGGGTGGCAGCGGCATCGCCCTGGCGGCAGGCATTCAGATCGCCATCCCATGCCACCGAGGCGTTCCAGGCCAGCGCACCGTCGGCGGCGGCTTTTTCCGCCGATGCCGGTGCCGGCGTGCCCTCGGCCTGCGCGGGGGGCGAGGCCTCGGCGCTGTCGGCCAGCCTGTCCTGGCAGGCCGACAACACGGCGGCGCAGGCCAGGGGAAGCAGCAGTGCAGGGAGCGGCAACGAGCGTGGCATGGCGATCTCCTCGGCGTGATGACGCGGTGCCGCCAGTATCGACACCGGCGGTTAACCCGGTGTGGGCACGGGCATAATGCAGGCACGGCAACGGCAAGGAGAACGTGGTGGCGAACCTGCAGGGCAAGACGCTTTTCATTACCGGTGCGTCGCGCGGCATCGGCCTGGCCATCGCCCTGCGTGCCGCGCGCGATGGCGCGAACGTGGCGATCGCGGCCAAATCCTCGGTCCCCAACCCGAAACTGCCCGGCACCATCCACAGCGCGGCCGAAGCGGTGACCGCCGCCGGTGGCCAGGCGCTGGCGCTGAGGTGCGATATCCGCGAGGAAGACCAGGTCCAGGCGGCGGTGGCCGCCACCGTGGATACCTTCGGAGGCATCGATATCCTGGTCAACAATGCCAGCGCGATCTGGCTGCGTGGCACCCTGGACACGCCGATGAAGCGCTTCGACCTGATGCAGCAGGTCAACGCGCGCGGCAGTTTCCTGTGCGCGCAGGCCTGCCTGCCCTACCTGCTGCAGGCTCCCAATCCGCACATCCTGACCCTGGCGCCGCCGCCGAGCCTGGAGCCGAAGTGGTGGGCGCCGCATACCGGCTATACGCTGGCCAAGATAGGCATGAGCTTCGTGAGCCTGGGGCTGGCCGCCGAATTCGGTCCGCGCGGCGTGGCGGTCAATGCGTTGTGGCCGCGCACGGTGATCGCCACCGATGCGATCAACATGATCCCCGGCGTGGACGTGGCGGGCTGCCGCTCGCCACGGATCGTGGCCGATGCCGCGCATGCGGTGCTGGTGCGCGATGCCGCCGGTTTCCACGGCCGCTTCCTGATCGACGATGAGGTGCTGGCCGAAGCCGGCGTGGAGGATCTGTCCGGCTACGCCGTCGATGCCGGCCATCCGTTGCTGCCGGACCTGTTCCTGGACTGAGCCGGACACCGCGCACGCCGATTGTGCCGCATCGTGCATGGCGCGAGAATGGAGGCTTCCCGAAGCCCGCCGGACCGCCATGACCGCCGCCACCGACCCGTTGATCTCCCTGTCGCACTACTACCTGCCGGTGTACAGGCCGCGCCAGGTGGTGCTGGAGCGCGGGCAGGGCGCGCGCGTGTGGGATTCGCAGGGCCGCGAATTCATCGATCTCGCTGCCGGCATCGCGGTGTGCGGACTGGGCCACAACGACCCGGACCTGATCGCGGCGCTGGTGGAGCAGGCCGGCAAGCTGTGGCACACCAGCAATGTCTTCTACAGTGCGCCGCCGCTGCACCTGGCCGAGGAACTGGTTACCGCCAGCCGCTTCGCCGAACGTGTATTCCTGTGCAATTCCGGCGCCGAGGCCAACGAGGTCGCGATCAAGCTGGTGCGCAAGTGGGCATCGTCGCAGGGACGGCCGGCGCACCAGCGCGTGATCGTCACCTTCCGTGGCAGCTTCCACGGCCGTACGCTGGCGGCGGTGACCGCCACCGCGCAGCCGAAGTACCAGGAAGGCTACGAGCCGCTGCCGCCCGGTTTCCGCTACGTCGACTTCAACGATGAAGTGCAGCTGGAAGCAGCGATGGCGGCCGGCGATGTCGCTGCGGTGATGCTGGAGCCGGTGCAGGGCGAGGGTGGGGTGACGCCGGCGAAGGCCGGTTTCCTCAAGCGCGTGCGCGAGCTGTGCGACCACCATGATGCGCTGCTGGTGCTGGATGAGATCCAGGCCGGCATGGGCCGTACCGGCACCCTGTTCGCGCACTGGCAGGACGACGTGGTCCCGGACATCGTCACCCTGGCCAAGGCGCTCGGCGGCGGCTTCCCGATCGGTGCGATGCTGGCCGGGCCGAAGGTGGCCGCGACCATGCAGTTCGGTGCGCACGGCAGCACCTTTGGCGGCAATCCGCTGGCGGCGGCGGTGGCGCGGGTCGCGCTGCGCAAGCTGGCCTCGCCGGAGATCGCCGCGAACGTCAGCCGCCAGGCCCATGCGCTGCGCGAAGGCTTCGCGCGCATCAATGCCGAGTTCAACGTGTTCAGCGCGGTGCGCGGACGCGGCCTGATGCTGGGCGCGGTGCTGTCGACCGCACACGCCGGACAGGCCGGGGCGATCCTGGACCATGCCGCCGAGCATGGCCTGCTGACCCTGCAGGCCGGACCGGACGTGCTGCGTTTCGTGCCGGCGCTGAACATCAGCGATGAGGAAGTGGCCGAAGGCCTCAAGCGCCTGCGCGCGGCGGTCGCTGCCTACATCGGCGCACGCGGCTGATTCCGGGTGCCGGGCACGGCCCGGCGCTACGCGATCCCGTACCGCTTCAACACCTTTCCCAGACCCCGGCCATCGCGCACGGTTTCCGCATGCAGGCCCGCCTGGCGGGCACCGCGCACATTGACGAACAGGTCGTCGATGAACAACGTGTGCGACGGCACGGCGCGCAGGCGTTGCAGGGCGCGCAGGAACACCGCCGGATCCGGCTTGCGTCCACCGAGCATGCCGCTGCACAGCACGCGCCCTTCCCATCGTGCATGCAGCAGCGGCAACAGGGGCTGCAGTACCTGCGCCATCAACGGTCCGTTGTTGGTCAGCACGGCCAGTGCCGGCATCGACGGCAGCGCAAGCAGGCGTTGGATGACATCCGGCTGTGGTCGCGAGGCCGCCAGCCGTGCGGCGATCCACAGCGCTTCGTCCACGTCGGCCCGCAGGCCCTCGCTGAGCTGCTGGAGATACTCCGCCGTGGTCATCGCGCCGCGGTCGTAACTGCTTTCCAGGCCGCTTTCGTACAGCACCTGCTGCACGCGCGCGGGCGGGACCCGCAGTGCATCCGCAAGGTGGCCGATGCGGCGCGCGCGCTGGTAATCCAGCAGCACGCCGTCCACGTCGAGCAGCAGCAGGTCGATGCGGGGCTTCATCGCCTCAGCATGCCGCATTCCTGCCTGCCGGTGCGACAGCCGGTCGCAGACACGCGGCGGCGTGGCTTCCTACAATGCAGGCATGCACAGCGTGGAGCGGATGATGGACGGCAGATGGGCATGGGCAGCGGGACTGGCGGCGATGCTGCTGGCACCGGCGGCAATGGCGCGGGTGTGCGCGGTGAACATCGACAGCACCGACCGGATGACCTTCAGCCGCAACGAGATCAGGCTGGCCGCCGATTGCAGCGAGGTCGAGCTGACCCTGCGCCACACCGGCACGCTGGCAGCGACGGCGATGGGGCACAACTGGGTGCTGACCCGCACCGCCGATTACCGGCCGGTGGCGATGGCCGGGATGCGCGCGACACTGGCCGACAGCTATCTGCCGAAGCACGATGCACGCGTGCTGGCCTACACCCGGGTGATCGGCGGCGGCGAAAGCACGCGCGTGCGTTTTTCGACCCGGGGCCTGCAGCAGGGAGGCGATTACACCTTCTTCTGCTCGTTCCCCGGGCACTTCGCGATGATGAAGGGGACGTTGGTGTTCGGGACCTGAGAGTGCCGGCCAGCGGCCGGCGCCAGGGAAGGCATCAGCGGCCGATCACGGATCGCAGGGCCCGCGTCATACGGCGCGGAAGGCGATGCGTGCGGCGGCCAGGGTCGCATCGATGATCGCATCATCATGCGCGCTGGACAGGAAACCGGCCTCGTAGGCCGACGGGGCCAGGAATACACCCTGCTCCAGCATGGCGTGGAAGAAGCGGTTGAACGCCGGAATGTCGCACGCGGTGGCCTGCGCGTACGTTTCCACTTTCTGGTCGGTGAAGAACAGGCCGAACATCGCGCCGACCTGGGTGGTGGTGACCGCGACGCCCGCTTCGGCAGCGGCCTGTTCGAGGCCGGCGCACAGGCGCGTGGCGCGCGCCGACAGCTCATCGTGGAAGCCCGGTCGCGATACCAGTTCCAGCATCGCCAGGCCGGCAGCCATCGCCACCGGATTGCCGCTCAGGGTGCCGGCCTGGTAGATCGGGCCAGCCGGGGAAATCTGCTGCATCAGCTCGCGCCTGCCGCCGTAGGCGCCCACCGGCATGCCACCGCCGATGATCTTGCCGAACGTGGTCAGGTCCGGAGTGACGCCGTAGTGCGCCTGCGCGCCGCCGAGCGCGACGCGGAAGCCGGTCATTACTTCATCGAAGATCAGCACGGTGCCGAAGCGCGTGCACAGTTCGCGCAGGTGCTGCAGGTAACCTGCGCGTGGCGGGATGCAGTTGGCATTGCCGACCACCGGCTCGATGATCAGCCCGGCGATGTGTTCGCCCTGGGTTTCGAACAACGCCGTCGCCGCGTCGAAATCGTTGTAGGGCAGGGTCAGCGTGAGTTCGCTCAGGCCGGCCGGCACGCCCGGCGAGGTCGGTACGCCCAGGGTGAGCATGCCGCTGCCGGCCTTCACCAGGAACGAATCGCCATGGCCGTGGTAGCAGCCTTCGAACTTGACGATGCGGGTACGGCCGGTGGCACCACGCGCCAGCCGGATCGCCGACAGGGTGGCTTCGGTGCCCGAGTTGACCATGCGCACCATCTCGCACGATGGCACCAGCCGGGTGAGGGTCTCGGCCATGGTGACTTCGGCCGCGCACGGCGCACCGAAGGACAGGCCGTTGTCGGCGGCCTGCTTCACCGCCTGGCGCACCGCCGGATGGTTGTGGCCGACGATCATCGGTCCCCACGAACCGACGTAGTCGATGTACCGGTTGCCATCGACGTCGTACAACCACGCACCGTCGGCGCGCTCGACGAAGAACGGTTCGCCGCCGACCGACTTGAACGCGCGCACCGGCGAGTTGACGCCGCCGGGCAGCAACGCCTGGGCGCGGGAAAACAGGGCGTGGGACTGGTCGTGGTTCATGCGGAAAGATCCTGGAAACAGGCGAGGTAGGCGCGCAGCGCGGCGACCGGATCAACGGCCTCGAACACGCTGCTGATGACGGCGATGAGATCGGCGCCGGCGGCGATGACAGGACCGGCATTGTCCGGGGTCAGTCCGCCGATCGCCACCCGCGGTACCCCGAGTGCGGCACTTTGTCGCAGCAGGTCCGGATGCGCGCGACGGGTGGTCGCCTTGCTGCGGCTGGGGAAGAACGCGCCGAAGGCCACGTAGCTGGCGCCCGCGGCCACGGCGCGCTCGGCCAGGGTGGGATCGTCGTAGCAGGAGGCGCCGAGGATCGCAGCCGGACCGAGCAGGGCGCGCGCTGCAGCGATGCCGCCGTCGTCTTCGCCCAGGTGCGCACCGTCGGCACCGATGGCCAGGGCGAGGGCGGCGTCATCGTTGATGATCAGCGCGACGCCATGCGCACGGCACAGCGGCAGCAGCGCAGCGGCCTGCTCGCGCCGAAGCGCGGAATCGGCGGTCTTGTTGCGGTATTGCAGCCAGCAGGCACCGGCCGCCAGCAGCGGCTGCACGCGGGCCAGCAGGCGCGCGGTATCCGCTTCGTCCGGGGTGATCAGGTAGACGCCGTGGGGTGCGGCGGGAACGTGGGTCATCGATGGCTACCGGTTGCGCGGCCGCGATGGGACAATGGCCGCAGGATGTACATGGCAGGCATTATCCGATGAGCGATACCCGTCCCACCACCTTCAGGACGTGGATGTGCGTGATCTGCGGTTTCCTCTACCACGAGGCCGACGGCCTGCCGGAGGAGGGCATCGCGCCGGGGACACGCTGGCAGGACATTCCCGATGACTGGACCTGTCCGGACTGCGGGGTCGGCAAGGACGATTTCGAGATGGTCGAGATGCCCTGAGCTCAGTGCAGGCGTATGCGCGGGCCACCGATATCGATGAGTTTTTCGTGCAGCGCCCTGGCGTCGCTGGCGCCGGGGTTGCGCGACAGATAGCGGCCCAGGTCGTGGCGGGCGCCCCGCAGGTAATCCAGTCGCAGGTAGGCCAGGCCACGGTCCCGCAGGGCCTCGTCGTTGTCCGGCGCAAGTTTCAGCAGGCGGTCCGCGCTGCGTGCGGCGCGGTCCCACTGGTGGTTTTCCGCATACACGCCATGCAGGTTGCGCAGCATGCGCATCAGGATCGCGCGGCTGGGTGCCGGATCGAGGATCTGCGCCAGCACCTGGTCGTCCGGTGCCTGTCCGCCCAGGTGCGAACTGGCGCGTTCGCGCAGCTCGTCGACGCCAAGCGGCCGCCCGCCGTTGAACGGGTCCATCACCAGCACGCCATCGTCCACCGGCAGGCGCACCAGGAAGTGTCCGGGGAAGGAGATGCCATCCAGCGGCATGCCCAGCCGCCGGGCGACTTCCATCTGCACCAGCGCCAGCGAGATCGGATTGCCGAGCCGCCGCTCCAGGACTTCGTTGAGGTAGCTGTTGCGCGGATCGTAGTACTCGTCGTGGTCGCCGCTGTAGCCGAGCTCATCGAACAGGTGCCGGTTGATGGCGGCCATTTTCAGCGGCGCGGACTGGATCGTGTCGACCTCCGCGCGCAGGTGCTCCACGTGCGCCTGCACGGTGGCCTCGCAGTGCCGGGGATCCAGGTCGGGATACTCATCGCGGGCGATGAGCAGGGCGGTGGGCAACAACGGCAGCGACTCATCGTCGAGTCCGGCCAGGCCATCCCATTCGGGCAATGTCGTCCAATCCTGCATGCCGACAGACTGGCGGCAAAACATCGAGGTTTCAAGTTGCCGGGATCGAACGAAGCGGGTGGCGAGGGCGGCGGCATGCGCGCGCCGGCCCCGCCGCGCCGGATCATTCGGTCGGAATGCCCGGACCGAACTTCAGCTCGCTGCCATCCTTGAGCCTGATCTTCTCGGCCTGTCCGGCGTTGAGCTCGAGCACGTAGCGCGCCGGCCCGGTGCTCGGATACGGCGGGCACATGTTGCCGGCCGAGCAGGGCGGCACGTCGCGCTGCTGGCTGACCAGCCGGCGCTGGCTGTCGAAGTACAGGATGTCCAGCCCGATCTTCGTGTTCTTCATCCAGTACGCCTGCGGTTCTTCGCGCTCGTGGATGAACAGCATGCCGTGGTCGTCCGGCATCGCATCGCGGAACATCAGGCCGCGCGCGCGGGTTTCATCGTTCTGTGCCAGCTCCACCTTGTAGCGGGTGCCTTCCAGCTCCACCCAGTGCTGGGCCGCACCGGTGGCGCAGCCGGCCAGTGCCAGCAGCGGCAGCAGGATCAGGGAACGCATCGACATCGTCATTTCCTCGTCGGGCCAGGTTTCAGAGCACGATCGGCGGTTCGCCGCCGACGATCACCACGTCGGCGCGGCGACGCGCGAACAGGCCCACGCAGACCACGCCCGGCAGCTGGTTGAGCTGCTGCTCCAGCGCCACCGGATCGGCGATCCGCAGATGGTGGATGTCGAGGATCTGGTTGCCGTTGTCGGTCACCACGCCTTCGCGCCAGGTCGGCTGGCCGCCGGTGATGTCGCGGATCTGCCGCGCGACCAGGCTGCGCGCCATCGGGATCACCTCCACCGGCAGCGGGAAGCCGCCCAGCACCGGGACCTGCTTGCTCGGGTCGACGATGCAGATGAAGCGTTCGCTGGCCTCGGCGATGATCTTTTCGCGGGTCAGCGCGGCGCCGCCGCCCTTGATCAGGCATTTGCCCGGATCGCACTCATCGGCGCCATCCACGTACAGCGACAGGTTGCCGGTGTGGTTCAGTTCCAGCACTTCGATCCCGTGCTGCTTCAGCCGTGCGGTGCTCTGTTCGGAACTGGACACCGCGCCCTTGATGCGGTGCTGGATGCGGGCCAGCGCATCGATGAAATACGCCACGGTGGATCCGGTGCCGACGCCGACGATCATGCCGTCCTCGACGTATTCGATGGCTTTCTCGGCGGCAAGGCGCTTGGCTTCGGTCATGCGGGGAATCTCGGCAGGAATCAGGAATGGTCTTCCAGCGACAGCAGCAGCTTCCACTGCGCGGCGGTCACGGGGAATACGGAAAGGCGGTTGCCGCGGGCGACCAGCGGGAAACCTTCGCCCAGCTCGTCGGCATGGCGCTTGATTTCGTCCAGCGCGATCACGTGGCGCAGCTTGCGTTCGAAGGCCACGTCCACCAGCATCCAGCGCGGTTGTTCGCGCGTGCTCTTCGGGTCGTGGTAATCGGACGTCGGATCGAACTGGGTTTCGTCCGGATAGGCGGCGCTGGCGACCGTGGCGGTGCCGACGATGCCCGGCACCTTGGTGTTGGAGTGGTAGAACAGGATGCCGTCGCCCACCCGCATGCCGTCGCGCATGAAATTGCGCGCCTGGTAGTTGCGTACGCCGTTCCAGGGTTCGGTGCCGACGCGGGCGAGGTCGTCGATGGAAAAGGCGTCCGGTTCGGACTTCATCAGCCAGTAGCGCTTGCGGGCGGTCATGCGGTCACACGGGAAGGAAAGATGGTGCTCGCTTCGGTGCAGATCGCATCGACCGGAACGTCCCAGGACGCCATCGACACTGCTTCGACCTGCTGTACGGCGAAGGCCGCGCCGACCAGCCAGGGCGGGGCGGGGCGACCCTGCCGGAATGCGAAGCTGCGATCATACCAGCCGCCTCCCATGCCCAGGCGGCCGCCTTCGGCATCGAAGCCGACCAGCGGGGTCACGACCAGCGTCATGGCGTCGGCCGCCAGCGTCCGGCCAGGGTCGACATCCGGCTCGGGGATGCCGAAGCGGTTCTGGCGCAGGGGCTGGCCGGGACGCCACGGAGCGAAACGCAGCACCTGTTCGTGCAGCACCGGCAGGCAGTAGGTCACGGAATCGGGCAGGGACAACTGCCAGCGGTGCAGGGCGATCTCGCCATCCATCGCCCAGTAACCGGCGACATGGCCGTGCCGGGGCGCGAAGGGCAGCGCCAGCAGATGCCCGGCGAGCCGCTCGGCGGCATCGATGCGGAGCGCGGCGGGCAGTTCGCGGCGACGTTGCCGCAGGGCGGCGCGCAATGGCTGGCGCGGATCGGTCATTCGTCGGGCTCGGGCTGGGAACCCGGCCATTGTGCCGCGCCGGCACGCGGAAAAGACAAGGGCGGCATCCGAAGACGCCGCCCTTGTGGAATATTGCATTCTCCGCAATGACGATGCATGCGAAACGACCTTGAACCCGGGGGCTCAAGTGGGAACGCTGGGGTACCATCGGGCTTCCCGCTGCAAGGCGGACCTGCACTCCCGGCGCCGTCGCGCTCCCGGTGTCGTTCTTAAGGGACAAGGCGAATGTTTGCACATGCCGTCGTGCACCGCAGAGAACGCAGGGACAGTATAGCCGCGCCGGCGTCGTTGCACAGGCCGTTCGTCGGCCGGATTGCGTGCGGATTCAGCTGTCGATCGCGCGGTCGAGGCGGCGGTTGAGGTCGGCCAGGGTCTGCTGCAGCGCGACCGCCTGGCGTGCGTTCTCATCGCGCAGCTGCTGCAGTTCATGCGCGAGGTTGAGCGCGGCCAGCACCGCCACCCGGTCCACCGCGGCCATGCGGTTGCTGCCGCGGATCTCGCGCATCTTCGCATCCAGCAGGCGCGAAGCGGCCATCAGGCTGTCGCGCTCTTCGGCGCCGACGCCCACCGTGTAATCGCGATCCAGGATGCGTACGTTGACCGGTTCGGCACTCATGTGTGCTGCTCCAGGGATTTGAGCCGGGTGATCATCGCCTCGACCCGGGAACGCGCCTGCTCGTTCTTGGCCAGCAGCGTGGAACGTTCGGCGACCAGTTGTTCCTGCTGGTGGCGCAGGCTGCGGTTCTCGTCGGCCAGCCGCTGGTTGCGCTCGAGCAGCGCCTCCACCCGGGCGGCAAAGGCCTGCAACTGGTCGAGGGGGCTGGTGGGATCCATGCGGCAAGAGTCTCAGGGCCCGTGATGACGGTCAAGCGGCGGCGCGACGGGCTGCCACGGGCGGCGCCACGTTCTAAACTAGCCCATCGGCGACACGCGCAGGCCATGCGCGCATCGCCTCCTTACCTACATGAGCGTGACGATGACCGAACTTCCCTCCGTCGACGATGTTTCCCGCGCCAGCCAGGCCATGGGCCTGGGCGCGACCGCGGCCGAGCTGCACGGCGGCCTGTGCGGCTGGCTGGCGGCCGGCGGTGCACCCGGCAAGGACTGGCCGGCACACGTGCTGGCCGACGATGCACTGCCGCCGCTGGACGAGGACAGCGCCCTGGCACGGCTGCAGCAGGCAACCCTGCAGCAGCTGGAGGACCGTGATTTCGGTTTCGAACTGCTGCTCACCGACAGCGGCGAAACCGCGGTGCAGGTCGATGCGCTGTTCAGCTGGGCGCGTGCGTTCCTTGGCGGCTTCGGGCTGGGTTCGGGCCAGCGCCGGCCGGCGCTTTCCGAAGAGGGCGAAGAGGCGTTGAACGACCTGGCCAGGCTGGCGCAGGCCTCCAGCGACGACTTCGACAGCGATGGCGAGGAGGACGACGAGGCGCTGGCCGAGATCGAGGAATTCATCCGCGTGGCGGTGCTGCTGCTGCATGGCGACTGCGTGATGGCCGCGCGCCACCGGCAGCGGCTGAACTGATGGCGGCCGAACGCATCGACCTGCGCCAGCGCAGCGGCATCGGTGCCGCCGAGTATCGCCGGCGGCGCCGCCAGCTGATGGAGATGGCGGGCGACGATGCGATCCTGGTGCTGCCCGCGGCCTCGGAGAAGGTACGCAGCCTGGATACCCATTACCCGTACCGGCAGGATTCGGATTTCTGGTACCTGGGCGGTTTCCCGGAACCGGAGGCGGTGCTGGTGCTGATCCCGGGCCGCCGGCATGGGGAAGTCATCCTGTTCTGCCGCGAGCGTGATGCCGAACGTGAGGCCTGGGATGGCGCGCGTGCCGGTACCGAGGGAGCGGTGCGCGATTACGGGATGGACGATGCCTACCCGATCGACGACCTGGACGACATCCTGCCCGGCCTGCTGGAAGGACGCTCGCGGGTGTATTACCACTTCGGGCGCGATGCCGAGTTCGACCTGAAGCTGATCGGCTGGGTCAACCGCGTGCGTTCGCAGGTGCGCCACGGTGCGCAGCCGCCGCACGAGTTTCTTGAGCTGGGGCACCTGCTGCACGAGCAGCGGCTGTTCAAATCCGATGCCGAGGTCGCGCTGATGGAGCAGGCCGCGCGGATCAGCGTGCAGGCGCATCGCGCTGCGATGCGGGCGGCGCGCCCGGGCATCCACGAGTACGAGCTGCAGGCCGAGCTGGAACGCGTGTTCCGCGCCAACGATGCCTGCCCGGCGTATTCCAGCATCGTCGGCACCGGCCGCAACGGCTGCATCCTGCATTACCGCGACAACACTGCGCGTTCGCGCGATGGCGAACTGGTGCTGATCGATGCGGGTGCGGAGTATCGCGGTTACGCCAGCGACATCACGCGTACGTTCCCGGTCGATGGTCGCTTCACCGCCGAGCAGCGCGCGCTGCACGATCTGGTGGGCGCGGCACAGGCGGCCGCGCTGGCGCAGGCACGTCCGGGCGTCGCCTACGAGGCGGGGCACCTGGCGGCGGTGCAGACCCTTACCGAGGGCCTGCTGCGGCTGGGCCTGCTGCAGGGCTCGCTGGAGCAGAACCTCGCCGAAGGGCATTACAAGCGCTACTACCGGCACAAGACCGGGCACTGGATCGGGCTGGATGTGCACGATGTCGGCGATTACCGCCTGGCGGGGGATTCGCGGATGCTGGAGCCGGGCATGGTGTTCACCATCGAGCCGGGGCTGTACATCGATGCCGGCGACACCCGGGTGGACGCGCGCTGGCGCGGCATCGGCATCCGCACCGAGGACGATGTGCTGATCACTGCCGATGGCTGCCGGGTGCTGACCGAAGGCCTGGCGCGCAGTGCCGACGAGATCGAAGCGTTCATGGCAGGGGAGTGAGGAGGCCGGGCCTGCGGCCCGGCGCCCTGCCGAAGCAACGGCAACAGCAACAGCAACAGCTGCAGGGCTGCGGGTTGGTGGGGCGGGGTGGGTTGGCGGGACCCGCCCGCAAGTACGTCCATGTAGGGCTCGTTTCGCGCCATCCATGGCGCTCAACGGTCCCGCCAACCCACCCCGCCCCACCTTCGATACGTCAGCGGCCGTCACGATAGGTGCCGGCCGCTGGCCGGCATGCTCTTTTTATTTTTCAACGAGGTGGGGACGGGGAAACTGTCAGAGCGACGGGTGGCCACCCGTCGCCCAACCGCAGGCCCTGAGCCAGCGACCCGCAAGGGGCTCAGCCGTTCGCCGCCGCGAACACCGGCCGGGTCAGGTTGTCCGCTTCGCCTTCCGTGCACAGCACTTCGTCTTCGATGCGGATGCCACCGTATGGACGGAAGAAGTCCACGCGGTCCCAGTCGATGCTGCCGGCATGACCGGCCTGCTTCACCTCGTCCAGCAGCATGTCGATGAAGTACACGCCCGGTTCGACGGTCACCACCATGCCGGGCTGCAGCACGCGGGTCATGCGCAGGTAAGGGTGGCCGGCCGGACGCTCGATGCGCCCGCCGTCCTCGCTGGCGGCGAAGCCGGCCACGTCGTGTACCTGCAGGCCGATCAGATGGCCGATGCCATGCGGGAAGAACGCTGCGCTCACGCCGGTTTCCAGTGCCTGCTGCGGCGACACCCTGATGACACCGAACTCCTTCAGCACGCCCATCAGCGAGAGGTGCGCGTCGATGTGCAGCTGCCTGTAATCGAAACCCGCGCGTACCGCGGCGCACATCCGCTGCTGCGCGGCATCCACCGCCTCGACCATCGCCGCGAACTCATCGTGCCCGTCGGCCGCGTAGGTGCGGGTGATGTCGCTGGCATAGCCGTGCGCGCTGGCGCCGGCGTCGATCAGGAAGCTGCGCAGCGGCTGCGGCGCGCGCCGGCCCAGTTCGGTGTAGTGCAGCACCGCGGCGTGCTCGTTGAGCGCGACGATGTTGCCGTACGGCAGTTCGTTGCTGTCCTGGCCGACCGCGGTGCAGTACGCCATGTGGATGGAGAACTCGTCCGCGCCGTTGCGGAACGCTGCCTCCGCCGCGCGATGCCCGCGTACCGCGGACACCTGCGCCTGGCGCATCAACGCCACTTCGTACGGCGTCTTGAATGCGCGATGGTATTCCAGGTAATCGACCACCCGTGCCGGGTTGTCCGGCACCCAGTCGCCCAGCGCGCTCTGCGGCTCGCCCAGCACCGCGCAGCGAGCACGATTCTTCGGCAGCAGCGCCAGCGCGTCTTCCGGCGTACGGATGACATGCACGTCGAAGTGCTCCACCCACCAGCCCGACGGTGCATCCGGCACCACGTGCCAGTAGTCGAACGGCTGGTGGAAGATCACCTGCGGCCGCTTGCCCGGAGTGAACACCAGCCAGCTGTGCGGTACCCGGGTCAGCGGCAGCCACGCCTTGAACTGCGGATTGACCGCGTACGGATAATCGCGGTCGTCGAACAGCTGGTAATGCAGGGTGCCGCTGGGAATCACCAGATGGTCGAAGCCGCCGCGCGCCAGTGCCTGTTCGGCGCGCCGGCAGAGCACGGCCAGGTGGTCGGGATACAGGGCGCCGGGATCTTGCTGGATCATCGTGGAGACTCGCTGGAAAACAGCCCCTGATTGTGCCGCAAGCGCCGCGTCGCTGCTGTGCCGGAACCGGCGCTCAGGGTGACGGCGTTTCCTGGGCGACCCAGTCGCGGAGGGTGTCGCGATGGTCGCGGGACAGGGTGATGAAGCGGAAGCCGCTCCAGAACTGTCCAGGGACATGTGCCGGCTCGCTCCACAGCAGGTGCACGCCGACATCGATCGGCGCCTGGCCGCCATCGGCCAGCGGCAGGGTGAACTGCAGCTGGTACAGCGCGTCCTCGCGCAATGGCACCGAGGCCAGCATCAGCATGCCGCTCTCCGAGACGTTGCCCAGCCGGCCGACCACGCGCTCGGCCATCTGGTCGGTGACCGGCACCAGGTCGGCGACGCTGCGGCGCGGTGCGCGGCGATTGTCGGGAAGGTCGTCCGGGAAGCTCATGCGTTTGCTCCGTTGTCGCCGCCGGTGAGCGACCGCAGCGTGCGCAGCGTTGCCTGCCACGCGCGATCGACCAGCCGGCCTTTGTCTTCGGTGACGATGCGCGCCTGCTCCTGCGCCATCAGGCGCGCCAGGGCGTCCAGCGTGTACTCGGCGACCTTCTGGCCGCGCGCGTTGACGAACAGCGCGTGTTCGGTCACCAGGCTGTACCACGACAGCCGCTGGCGATGCAGGTCGCCCTGCGCGGTGCTGGCGAAATCGAACCAGGTCCCGAACGGAAGCGTGCGCAGCTGGCGATGACACGCTTCTTCGGCGGGACTGCGCGCCAGCGGCGACGGCGTCCGCAGGCCGCTGCCGTCGGCCTGTTCGCCCAGCCGCGTGCGTGCCTTCAGGCGCGCGGTCAACTCGGTGCGCGAGGTGCTGTCATCCTCGCCACCAGGGGTGGACAGCCGGCGCGCAATGGCGCGCGCTTCATCGGGGTGGTAGCCGATCTGCAGCACCGCCGCCTCGATCCCGGCGGCCAGCGCCTCATCGCCGCCGCGTCCCTGGTCCGGCGGCAACGCGGTCACCTGCGCGATGCGCGCGGTCTGCTGCAGGCGCTGCTGCCACTGCCCGGACTGCTCGCCGTGGCGCAGCTGGCCGAGGATCAGCACATCGGCCCAGGCCTGGCGCAGCAGCGTCTGCACGAACCGCGGCGGCTGTGCCTGCGCGCATTCGCGTTCGATCAGCGCATCGGCGGACTGGCGTGCCAGCTCCAGCCGTTCCCTGCCGCGCGCGGCCTCCACGTGGCGGCGCTCGGCCAGCTCGGCCTTGTGCGCGGCGGCGCGGAAATGTTCCTGCACTTCCTCGTTGGCGGCGGCGAACACCGCTGGATCGTCATGGTAGGTCTCCACCACCGTGTCGACCGTGCGGCCGAGCTTCTGCACCAGCTGCGGATCGAGGTCGTCGTCGTGCAGCCACGCTGCGTCGACCTCGGCGATGGTGTTGAGCAGTTCACGCGCCGGGTGCTCATCGCGGACGAAGAAGCCCGGGTCGGCCAGCGCGGCGCGCGCCAGCGGGACCTGCAGGCGTCCCACCAGGTCGTCGGCCGTGGGCCGCGGACGCTGCTGGGTACGGATCTGCTGGAACAGCAGGCCGAGCAGTTCCAGGGTGTCGCCGTCCTTCACGGTCAGCGCGGCACGTTCGCCATGCTCGGCGCGCAGCTGGCTGAGCAGGGCCGCGTGCAGGTCGGCCATGCTGTGCGGCGTCGCGCCGTTGGCCAGCCGCGATTGCAGCTGCACCAGCACCGCATCGACCAGGGCGCTGGGAACCGTATTGGCTTCGCCGTCGTGCATCGCCGCCGCGCGCGGGAGCTCCGGTGCAGCGGTGCACCCGCGCATGCCGTGGCGGGCGCCGGACAGCAGCGCGTGCAGCGCGCTCATCGCCGGCGCGGCCTGGTCCACCGGCAAGGGCGGCGGAAGCAGCGGCGGAGAGGCATCGGTGGCGTCGGCCTGCGGCACCGGCGGTGGCGCTGCCGCGGTCTCGCCGCCCAGCACTTCATGCATCATCGACGCCCACGAACCGGCGCTGGCGCTGCCGCCACCGTTCCATGAGGTTACCGGCGCACTGTGCGGTGGCTCCGCGGCCGTGCCCGCCGCAGGCGGCTGCCCCGGTGGTGCCACGATGCGCCGGGCCGCTGTCGAGCGGGCGAGATAGGGGGTGTAGACCAGTCCCGGCAGCACGCCTTCGTGGCCGAGCAGCACGTTCGCGCGCTCCAGCAGTTCGCCGAGACGCTCCAGTACCTGCCGTTCGAAGCTGCGGTACAGCGCCAGCTGCGCGTCCGGTTCCAGCCCGGAGTCCTCGCCGATGCGGCGGACGATGCCGCACAGCACCGCGGCACCGAATGGAACCTGTTCGGCATCCAGCGCCGGCCTGGCCGCCAGCACCGCCATGCGCTGGCCGAGCAGCTGCAATGCATTGGCCGAGCGCAGCATGCCCCGCCGCATGATCTCGGCCATCACGATGTTGCGGTCGATATCGGTGTCGTTGACCAGTGCCAGCGTCGGCGGTTTCACCGCTGGCGCGGTGCCGGCAACCGTCGCGGCCGGTGCGTCGAACAACGCGGTGAACGCCTGGGCCAGCCGTTCCATGAAGCGCTGGCTGAATCCTGCCGCGAACGGTGGTACCTGGCGGGCCTGCGCGAGCAGGTCGGCCTGCAGCTGGCTGCTGCGGGCGCGCTCGGCTTCGCGCAGCAGGTCGTGCTCGAGTTCCTGCACGGTCAGCGCCAGCGGTGCGGCCAGCGATTGCCGCGCCAGCCCGAACAACGCGCCGAGCACCCGTCGCACGCGTGGCGATGCATCGATCGCCGCGAAGCGCGAAGCATCCTCCGGCATGGGGACAGGCGTGGCTGGCATCGTGGCGGGCATCCGTATTCCCGGGGTCGGGCTGGGAATCTACCCTGTCGGCCGGGGCCGGCGCTACTCGCCCAGGAACAGCTCGACGACGTCGTTGGTGAAGCGGCGGCCCAGTTCGGTGGGGCGCAGCACCGGCTCGGCGTGGCCGGCGCAGGCCTGTTCGTGGCACGCCGCGGCATCGCCGGCGGCATGGACATGGCCGATGCGCTCCAGCCAGCCGCGTTGCAGCGCTTCGTCCACGCGTGCCTGGATGGCACTGCGCGGCAGGCCGGTACGCGATTCGAAATCGCGCAGGCTGAAGCCTTCGTGCAGCCGCAGCAGGTTGAGCATGTACTCGAATGGCAGCCGCCCGGCGGCGATCACCTCATCGCCACCGATGCTGGCGGGAGTGCCGGCGGTGTCCATGAAGGCCTGTGGGTGCTTGTGCTTCCAGCGCCGCAGCACCTGCTGCCCGGCGCCGGAGCTGATCTTGCCGTGCGCGCCGGCACCGATGCCCAGGTAATCCCCGAAGCGCCAGTAGTTGAGGTTGTGGGCACTCTGCCGGCCCGGCCGCGCGTAGGCGCTGACCTCGTACTGCGCGAAGCCGGCCTCGGCCAGCATCGCCTGGCAGTGTTCCTGCATGTCCCAGGCGCTGTCCTGGTCCGGAATGCCCTGGGGCGGGCGCGCGAAGAACACCGTGTTCGGCTCCAGCGTGAGCTGGTAATGCGAGACATGCGCCGGCTGCAGCGCGAATGCGCGCTCCAGGTCGTGCGCGGCGCCTTCCAGGGTCTGTCCGGGCAGCGCGTACATGAGATCGATGTTGAAGTTGTCGAAGCCGGCGTCCTGGGCCATCTTCACCGCGCGCTCGGCTTCGCCGCTGTCGTGGATGCGGCCGAGCCGCTGCAGGGCGGCGTCATCGAAGGTCTGGATGCCGAAGCTGAGGCGGTTGACTCCGGCGGCGCGATAGCCGTCGAAACGCCCGTGTTCGGCCGTGCCCGGGTTGGTTTCCAGGGTGATCTCGGCGTTCGGCGCCAGCCGCAGGCGCGCCGAGGCCTGCTGCAGGAAGCGGTCGATCGCTTCGGCCGGGAACAGGCTGGGCGTGCCGCCGCCGAAGAACACGCTGTGCACCACCCGTCCCCACACCAGAGGCAGGTCCTGGTCGAGATCGCGCACCAGCGCATCGATGTAATCGTCGAACGGCAGCGCGCCCCTGGCCTGGTGCGAGTTGAAATCGCAGTACGGGCATTTGCGCACGCACCAGGGCAGGTGCACGTACAGCGACAGCGGCGGCGGGATCAATGCGGGCATTTCGAACGGGTGCGTGGTCGAGGTTACAGGGACGTCGCGGCCAGCCGCTGCCTGAGCTGCTGCAGTGCCAGCGCGCGATGGCTGATCGTGTTCTTCAGCGCCGGCTCCATCTCCGCCGCGGTCAGGCCGTGCCCGGGATCCAGGAACACCGGGTTGTAGCCGAAGCCGTTGCTGCCGCGCGGCGCATCCAGGATCACGCCTTCCCAGCTGCCTTCGCAGATCAGCGGCTGCGGGTCTTCGGCGTGCCGCAGCAGCACGATCACCGCGAAGAAGCGCGCGCTGCGCTGTCCGGCCGGCACATCGCGCAGGGCATCGAGCAGCTTGGCATTGTTGGCCGCCGCATCGGTCGGGCTGCCGGCATAGCGTGCGCTGTACAGGCCGGGCGCGCCGCCCAGGGCATCGACGATCAGGCCGGAGTCATCGGCCAGCGCCGGCAGGCCACTGGCCTGGCACGCCGCGCGCGCCTTGATCAGCGCGTTCTCGACGAAGGTCAGGCCGGTCTCCGGCACGTCGCCGACGCCGGCTTCGGCAGCGGAGACGATGCGCAGCGGCAGGTCGGCCAGGATGGCCTGCATTTCCTCCAGCTTGCCGGCGTTGTGGCTGGCCAGCACCAGCGTGCTGGCGACGGGGGTGATCATCGGCGTGGCTCCAGCAGGTCCCAGGTATTGCCGTACAGGTCGCGGAACACCGCGACGGTCGCATACGGTTCTTCGCGCGGGGCTTCCAGGAATTCCACGCCGGCGGCCAGCATCGCGGCATGGTCGCGCTGGAAATCGTCGGTTTCCAGGAAGAAACCCACCCGGCCGCCGGTCTGGTTGCCCACATGCGCGGCCTGCACGTCGCTGCTGGCGCGCGCCAGCAGCAGGCCGGCGCCGCCGTCGGCGGCAGGCGATACCACCACCCAGCGCTTGCCGCCGCCCTGGTCGATGTCCTGCAGCAGGTGGAAGCCGAGCGCGGTGGTGAACCAGGCGATCGCACGGTCGTAGTCGTCCACCACCAGGGTGGTCAGGGCGAGCCGACGGGTCATGCCGAAAGCGCTGCCTGCTGCGCGGCCAGCAGCTCGGCGACGCCCTTCTCGGCCAGGCCGAGCAGCGCGTCCAGCTCGTCGCGGCGGAACGCGTGGCCTTCAGCGGTGCCCTGCAGCTCGATGAAGCCGCCACCATCGTTCATGACGACGTTCATGTCGGTATCGCAGTCGCTGTCCTCGGCGTAGTCCAGGTCCAGCACCGGCGTGCCGCGGAACACCCCCACCGAAACCGCCGCCACCGCCCCGATCACCGGGCTGCGCTTGATGTCGCCACGCTTGAGCAGCACGTTCACCGCATCCATCAGCGCCACGTAGGCACCGGTGATGGCCGCGGTGCGCGTGCCCCCGTCGGCCTGCAGCACATCGCAGTCCAGCGTGATGGTGCGCTCGCCGAGTGCCCTGCGGTCAACGCACGCACGCAGGCTGCGGCCGATCAGCCGCTGGATCTCCAGCGTGCGGCCGCCCTGCTTGCCACGGGCGGCTTCGCGGTCGCTGCGGGTGTGGGTGGCGCGCGGCAGCATGCCGTACTCGGCGGTCACCCAGCCTTCGCCCTTGCCACGCAGGAAGCCCGGCACCCGGTTCTCGACGCTGGCGGTGCACAGCACGCGGGTCTCGCCGAAGCAGACCAGCACCGAGCCTTCGGCATGGCGGGTGAAGCCGCGTTGGATGACGACCGGGCGCATCTGGTCGGGCTGGCGGCCGCTGGGACGGGGATCGGACATGCGTGGGGTTCCAAGGAGGCGGGAGGAACGCGACCAGGCCCGCACCCCGGAAGGGGCAGGCAGGGAGGCTGTGATGAGGGCGCTAGGGTACCATTCCCCCTTTGCGAGCATCTGGAAAATCCATGATCCGAAGCATGACCGCCTACGCCGGCGGCGAGCGCGCCACCGCCTGGGGCACGCTGGGCTGCGAGCTGCGCTCGGTGAACCATCGCTTCCTCGAAGTCGGCACCCGCCTGCCCGAGGAACTGCGCGCGCTGGAGCCGCAGCTGCGCGAGCGCATCGCCGCGCGCCTCAGCCGCGGCAAGCTGGACCTGGTGCTGCGCCTGCGCGCACCGGAAACGTCCGCCAGCCTGCAGGTGAACGATGTGCTGCTGGGCCAGCTGGGCGATCTCGCTACCCGTCTGACGTCCCGCTTCCCGGGCATGCGCGTCAGCTTCACCGACCTGCTGCAGCTGCCGGGGGTGATGCAGGGCGAGGCCGCCGATGCCGCCGCGCTGCAGGCCGAAGCTCTTGCCCTGCTGGACCAGGTGCTGGACGGTTTCATCGCCGCCCGCGAGCGTGAAGGCGACGCGCTGGCGACGGCGATCAGCGAGCGCGTGGACGGCATCGAACGCATCGCCGCCGAGGTCCGCACGCTGGTCCCGGCGATCCGCGAAGGCCAGCGCAGCAAGCTGGCCGCGAGGCTGGCCGACCTGCCGCACCCGGTGGATCCGGGCCGGGCCGAGCAGGAACTGGTGATGTGGCTGCAGAAGCTGGACGTGGACGAGGAACTGGATCGCCTGCACAGCCACGTGGTCGAGATCCGCCGCGTGCTGAAGCAGCGCGAGCCGGTTGGTCGCCGGCTGGATTTCCTGCTGCAGGAGTTCAACCGCGAGGCCAACACGCTCGGCTCCAAATCCGTGGACAGCCGCACGTCCAACGCCGCGGTCGAACTGAAGGTGCTGATCGACCAGATCCGCGAACAGGTGCAGAACATCGAATGAGCAGCCAGCCGACCCGTGTCGCCGCGCCCGCGCGCGGCACCCTGTACATCGTGGCCGCGCCCTCCGGGGCCGGCAAGAGCAGCATCGTCAACGCCACCCTGGCACGCGACCCGCAGATCGCGCTGTCGATCTCCTTCACCTCGCGCGCGCCGCGTCCGGGCGAAGTGGACGGCGAGCATTACCATTTCGTCAGTGCCGAGGGCTTCGAACGGATGATCGCCGCCGGCGACTTCTTCGAGCACGCCTGGGTCCACGGCGACTGGAAGGGCACCGCGCGGCAATCGGTGGAACCGCAGCTGGCGGCCGGCCAGGACGTGCTGCTGGAGATCGACTGGCAGGGCGCACAGCAGGTACGCCAGTTGGTGCCGGGAACGGTGACGGTGTTCATCCTGCCGCCCTCCAGGCAGGCGCTGCAGGACCGCATGCGCAAGCGTGGCCAGGACAGCGAGGCGGTGATCGCCCAGCGCCTGGCGGCCGCGCGCGAGGAGATGCTGCACTTCAACGATTTCGATTACGTCATCGTCAACGAGGTGTTCGACACCGCCGTCGACGAGTTGTGTGCGATCTTCACCGCCAGCCGCCTGCGCCGCGAGGCGCAGAAGGTCCGCCATGCCGGCCTGCTGCAGGCGCTGCTGACCGCCGATCCGGCTGCAACTGACTGATTGCAAAAGGATCGGGGCAGGGCTGGCTTGATTTTGTCCAGCCCATGCCCTTACACTCCGTCCCCTTTCCCTCATTCGACTGAGCGGCCGATCGGTCGCCGGGAGCCCGTATGGCCCGCATCACCGTAGAAGATTGCCTGGAAGTCGTTAACAACCGTTT